>Ga0126342_10013923_pt1 | contig 14222 bp, 11 predicted proteins | sample Cyp1metagenome_FD_92528 | JGI IMG/M metagenome (GOLD analysis project Ga0126342, IMG submission 92528) | Coral microbial communities from Lord Howe Island, Old Settlement Bay, Australia - Cyphastrea 1 metagenome | ecosystem: Host-associated > Invertebrates > Cnidaria > Coral ...
AGCACCTTTCAGTCCATCAGTGGCTTCGCTCTGCCATCCCTGATTCACAACAACCAACCTCTCCTATAGGTTTCCTATTTTTGAAACTTCCGCCACCGCCTTGTGCGGTACTACTGGTAATCACCATTGACCTTAGTTAAGAGTTACGGGACACCATCTTGTAGGAAATCCATAATCCCTGTAACCAAAAAGGATTGTTATACCCTTATATATACATAACATAACATTATTATAACTAGGGAATAGGGTGTCTTTTTCTTGATACTACCCTTTGGTAAACTCACGTAGCTATGGAAAATGACCCATTTATAGATGATTTACCTATTAACAATGGTGATTTTCCATAGTTACGTTAGTTTACTGGAGGGTAACTATTATCAACTATACTGACAAAAAAACGGTGGTTGAAATTGGGGATCCCCTCCCAAGATTGGATCAAGGGAACATCCCCATCTTCGGAGCCGAGGTGATCGTGTTGTGTGCCAATGGTTCTTACTACAAGGCCTGGAGAATTCCGGGATGGGCCATATCAGTGAAGAATCCCATTAGTGCGTAGTGATTGAGAGATTTATGATTGGAATTATGAGACAAAAGATATTGACATATTTATGAGATACATATTTTTAGATTTATAGATAATAGTTTATGAGATAAATCCACAATATGAATGATTGGAACTTCATCATTCATACTTTCTTCAATCCCCTGCGAAACGGTGACTTTCGTAGGGCTACCTTGAACCCCTCTCACTGGCCCTAAGGCCACCTGTCAGGGGATCATGTTAGCTGATCCTTGATTCACTATTTCGACACTGATGGACATTTAAAATTGATTAAAATTGTGAATGGTTATAACATGATATAGCTGGTTATTGAAACATGGGATTACACATGCCAATTTTATCGGATTCTAAGTACTTATTATAACTAGTATTTCGGCCCATACCTGCAGTCTTTGGTATTCATGTTTGAAGAACTCTTCGCGCTGTTAAGAACTGCGTGTTTGTTGACTACAGTGGCCAGGCCTGCCTAACATGTCTGAAAAATCCTGTCATCACACTTAGGTGTTTCATGTGTGATTGAAATGCTTGGAGGAATCCCAAATTCTGTTGCTTACTTGTTAAGTGTCGTTGATTGGCTGGCACTGCGTTGGCTATACTGGTCATCTATCAAGACCCAGTGCTACTTTAACTTCCATCATCATCTATTTAACAGGCTACAACACTCCATTTCCAAAATTTGTTTATAGACTGATTGTATCCTATTGTACTGTATTGTTGTCGTCGATTATATTATCATCATTTGTCATCTAGATGCGCAACAAATCCCCAACAAAAAAGTGCATGATCATATTCATTGAGCTCTACTTCCATTGCTTATATTTGTTGAACCATGATAATATCACGTTGAATCCTCCAAACATGTCCTGAGAAAATACCCAACAACATCCCTGAATTATCATAGCCCAAGTACATCCTAAGACGGTACGGCTGGATTCATAGAGCATCATATTATCATGGAATCAATTTATTGTTGTCATCATGTGTCATAAATCCCCATGTCTACCAAAAATTCAGTATGATTTGTGAATAATTGTTGTAAAATAGTGATAGCCCACATAAGGTGTAAAATAATTTCCCCATGTTTGATGTCTGAAACATGATAGAATAAATGTGTTGTATTGTATATATTAATATATATATATACTTGCATATAGATATATACATACATATATATATATATATATGTCAATCCCATTAATTATATTAGTATACTATTGATGAATGTATTTTTAACAACCCTAAAACTATTTACATCCGCGAATATGACGTGTTCTTGCTTTATCAGTTGGATTGGATGACTACAGTAAACATCGACATTGCAGTAAAGGAGGCTGTCAGCCATTCCACTATTATCTATTGATGTATATGTATCCCAACAAAAAAAATAGAGGACTATACATATATATATATACAACCCTGAAATAACTAGGGGATTGTTGCTGTAAACTTAATAATACATGTGCAATATTATGGGCATCACATATAGCTAGATCCCAGTTTTGACCGCATCATTGATGGTGTGGAATGATTGGGTCTTTTTCAATGGTCAATAGATCATGATTCATGGATGGTCAATTGGCAAATTAAATCTCCTAAAATGGTCAATTGATTCATCATTAGATGGTCAATTGGGCAATAATCTCCTATTTACCAGAGGGTATGTCATATATGTAGATGGTTGCGCAATCCTGCACCACCAAAACGATGGTTGAACCCCTATAGATCATGGGATTTTGCCCATCTATCAACTGGTGATTCGGATTTCGCAACCACCATCCACAGTACGTTCCCCTATGTTTCATTCAATAACGATGGTCAAATGGTTATTAAACCTATATATATAAATACATACATGCATATATTGGCCATGATTAGATCCTCTATGTTTAATAAATGGCCAATAGATCCCCCGAATCGCTTTTCAAGACCATCCCTGCAGGTGCGCTTTGATCCGCACAGCTCAGGCGAAATGACGCGAGAGGACCGACGGTGGATTTCAGCCTTTCAAAAATTGGGGGATGTCATTGAAAATGGCCATTTATAGTGGATTTTCCCATTAAACATGTTGATTTTCCATAGTTATGTTAGTTTACCAGAGGGTAAAATCTCAAGAATCAATGGTTGACTTACTGGTGCTGAACGTAGGGAATGGATGGGTTGCTGGGGGTTGCTGGGATGATTATTACTAGTGATGACTGGGATCATTCCCGAAAATTCCCTGCGTAAAACGCACCAGTAAGAATATGGGGATACATTGTGATATATGGGGACCATTTCAGATTGAAATATGACAATTTAATACAATTTACCCAGATATGGGGATACACAGGGATATATGGGGAGACATGAGGACATAGCAAAAAAAACAGGTTCCAGTTCCAGCCATATGTGGATACAGATATCCATAGGGTGGAGATATCTGCCATTTTTTGCTGGCGAAAACGGCTGGTGGGCGGGATGTCTTAGCTGTTTAGATCTCCGCTACCACTAGTTATTGGTTTTTGGGTATTGAACCTGGATCGTGAAACTGGGATAATTTTACTTTTAATCTTTAGTGAATACCTTAAACTTAATACTATCCAAAAATGACCCGAAGCAAGAGATTCAAATCCGTACTTACACATGTCATATGTGTTTGCGTTGACATATGTGTGTATATATATACATACATACATACATACATACATGTTTTTGCGTATATTTTGGCGTGGTAACCCAACTCAATGAGGGTAACATCGGCGGTTGAGACTCCCCAGTGATCTGCCTAGGACTACTACCAGTTCGATGACAAAAGCACCCAAGGGGAAGGCCGAAGTACCAGCACGGCTGTCGCTGGGCAGATCGGGACCTCGTGGAGATGGGGATCGGGGCTTGAGTGACCCCTTAGGCCATGAAGAACACCAAGTGATTTTTGCGATAATTTAACCAACCCACTGGGGATTTCATGAAGGATATTAACCATGAAACCAACAAAACGGGGATTTCAACGAGGATATTGATGGGGAGATGTTTTGGTTGGGATAAGCAACGTCAAGAAATGGATGATATGGCATGATATACCCAGTTCTTGGGGGCCATGCATTGACAGAGTTTGATATACCCAGGTACTCAGGAATCCATCAAGGATAGCGGGACGACCAAAGCCCATAGACCACATGAGCCATTGAACATATCCATACGTTGATTGGTTATGAAGGAGGAGTTGTACTAAAATTACATGGTGACTATGTGATTGGGGATTATGATGAATTATGAAATAATCCACATTATAAGTATAATTATTTGGAAACCTATCAATCCTCTGTCCCGTGTCACATATGATCCCCAACCTTCGATAGTTTATTTGCTGTAAATGGTCAATAACCATAACTAGCAAAATAGTGCTGCTGTCGTGGACTACCAAAGATTGACAGGAAACCTATCAACCAACTAGAAAAAACGGCATGGTAAAACGGGAGATGTTTGATGGCTCCTTTTAATATCGAACCATGGTAACTTGACCAAGGTGCCAGCTTTTTGGGGGTTCAATCCATACCACGAATGGTGATGTTCCCTGGTAGTTTCCTATGGCAAACAGTTAAATTACACCACGGTAATGGGATGCATGACACATATGGAAGATGTGTCTCGCCAAAAAAAGGTGCTTTGTTTTCGATATGATGATAATCCATTGTGAGCGTTGTATCAAGGACATCACGGGAATAGACGGATGTAAGGAGAACTTGGCCATTTTGGTTATTGTATGGCTGAAAGACCCAGCGGGGGTCTTAGGTCAGTGGTCACCCCAAATCATTATCCCAAAAGTTCGTTATTGGTCAGTCGCTAGTTATTGCTCAAGCTACATGCCACAGACCTAATCATGCAGTTATGGGGTCGAAATGCTGCAAACCCACGCAATGCATCGCAAACATCCAATAAACTGCGAGCTTGGGTTGCAAGTGGCAACCTTGAATGATAGGATTTTAGACGGGAGAGTTCCCATGCCTTCCACCGTGCGGTCTTTGAAGAAAGTTGCAGTGGCGTTTGAAAATCAGCACCTGAAGTAGGTTGAAAAACCAGACCATGAGATATCCCATGTTTTTTTTTGCCATGGCAGTATGTATACTGGTTGGTGGTTTCAATCATGGCTGATATTTTCCATTTCATATATGGGATAATCCTTCCCATTGACTTTCATATTTGTTCAAGATGGTTAAAACCACCAAGCCGTATAGTTTTAGTTTTAGTTTTGGCATGTTTGGCTATTATTCCCCTTAGCAAAACCCTGTTGAAAAAAAACATGTATGAACGTCTTGATGGGATCCCGAAGATTAGACAGGTCATTGGTTTCCATTTTGGCAGTTTGAGAAATTTTGGACGGAAAAAACTGACCCCCCACATTCCTGTTTGAACCTGTTTGGACTCATTGGATTATTCCTATTTTTCGGGGGAAATTCAATAATGACATTGGGAATTGCGGTATTTAAGGACTCATGCCTATTTCCAGCGTCAACAAGTTGTATAAGTATATTATTGGTGGCTGAATCTACCATTTTTGGTTTGACAAGTTCATGTAGCATGTCCCCACGATTGAAACTTTGCGCCTGGTTTTGTAGCACCGGATTTTGCACAAAAAAGTGCTTACCTTTGAGGGTGTAATCCGTGCCATCCGCAGTGTTAGATCTGCTGCTAGTAGATGGTCATTTTATGGAGGTTTCCTGAAATGGGGGGTACCCCCAAATCATCAATTTATAATTGGATTTTCCATTAGAAGCCATCCATTTTGGGGATCCATTTATGGAAATCCCCATATCTGGGTAAATTTCATCATGACCTCATTGTTCTCCCTCACTGGAAATCATAGTCAGGATTTGTGGAATCATCCCAAAATGCCGCAAGATTCAGGTTAGTGAAATATTATGGCCTTTACCCAGGTAATCAACTATTTCTATCATCCATGTTAGATTGGGATTTTCCATCTGTGCCCTGAACACCTGGGCCGTTCGACGAGCCGAAAACAACCAAGGCTTTACCGCAGATGCCCTCCAGTGGAGGTCGGAGGTCACCCATGATGCAGTGGCAGATATTACGTTGAACTATAAGGGTGATATAGTGGGTGATATAGTGTGTGTATATATATATATATATTAGCAATAGAATTTATAGAATGGGGATATGTTGGGATTATGAATAGACGTCAGACATCTATATATTATGTAACATTATATTTATTCTGATTGGTGGTTTGGAACATTTTATATTTTCCCTATATTGGGAATCATAATCCCAACTGACTTTCATATTTTTCAGAGGGGTGGTATACCACCAACCAGTATAAATTAATGCAATGACTAGATCTGATTACGAACTGGTTCATGACGGTGTTTTTTGCGCGTTGATGCAGAGGAGGATGACGAGGGTGGTGAGGGTGGTGATAGTGGTGGTTACCCTCCAGTAAACTAACAGTTTGCTATTGAAAATGGCCATAGAAATAGTTGATTTACCATAGAAATAGTTGATTTACCCATTAAAAGTGATAATTTTCCACAGTTATGTTAGTTTACCAGAGGGTAAGGAGAGCAATACTCAATCTCACCTGCCTTCAAGTCAAACCTCTTGATCCCAGCTAGAGTACTCTACCATACTCTACCCTCCGATAGTCACACAATGAAATTGAAGATCAGGTAAGAATAACTGGTAGGTGGTTTGGAACATGGCTTTTATTTTCCATTTCATATATGGGATAATCCTTCCCATTGACTAATATTTTTCAAGATGGTTAAAACCACCAACCAGATCAAATTTTACAGGAATTACAGAAATGTTATCGTAAATGTGGGGGATTTTATGATTTTTATGCTTGCCTTGCTTCATAACCCAAGGGGAATCTTGTTAATGATTTGCCACACCTTCCTTGACAGGGGACGAAGTGGTTTCCAGCCCGGGACCCAAGAGTTGAGAGATGAGTTTCCAGAAACATGGTCGAACCAATCCTTTGCCATCCGCATGTAAACTATTAAAGCCCTAAACCAAATATTCAGGTGATTCAGGTTCCCTTCGTGCCTTTGTTACTCTCCGAAAGCCAAATCCTGCGAGACAGGCAACTCTGATGATCCGACTGTATGAAAATGCCCCTTACATCGCATAGTGTTCCCATAGGTTCTATCCAAGTGCTTTCTTCATGATTATAGGACTATGTTTGTTGGTTTAAACGACGGGACGTCTACCAAACTTAAACAGCCGTATAAATAGGTCATAGATGATAGCCATGATGGCCAATCACCGACCATTTACCAAGTGTGGTTTTTCTTCAAGTTCCCACGGCAGGAGAACATTGGCAGCTTATTTGATTTGCACTCTTTCAGAGTATAAACGTTCGCAGGTCAACGTTCCACTTGTAATCCATGCTACCACCCATTGGAATTACGGTTTATGATTCATGTACTGCATATCACACCAGATTCTACACTTATTCAGCTGGAACTTAAACTGGGAGAAATATATGTAGTTTCTAACTTTGATCATATATATATATATATATATATATATTCATATACGTAAAGATTCATATATATATACATAATTATATATATATACACATGTGTATATATATATATATATATTTACATATGGGAACCCGCACTCTCGAGTGTATCCCATGGGATTCCTCTTTTTGTTGCTTCGATTTCGGGCAGAAATCCCATGGAGTCTTTGCACAGGCGAAACGGGGAGCTGACGAGCTGAAAAAACATACGGAGCGGGCTGGAGCTGTGGTGGTCTACCCCTGAACGGTAAACCATCTGTAAATGGGTCATCTATACCATGGCTATGTTAAATAACTAGAAGGTATATACAATATATAGATATGCATATATATAATTTATAGATATAGGTATAGATATAGATAGATAATACATGCATGTATCATTGAATGTATATTATAAATGTTTACTTATATATATATATATATATATATATATACGTAATATAGATATACATATTATATGACCTTACAGTTTATATTAATATATTGTATAGATACATGATAATGTATATATGACCTTCAATCGACCCATGAAGTAATGTGTATTGCTCCACAAGTTTAGTAGTTGTTTCCAATTTTGACGGCTAAGGATCAATGTACTTTCGAGTGTTCAATACAATGTGGCATAGTTATTCTGACTGTATAGTTTTTCTGGGTAGGTTGAAATCATCAACCTGGAAACTTGAGAGGCTGTCGAGGAAAATTGGGAGAGAACTGTTGGTTTTATCAACATTGTTTCTTGTGAAAAGTAAAAAATAGGGTACCATGCGACCTATGTTGTGATATGCATATTATATATATACATGATTCTATATGTACGTGTTTCTTATTCCGGCATTCAGTTTCCACTGCGAAGTCGGAAGTGACTTTTTTTCATGGGTGACCTAACTGCGGCGATGCATGATGGGCATCTCCGGGAGACACGGCTCCCAAATGATGGCTAAGTTACTGCTTGGTGGTGACTGGAACCATGGAATTTTATGAATGTCCGGATTCAGAAAAGGGAATTTCAGAATCCCAAGTGACGAAGGAAGTCCATCATTTTTCACAGGGGTAGGTCAACCACCAACCAGATATATATATATATTTGTATATTAGTCATCCATTTATCCATCTTCCAAGAGAATGATTAATAATATATATATATATATACCCATGATGGATGATTTTCATGATCCTAGTTTGATCCATGTGTGTCAACTATGGAAAAGTTTGGTTGAAGGGTCAAAATTACTTACACAGGACAGGAGTTGGTCTTGCCACAGTTCTAGTCAAATGCTCGGGTCAGGAATTTCCGTAAAACCATTATACATTATCATTTTACCATATTTTACCGGCAACATATGCCATGATCATTATATATATCAAATCCTCATAGTGTCAGGCAGCATTTGCAGAAGGACAACATATGCGAGCATATTGTGTTGCCGTGATTTTCAACGGAAATTCAGGAGGTCCACGTGAATCGTCGAGCCAAATGGGGATTTTCCAGTGCCATTTCAGTTTTATTTGTTGGTGTGTTACCTCCATATTTCCTAGCCAAATCCACTCAAATCCATTAGTGTAAAGTTTCTCAGGAGTTGGTTCCGAGTCTGAGTCAGCCTCGCGTTGAAGTCTGAGCTGCCTCCTCAATGAAAACTCGCAATTCATCACGGACTTTGCGGAACTTTGGGGAGGTTTGTGTAGAAATAGGGTACCTCTAAATAAAGCCACTGACTATATAATCAAATTATCTTTAATTATGTTCCATCATTTTCCCTCTTAAATGGTAATATTTGTTGGTATAGCCACTGGGCCACAGGTCTTTCCAAACTCTGGCTTTGATCTCTGGGTTTCCGTCACTTTGATCCTGAAGTCTTCTGATCATCGCAAGGGTTCCCAAGGTCTACCCTTTATGGTAAACTAACATAGCTATGGAAAATATCCAATTTATAATAGGTAAATCTGGGTAAATTTCATCACGACCTCACTGTTCGACCAAGCCCTGGAATCATGGTTAGGATTCGGGGAATCATCCCCATTCAGGGCCTTATTTCAGGTTAGTGAATTAATATAATTTACCCAGGTAAATCAACTATTTCTATGATCATTTTCAATAGCTATGTAACAAATTACCAGAGGGTACTTCTGGGTTTGGAGATCTGAAATCAACCGGCAAAACGTCACCAGTATTAAACCAGATTTCAGTTGACTCTAGATGATCGAACCGAACCCCAAAAATGGATCCAGTGGTTCTCAATATAGGAAGGTGTCTCAAGTGGCAGACCCAATTAATTATAAACAATTTTGGACGTAAATAACACCCCACGGAGAAAAACTAATGAATAAATTACAAGTCCTCTTATGTTGGCTTGTTGTGTGTACATCTTTTTTCTTGGCAGTCGTTTGACATGGCGTTCAAGTCGGATCAATCAGGTATTTCTTCGAAATTGTTGGATACTTCTTCTGGTTGTTGGTTTGGAACATGTTTTATTGTTCATAATATATGGGAATTTCATCATCCCAACTGACGAACTCATATTGTTCAGAGGGGTAGGTATACCACCAACCAGTTTTTCATGCAGATCTTTTGACTTGAAAGCTGTCATTCGAATTGGAACACGTGACTCACTAGACCTCACTTGCCAAGTATAGTGCCGTACACATGCAGATGTAAAACTGTTCAGCCTGGGTAGTTCAGGGGAAGAAATTTACGTTGGTTTGGGTGGTCCCAAAGGTTAGGCAATGATCGGGCACTAGCTTCCATACTGAAGCCATAGCATTTTACCCCTAGATTTTTTTAAATAAAGACATGGGTTTGAAGGATGGCTCCACTGGATGTGACTGGCTGATAACTAGGATTATAGTTTACCCTGCTAGAATATACCAAGTCTGCCAAATAGCAAGACCTTCCAAGTCGTTTTTAACTCAGCCAATTCCTCAAACTGCACCATGGGCGGCAGCTCACAGTCATGGGCAGCCACGGGCAGTTGACAACTGAATGGCCCGGCGAAATTCCGGTTGTGATCCTGCTTACGTCACGGTGATTTGGGTGTGTCTGAACATGGGGTATCCAATCGTATAATATTATACTATCTGGATCCAAGTGCCTTCTTAGGAACTACGACTGGGGTATGAATTTGGGGTTCAAGTACCTTCTCAGACAGTGGCCATGGATCCATAGGAATACAATCTGGATCAATTTTGGTAATTAGTGTGCCCTCTGGTAATTTAACATAGCTATTGAAAATAGCCATTTATAGTGAGTTTTGCCATAAAAAATGATGATTTTCCATAGCCATGTTAGTTTACCAGAGGTAGCTTACTTTCTCACTGAATGCACCAGCAGCCTGCAGCTTCGATCACAGCCGCGTTGCAAACATCGCAGCTTTAGCCCAGCGGCGAAAAAAGGATGTGTCAAGCAGCAGGGATTGACGATGTGAGGGGTTCGCAAGTTGCAACGCCCATGGATGGATGTAAGTTTGGCGCTTCGGAACAAAGCAAACCTGAGCTGAAGATAGTGCCAAAGATAGGATGATGATGTTGGATGATGATGGATGATGTTGGATGATGTTGGATGATGATGGATGTATACATGTAAACAATCCGTTTCCAGTTGGCTGGCACAGAAATTTTGGGACGTCCACAGCGTCCCAAACTGCGAAGTGCAGTTCGACGTAACGACCACCACGAAGCGCGACGTAACGACCCCCCTGCGCTGCGCATCGTCAATGGGAAACGTGCCTTTGGAGGCGGAACCATGCTGGAATCTTCTCTGAACGGAAGTGGTAAAGTTTTTTATGGACCCTCAAACCATTAAAAACTGGATCCCCAAACAAATTATCCCAACTTAGAGGTTCGTTGTAGCAGGGACTGAAATGACAAATGCGCAAGGATCCAAGGCAAAACCACGTCCCACATGGCGCTGCGATGGCGCTGCTGGCGAGATTTCTGGACGCAAACTGTCAGCGCAATCAACGACTAAGGTGACATCCCATCTGTAAGTGGCTAATAGGGTGCAAAATATCTATTTTAACTCTACATTATACATCATCAATATATATAAAATCATATGATACATATGTTATACATATATATATATATATGTATACGCTAACCACCCAATAGATAGTCTGCTTTCAACCCCCATCAACCTCCCCACAGAATGTTGGTGCGAAGTGGCGACTGACCCGAAATTGCTATTGTTGTTGGCTTCTCACAGTTTGCCGCAACCAGAATGCTTAGATATGTTGTAACCATATATGTAAACATGTTTGAACATACTCGGCGGCGTTTTCATATAGCTGATGCAGACAGGCACACACACATGCAAGTAATCACAAGCAAGTGCAGCAACCAGTTACATCTCAAGAGAAAGTACAATTCGGACCTGTATCGATCGAGCTCAATACTTATCATAGATCATGAATCAAACATCATCCGCGTACCTTTTTGCAGGTGGTATTGACCCATCACTTTGCGTGCTCTCTCTGGCTCTCTGGGTTCACAAAGACTCGACGGACACCCTTTGTGCACATAACCAGTTTTGTGGAAAGCCCTGAGGTAAACTCAATGGCAAACAAAAACGAAGAATGGCTTATTCATGATGTCATGAAACATAATTATGTTACTTCCTTGTTTTGTTTACTGTTTAAATTCACATTTCATGTTTGTGTGAGGTGATGCTGGAAACAAGGGGGCACGACCAAACGTGAATGGCTGTAATAGCTTCAAAGTTACCAAGTAGCGACTTTAATGAGAATGGCAACGGCGGACTATATACAGGTTGAACTATTCTGGCTCTGGGTTCTAAGGTTACCAACATGTTAGAGTAAAGTGCCAAACTTCTTTATGGGAAAGTATGTCAGATTGAGGGTCATCGTATTGTATCTCATCTCTTCCCGTCAAATAACTAAATGCTATGTGCGACCTTGACATTCCGCAAACTTGTCAATGACACTGTACTTCCACCGCATATCACCACATGGGCCGCACATTTTGCTGATTTCAACTGGAAATGATCACAAACTCTCAAAGCCACGGCGATGCCACGTGATGCTCGGATGTTGGAACCGAACCTTAAGGGGGGGTTGTAGCGATTCCTGATGTACCGTTGAGATTTGTGTGATCTGTGTCAATCTGTATGTTTTTCCAGCAAATCCAATGATTTTGCAAGGAGATGAGTCGCTTTTTACATGTGGCCAAAATGTCTTGGGCTTTGCCTGACATGGATAATGCATGCGAAGGCAAGAAGGAAGATGAAGGAAAGGGGAAAAGGAAGAGGAAGAGGAGGAGGCGGGGGAAGATTGGAAGAAGAACCGCAAGAACAGGGACAATGTGAGGCCCCCCAGTTATAAGTTGGTTTATAAGCCCCAGTAACTATAGTTATAAGTACCATAAACCATAGTTATTGGAGTTATTTGCACCAAGTTAGCTATCTTGGGAGCCTCACATTGGAGGAACCCTGCTTGCCTTCTGCATGCTTTTTGCTTCTTGTCTTTGCTGCCTTGGATGCTGCTGGTTTGCTGACGCACACCCAACAGCCCACGCTTAAAATTCACGTGGTGCTCATAGCGATCGTCGCCCGCCGCAGAAACCAAACAATTGCGATTCAGAAACCAAAATGACCGATTCAGCAACCAAAACTGAAGCGATTCAGAAACCAAAACGTACCGATTTCGAAACCAACATAATCGCGATTCAGAAACCAAAAAGTATGATTCAGAAACCAAAATGTACGATTCAGAACCACAGTTTACGATTTAGAAACCAAAACTTGGCTGCCACCCCCCCTGACCACTATGTTGCATCTTGAACTTCACAAGAGATCAATACCCCGCCATGCTCTCTGACCACTATGTTGCATGTTGAACTTCACAAGAGATCAAAGCCCCGCCACGCCCTCTGACCACCATGTTGCATGTTGAACTTCACAAGAGATCAATACCCCGCCACGCCCTCTGACCACTATGTTGCATGTTGAACTTCACAAGAGATCAAAGCCCCGCCACGCCCTCTGACCACTATGTTGCATGTTGAACTTCACAAGAGATCAAAGCCCCGCCACGCCCTCTGACCATTATTTTGCATGTTGAACTTCACACGAGATCAAAGCCCCGCCACGCCCTCTGATCACTATGTTGCATGTTGAACTTCACAAGAGATCAAAGCCCCGCCACGCCCTCTGACCATTTTGTTGCATGTTGAACTTCACAAGAGATCAAAACCCCGCCACCCCCTCTGTTCACTTTGTCCCTGATGCCCAGCTGATTGCACCGTACAAAACAGGGAACAAACACACCCATTGTGTTCAACACACTGGTCATCACAGATCGATGGCTAACCAGAATGTCAGCCGATAAGACATCAAATAGAGCGCTAGAATAATTAAGACAAAAAATAGCACAAATTGTATGACACTTGAAATCGCAAAATGCATGTCAAATAGAATGTTAAAATCAATGGCCGGTATCAGTGGCAGGAAATCAATCATTCGCATTTTTTCATATTGTTTCAAATTGTCTCATTAGTTTCATTTGTTGATTTTTTCCCACCACCATACAAACTAGAATGGTGACGTTTTTGGGGTATATTTTGTTGTTTTCATGTGTCATGTGACTTCATTTCATTTAATTTCTTTTCCGTTTCATTCCCTTTGACACATTTCCCCCCTTTCAATCATTGCTGTATCTCACTCCAGTAATTCCTTCGAAACGCTGATTTCCCCGCCGGCACGGCCGAATGCTATTGGAAGAAAACAGAAAGGCTCGTTGCCAGCGCTGAAACCACCAAGTGGTATATATTTGTTTCGGGGGGATAAAAGTGGTTGTTTCGGTCAACAGGCCTATTTTAAGGAGGTGTGCTTTGTCACTAGGGCACGCGCGACCAAATAAACACGAAAAAAACTTGGATCGAGCGATGTTCAGACGAATTATACAGTCTGGAAAACATGTCTTTTGTTACAGCGCGAGCGTTATACAAGAATGTTGGTTGTAAGAGCGGGGTTGCCTCCTTTGCATAATTATATATATATAACGACGGACTGAAACTTAGAATGCCGCCATGTTTGTTGAAATTTTTAACGGTGCCACTTAGAATGCCTTTTTTTTGGCCTCACTTAGAATGCCTCCATCGCTAAAACATTCAAACCTGCGAGCT
>Ga0126342_10013924_pt1 | contig 14222 bp, 19 predicted proteins | sample Cyp1metagenome_FD_92528 | JGI IMG/M metagenome (GOLD analysis project Ga0126342, IMG submission 92528) | Coral microbial communities from Lord Howe Island, Old Settlement Bay, Australia - Cyphastrea 1 metagenome | ecosystem: Host-associated > Invertebrates > Cnidaria > Coral ...
CCTGACATTATGTACACTTTACAGTCAAAGGCAACAACAATATAGTGGGCTCCGTTTTGGGACCACTATGTGGTATGAACATGCATACACGGCATAGGGGTTATTCGAGTATTTTCTACTGATCTGTCTACTATTTTGGTCGTGTGATGTATGTGAATATATGCATATCCATGTGCATGAATATCCATAAAGATTATGCACTGTAGTGTGCATGTGTATAAATAAGTATCTCTGTTTGGTTATATATCTGATTTTATATGAGGTTGTTTATTTGTGCTTAATTGGAACGACATCTGTTTTTGTTTTAACAATAGTAAGAATAACAATAATAATACATATGTATACATAGAATATATTATAATATTGTATTATATTATGATAAATTGTACTATATTAATTGATATTATATATATTATATATATATAGCCTGCTGTCAATTTTTTCTTACATGATTTCTGCTTGATGCAGAAACCCGGGTTTAACAAAATTGGGCCAGGCACGATGGCCGCATTTCTGGTTCCATGGATCCAATTCGATAGAGGATCCAGCCCTATTCTGGTTGGTGGTATACCTATCCCTCTGAAAAATATTACAGTCAGTTGGGATGATGACATTCCCAATACATGGAAAAATAAAAAATGTTCCAAACCACCAACCACTATTAAAAGTCAAAACAAAACAACTTCGGATTTATTTTTTAGAAAAAGGCACGAGCTGGTTGATTAATTAGGGGGTCACCCCCAGAAAGTGATGTCATCCACTACTTCAACAGCATAACGATGATTTCCACCACCTATTTCTGGTCAATTGGGCTGGTTTCTGAAATTGGCTTTCCAACATTGTTTGTTACAGTATTACGAATCTTATGGAATAATTGTGGGGATTTTCAATGCAAGTCTTAGATGTAATGTGTTGAGCTCTCAATTATGAGCTGCTGGGAAATGAGAAATTAATGGCGCTGAAATATCCCCATCCCCATATCTGAATAGAATTCGGTTAATTCCCAATATGTAACGATCTCAACGTTGCAGCCATTTCCAGCCAAGTTTCAAGGCAGCACAGCGCTGCCACACCTGAGGCACCACGGAACTCGAGGTGCAAATGGCTTCACCCAGGCGATCCAACTGGCGAAACACGGTGGAAGATGCTTGGGTTTGATGGTGATTTCATGGAAATGGAATTGAATGGAATTTAATGCTCATTTGTTAAATGGGATTTAAGGCAAACATGGCGACGGATCTGATGATACTTAGGGGTAGGAAATTTCTTCCAAGGCCCAATGGAGCTTCTTCAAACAGGCTGGCTTAAAGAGGGGGTGAGAGGTGACATGTTGTTTCCTTCTCAAATTTCTCAAGGATGGCACATTCAGGAGCATCCAAACCAGGACAATTAAGCTTGTTCTAGCCTTTGCTACGGTTTCTTTTAGCATTTTCTAGCTTTTGCCGGCTCCCCTGTAGCCAGGCCAGGAATTGGGAAGGGGCAAGCCTGGTTGTCAAAAAAGTCCACGAAGCGTTCTTGCCCGGGAATAGTTCTGTTTAGTTTTATCATGTTTTATCTAGTTTTTCCTGGTTTCCATCATAGGCCATGGGCTGGCATTTTCTGAAGCAGCCCTCTTTGAAACAATAGGGTACCAAATGTGCCACAATGAGATTTAGGGGATTTTCATCCGAAAAATGGTCGGGTTGATGGGATTTAATTGGATTTAATTGGACTCAATGCCAAGTTTTTCATCAACAACAGGGATTTAACGGTACTTAATTGGAATATAACTAATGAAACATATAACCAATCATAGGCCTATTTGGGTTTATCTGAAAAAATCGGGGAAGATCCCCAATTCCAATGGACCATCATCATGTTCCATCGATCTTTACGAGCTTCTGTGTGGATTGATGTGGTATTTTGCCAATGATAAACCACCCCAGCTACCATTTGGTGGGTCAGTTTAAATTAGTTTAGATATGTTTAAATTATCCCAAATAGGGGTAAAGTATAATATAAAGTTATTAATGAACTCCAATTGGGGATGGTTTATATTGGTTTATTATAGCTATCAGCTCTCCGATGTCCCATTCGTTCTCCCTCGCCTCCTGCAAAGTTGTGAGCACCGTCACCGTCGTCGTGACTTGCTTCGGGCTTTCGAAAGCTGACAGCTGCGACAGTGACAGAGCCAGCTCCATCCTTGGCTGTGGTGGTACGCACTGCACCCCGTACATCCACAAATGCTGATGATCATGTCAATGGATTGGTTCAAGGGAAAACCTAAGGGAAAAACCATGTTTTAACTAATGAAATATAAGCACGTCTTGTGAATTTTCCCGGGAACAACATATTGAATTACCAATTGATCACACATCACCAACAAAAACTGGGGATATGAAGCAATAAGCAACCACTAGATGGTGGTTGAGCCTTGTGATGTCTTGGGGTCTTTGCACATCTGACATGTCACAGACCATTCGAAATAATCATCTGTTTGACGCAAGAAATATATGATATCACCCATCAACTTTACGCAAACCACAGATTTCTGGATTTTCAGTAGATCTACAGTTGATGAAGTCATGTTAAGTCCTTTTTTTTTTTGTTCCGTTGCCATTTCCCCGAGGATTGGCCGCCCGCCAGGGCAGGGGGCTCCATGGTGCACCATTTCCGCTGGAAATAGTCGGGCTCATCCCATGGGGTCAGCAAGACCAAGACATGACCAATGCTCCGAATCCGTTCATCCTGGGACGATCTGGGACGGGCAACCCAGCTGCGCTGGGACGGGCGCCCGTTGATATTACCGTTGATCATCTCTACTCAGACTCTACTGTTGATAACACAGCCCCAAAAATATGATGGATAAAAAGAGGCATGTGCAAAACAGAAAATCTACACATGAGCCACTAAAAATGGGATGGTCATAACTATGTCATAACTCTAGACATAACTCTAGACATATCCCGAACATGAGCCAACTATCTCATTTTGGCCCACGAAAAACTCGTGGGCCAACTCGCCCCCTGAGCGCCCACCGTCAGGCTTTTCATCTCCATGGGATCTGTGATCTCGTTGCGGTGCAGGTTCCAGCAGAGGGTCTTCAACCTCGGGGGGTTGGGCCATGGCGGTCATGGCTCTCAACATGTTTGAACCATGTGACTATCACGAGATCACACACGCACACACAATACACGCATATTATATATATATAGATATTATAAATAAAAATAATAAAAACAACAAGCCATATTAATCATTATTAATCCACACTATATATACCTGTATATACATGTAATATATATATATAGTACTATGACGAGTCAGTCATTATATACATTCTATATCATTATATAAACACATGTGCCCGACTGATCCCCGAATGCTTATTGATACTGGGTTGATTGTGGTTGGGTCCCTAGCGGCTTTACTGTGGAGCTCCAATCCACCGAAAGCGCAGCTCAGACACCAAATGAAGGCCTTGTCCGTGGATGTGCCAACTTCATTGCAATGTTGCTTCAATGAATCAGCCTCGCACTTTGGGAGCTGAACACATGTTGGACTATGTGACGATTCAATTTGTCTGTATCAAATCAATTCAAATCATATCTTCAAAGGAATTGGAATGTTTCCGGAGTCTTGCACACAATTGATGTTCTATGCTCATCTTTGTTCCGGATTCGGGTGCATCAATGGTGCAGCAACGGCACTGCGCATTTTTCTGCCCCAAAGTGCAACACACGACAGCAATCCAATGAGAGTGCGGGCTACGACTTGGGACTTGGGACTTTGGTCGTGACTGACGAAGTCGCGTGCGCGACAAATGTCTGCGCAGAAAAATCTGAGATTTAAAAGATTTGGAAGGTCCTTTCAGGAGAAACTATACTAGACTGATGAGTCCAAGATGGTCCAATTCTGGATCTGGTTTTATCCCCCGGCTACTTTGGAACCTTCAACCTCTGAGATGTTCTTTCCGTAGGCTTGCGGAGGCACCAATGCGGTGCACCGCTTCATGGCCGCATCACCCACTGCCACTTGAAACATCATCCAAGTACGTTTCAAGGCATTCTCCTGCACATACATCACCCCATGTTTCTTGCAAATGCTCCTGACCAGTGGCTGAAACTTCCGGTATTGCAAAGGAGTCATGTCCGGATACATGTGGTGCTCAATCTGGTAGTTGAGCCATCCATAGGTGATGTCAATGAGATCATTCCCACATTCAAAGTTGGCGGAGGAATAGGCGCAACGAAGGAGAAATTCTGCGGAGTAAGCCTTGCAAGATGTGGAATACCTGTAGAGGTCGCCTCCTGAATGGTTGCAGGCAATGATGACGAAAGCATGGGCATTCGACAACATGTCAGCCACCACAGATGTCACCAGGGCCCGCGTAGCAGCCTGCTGCATAGTGGTGGCACCAAACCACAAGCCTGCACGGCCAAGCAAAAGTGGCCAAACTGCAGGGAGCGCCACGGAGACCAGCATGGGCAAGATTGCCAGGCTCCACCTTGGCTATTTTGCCCAATTTAAGAGGTCCAAATATATGAAAATATATGGGATCTTGCGGGAGAGCAACTTAAGTTTCCACCCCAACAGAAAAACCAAAGCAGCTGAGCCACTCAGCAAAAAAGGCGAACCAGTAGAAGGCATCCAAGGGCTTTCCATTCCAAACTGCCATGGCCGGCATGCGGAAGATATCGAAGACCACCACGGGGTCCGTTTTCTTGCCCCAGCTGGGCCAGTTTTTGGCCAGCCAGCTGTCCTGACAAACTTCGCATCTTGGTTCTTTTATTTACCAACAATTCAAAGAACTAGTTTGGAGCTATTTTTTGAGACAAATGGTCGGAATAACATGGAATAACTCTGCCACCAAAAAGACATCCATGATACATGTGAGCCAAGATGAGCCAAGCTTTTTGTGGTCGAGCAAGTCGTCCTTTTTGGAGAGGGCCAATTCCTTGTAGGTGTTGGGCGAATAGTAGGTGAACTTCCACGTGAAGACCCACATCCTTCCAAACTCGCGGGATCCCAAAGACATCCCCCACATCCCAAACACATTTGTAACAAAAATCCTAGTAGATTCCCCAGTTCTGGTGGTTTTACCTTGCGTTCACTACTTTTTTTACCTTAGTGGGAATAGAAACATCACCAAAGAACTCCAAGGCACACCATGGAAGCATACTTCATGGCCCTGGGCAACGGGAAGGCGCGTAGCAACTCGAAGTTGTGCTCCACGAGGTCCGGGTCCTTCTCCTCCGAGAGGTAGTAGTGGTGGGCCTTGTTGTGTTCCACATCCCAGGCCTGTGGCAACATCCAGTCCAACCTTGCTGCGGCCATTGCAACGGAGAGTGGGGGGAAAGAATAGCAAATAAGAGTATTAGTAATAGTGATATAGTAAATATATGTAATTATAACAATAGCAGTAGTTATAACAATAATAGTAATAACATGTAATAACACATTAGAGAGGGAAAGAGACATACACAGATAATTCATGATAACTACATATAAAGGTACGTATACATCCCAAGAACAGTCCCCACATGCAATTCATGAAAATTCACCATGACCTGAAGCAAAGTCATAGCCACCAGTCCAAGAACCTTCGGAAGCCAATGGCAAAGACCCCACGCTTGTAGTGCTTGGGAAGGGCGTTAGGATGATTCTTCTGCAAGCTGTCGAAACCTCCATGGGACACGTGGTGTCCAATGATGGCCCACTTCATGCACCTGGCATAGGCGATCATGAAGGCCGCAGCGCACAACAAAAGGATATTGATGCCCCATGGCATGGCAGCACCTGCAAGTAGCAGAATGTGGCCCTCATAGAGCAAGACTTGGGAAATCATCACCAAGTGCTGCAGGTGTTGAGCATCCTCTTCGGTTGCTTCTCCCACAGCAGCCTTCGCCTTCTTGATGTCTTCCACGAACTCTTCGGGGTTGAAGCTGGCATCCAACACGTAAGTTTCGGACTTACACATGCTGCTCCGCACTCCGCCGGCAAAGGGTGTAGCAACTCTTGAGCCGGAAAAACTACGGTCAACAAAAACAACTGTCGAGAGAACAACATATGCGAGAGCTGGCTGATGCGCTTCCCGACACGTTTTGAGTCCTGCCATTGACCCATCCATGCCCTGCAACGCTCAGTGGCCGACCACGTCTTGAAGAGCAGTTACGGATGAGTAGGACAAGAGGTGAGTTGCAGCGCAGCGTTGGTCCCCTACACATGCGGTGAAGGTGCCATAAGGTGCCATATGCCAAAGCGAACTAATGTCTCAACATCCATGATATGCAATATATATGCTATATATATATATATATATACACATACATATATATTTACATATATATATACATACATACATATATATATATATATATATATTATGCCATACCTATGTATATATATATGCCATATATATGCCATGATCCATGGTTTATTAAATCATGGTAACTCATCCATCAGCCTTTGGATCGGTGGAAATCAGGGACCGGCAAGGTGGGACCCAGCCTTCCAAGCCATAGACGTAGGCAGCTCCGAGCTGCCCATCGACAGGACACACGGCCGCAGCCGTCCATTTCGCCACCAGCTTTTCCAGTTCCTTGGCTGAGATTCAATGGGGAAATTCCTAGGTAAAACTGAATAGAACTATAAATAGAACTGATTACCAAAGGGATCCAAAGGAATCCAAAGGATAGTTTAGTAGGGCCAGGAGTTTAGGGATGGTGGTTGAATTGCCATTTTTTCTCGTTTGTTCTTAACGGAGAAACCCCTCCAATCCGAGCTTCGTAGATGGGCGAGGCTGGGCTAGAACCTGCTGCCTCGACGTCCTGGGCGTAGGAACCCAAATTTGGCCAACGTGTGGTTTGATGTAGGAAACCCAATAATAAACCTATCATTTGGGGAATGTTTATACAACCCATTTATATCCATTTATGGTGATTTCTGGGACGGTTGATTTTTGGGTTTACCACATTTATCATCTGTGATTGATTCGTGTGGTTGATGACATGTTTATATGTCTTGATGCTTGAACAATCTTCCGCAATCTTAAGCAACTGCAATACTTAAGACGCAATAATCCCCTATAAATGGAGGTTTCTTGCATGGCCATGTTTGACTACCAGAGTTTCACATAGTTTCACTGGAATCCCTTATGAATGGACGTTTTCATAGGAAAATCATGTATAAATCCGTAACCTTTCCATTGCCAGCACCCCTTGGTGTTCCGGTCCCACCTCGACGAAGGATCCGCAAATGTGCTGCACGCTCCTTGGCGCCGGAGTCCCCCAACTGGGACAAGTTGGTTCCATGTTAACCGGGTAAGTCAATCTGCAACTTGACTTACTTGAGAGTGATGTAAAATGGTAGTTACTCTGCATACATATGTCTATACATAAATATATATACATATCTAAATAAATATATATATAATATATATATATAGATACATATTTACACACACATATATATATATACATACAGACACATACATATGTATATATATATATACACATATACTTATATAATCTTATATATATATACGTATGCTACCACATGTGTATCATGCAGTTTTTCAGGGTTAGCAGTCGCGATTCATCTCCGTTTGCGGCTCCCCATTCACCACAGATATTCGGCATTAACAACCTCGCATTAACAACTCCTGGTATCTCCTGGTTGGTAAATTAGGGTTTATTAATACCATTCCATAGCATTAAGGGCATACATACATACATACATACATACATACATTACATACATACATACATACATACATACACACATACATTACATTATATACATTACATTACATTACATTACATTATGTACATTACATTACATTATGTACATTACATTACATTACATTACATTGCATTACATTGCATTACATTACATTACATCACATTGCATTACATTACATTGCATTACATTGCATTACACTACATTACATTACATTACATTGCATTACATTACATTACATTATATCACATTGCATTACATTACATTACATTGCATTACATTGCATTACATCACATTACATCACATTACATTACATTACATTGCATTACATTGCATTACATTGCATTGCATTACATCACATTACATCACATTACATCACATTACATTACATTACATTGCATTACATTGCATTACATTGCATTGCATTGCATTGCATTACATTGCATTACATTACATTACATTACACTACATTACATTGCATTACATTACATTGCATTGCATTGCATTACATTGCATTACATTACATTGCATTACACTACATTACATTACATTACATTGCATTGCATTGCATTGCATTACATTACATTGCATCGCATGGCATTGCATTGCATTGCATTACATTACATTACATTGCATTGCATTTCATTACATTACATTACATTGCATTGCATTACATTACATTACATTACATTGCATTGCATTACATATATATATATATGCATAGTTGCATCATTATGCATATGATTGCAAATGTATATGCGTACGCGTATTCAAATATGGAGCTCCAAGCGCCACCGAGGGACACTCCTTGGTGGAACCCTTTGGATCGCCTCAACTTGTCACCCCCGTGAGGGCGAGAAGAATGGAAACCCAACAGCATCACCATATTTATCTAATGATGTTGTATAATGATATATAATATATATATATACATATATCATAACACAGCATCAAATATCATTATAACATAATGGTATTGTATCATCATAAAAGATGATTGTTTGATGATATCATGATAACTAACTGTATCATCAAATAATTATAGTATATTATAGTGATATTAAATTATTGTCATCTATAATACACCATCATCGAATCTAGCTAGTATGATATAGTAGTATTGGCTGATGATTATAGATTGTGGTTCTGCTTGAAGATGATTTAATCTATTGCTATATTAGAGCGATTAGTAGTGGCCTATCTATCGAAGATATATGTACATTTATTATCATTTATTATACTGTCTTTTCCTTGCTAAACTGCAATACACAAATTGGGATACCTACGTGGGGCCTACGCAAACCACTCCTCCCATGCGAAACTGCCTACGCGAGGGTTACCTTTCAAGAACTGCCTACACGGTTGCATCCGCGAAAGTTGCTGCAACAATCTTTTAACTTGACACGATGTGGTCACGATTCTGGTTCAGAAGGGGAACAATAAGAATTGGAAGATAACGATTCTTTGGGTGACTTGTGAAAGGAAGGCGGAAGCTTCATCAAGCGTGGAGCACTTTGTCATGATGTGATCATCTGATGAACTCATACAAAAATGAAATTGTGAAACAGTAATTAAGAAATTGAGCCTCGGGAACAATGGAAAATAGTCAGGTATTGACCTTGGAAAAGCTTTGGATGGGCTATGGGCCACAATTTGACCTAGGGCCTACGCGTTTCCTACTGCCGAACCGAACAGGATTTTATTCCGAGAAGGATTTTCTGAAAACTTGGCACTGACATTTTCTGAAAAAGCAGTTGTTTCTTTAATCTCCCCTTTCTTCCAGCTAAACATACGCATGAATCATACATACAATCCATTTTGCATGCAAAATCATTGCAACCCACCAAGAAAAACAAGATTCCGAGGTCAGAAACAAATAATCTAGAACATCTAAACAAGCGCCTGCGCGAGACTGCCTATATACGCAGCCTCTCCTAAGTTATCCTACGCCATATGCCTACGCAGGACCTGCGCACCGAGCAGAATCGCATAAATGATATGAGTTCCTCCTGAATCTAAATTCCATCATCTGGGAAAAAACGTGGCTCAGATGGGATTCGGCATGTGCCGTAGAACTAGCTATCATGATCAAGACAGCTGGGTTCGTTTCAGGAATGGTGGATATTATAACGCTAGTCAAGCAATCATAAACCACCAATATGGGTTTGCCCATGTTTGCCCATGTTTGCCCACAAATAGCCATCTTAATAGGAAAATATGGGAAAATGATGATAACCCATTGGAATTGGGATGAATTGGGGATACCGCATGACAACTTAAATGACATGGCCATGTTCGGCGAGATACATCAATCCCCCAGGCGCGCACGGACTGCCCGGGCTGTTGCCGGTTGGGCTCAAGGTGGTTTTGGCAACGTCCAAGTGAAGTGTTACCTGGATATCCATGTTCCAGGTGTCATCAAACCGGAGGAAAAAACAAACAAAAAATCACATGCAGATATATATGCAGTAATCAGTTCGATATCACTGATGCTTGATTTTTATGACGCCCCCTACATTGTTCACAACACACTAATTGCGAATAAACATATGTAGGTATGGATATTTATATATATATATATAAATGTGCGTATAAATTGTTATGGATCATCATGGATGATGTTCTTGATCCCCCAAAAAAAACAATCATTTTGAATGTGCACTCTAAAAAAGATTCTGCCCTCCGGTGGTCAAAAATGACAATTGGAAATTTCCTATAAATGGACGTTTTCATTCGAAAATCAATATAAGTTTTCCCTATAATTGCCTTAAATCAATATATATAGATGTTCCCTATAATTGCCTTAAGAATGGTGATTTTCCAAGCCATGTTTGATTACCTGACTGAGGGTACAATTTTCAGCCCCTTTTGCAGGCCTTTGGTCGGACCGGCTCCAGTTGAAGGCCCTGAACGGCGACGATCGGTCGATGCGTTCAATGCAACTACAATATGAAAGAACATGAATTCATGATGTGTAAAAGATAGATAAACATCAATGTCACATTAAACATATTCCATAAACATCATATTTTCCATCTATATCATCTATTGATTCCCACAGTCCCAGGGGATCTGAAACAAAGATCGGCCTCCAATGGATCGCTCGGTGCCTGAAACGGACTCGCAACAAGCGTCCGGGCAAGTCAAGGTGACGATAACGATGACGATGACGATGGTGATGGATGATGACGATGATGACGATGACGATGGTGATGGATGGTGATGACGATGACGATGGTGATGGATGGTGATGACGATGACGATGGTGATGGATGATGACGATGATGACGATGACGATGGTGATGGATGGTGATGACGATGACGATGGTGATGGATGATGATGATGATGATGATGACGATGACGATGACGATGGTGATGAATGGTGATGAAGATGACGATGGTGATGGATGATGACGATGACGATGGTGATGGTTGATGACGATGATGACGATGACGATGGTGATGGATGGTGATGACGATAACGATGGTGATGGATGGATGATGGTGATGATGATGATGATGGTGATGATGATGACGATGATGACGATGACGATGGTGATGGATGGTGATGACGATGACGATGACGATGACGATGACGATGGAAGATGATGATGATGATGATGACGATGACGATGACGACGATGACGATGACGATGGTGATGGATGGTGATGACGATGACGATGACGATGGTGGATGATGATGATGATGATGACGACGAGGAGGAGGAGGATGATGATGATGACGATGATTATTTTAATTTTGATATCTTCTTGAAACCCTTTGAGAAACACTAATGACTGTACGGTTCATTCCATATGATATGTAGAAGCGACATGTTCTGGTTATATGATATGTAGAGGCAACTTGTTCTGGTTAACACCCTAGCAACAGAATTGAACGTAACCCTTCCCGTTGCTTGACGTCGTACAGAATTCCCTGCTATTTACGCTATTCTGGGCTTGGGCAAACCTCGGGGTCTGCGCGCATTATTTTATACAACTATAATAATTAGAATCTGTTAATATCTGTTATGTGCATTTATTTGATGTATGAATACTATGGTGCATACTAATGTATACTATCAGATACTATATCTGTATGTCAAGAAAATACGCCTAAATCAACTAGCACCCAGCCTGCAGGTCCATGGTCGGTTGCTTCAAGATCTCCTCGTAGTTTTCGATCTCTGCATCTCGTTCTTTGATCATCTGCTGCAGTTCTGCTACCTGGCCACGGGGTGACAGGGGCATCTCCATGGGTTTCTACGGACTAGTGCTGTTTTGCAAAACCACTGAGATGCTCATGTACTTCTCAAGTTGCCCAGGTTTCTGTTGGCTTCATGCGAAGGATCTATTTGTGTAACATCCAAGACACACTCTTAGCATTCTTAGCCATCTCCCATTATCCATGTCAATGGATTATGTAGGGAAACACTTACAGGACACTGGCGTTTTTATCCCCAGATTTGCCCAGCCATGTTTTTTTAACAGCATCCCATGTCCCACCTGGCGTTTGGCTTCACTGAGATCGGCCAACTTCTCCCTGAAGCTCTCGTCCCGTGCTTGGGCCGCATCTTTGGAGGCCCTCAGCTGCTCCTGAGCTGGACCCAGCTCAGCTGTACCTCTAGATATACACATATGATCACAATGATCACATATGCATACGTGCGTATGTAGATGTAGATGTGTGTGTCTATGTGTGCAAATCTACATATATAATGTCAACCCCGGATTAACAAACCATGGTTTATTAATTAGGGTGGTACTCCTCCAATACTAATATTCTGATACTTAAATGGTACCCTCACAATTAAACAATCTAGGGGTTTATCAATCCAGGGTTGACATTATATATATGTGTGTGTGTATAGTGTGTGTGTGTGTCCATGCTGTTTATATCCACACTTCAGTTGCTGCTCGCTTAGCATGTTTCACTCCTGGAAGAAAGTGATTTGCTCAGCAGCAGAGTTCTGCACATCGCTCAGCTTCAGCTCCAAGTCTTCCTTCCTCAACCTGAGGCGAGTGGCGATCACTGGCTCCGGTGCCTCTCGTGCCTTTCAGTGTCTGCCGAGTGGCCAAAGCCCGTCACATTTTTCTCTGCTTTCCTGGCTCCACCGAGCTGTGCCAATCTTGACACCATCAACAACACTGCAACGAGTCACCCTTCGAACTTCGGATTTTTCGAACATGCTCCGGCCTTCAACGATTTGCTAAGGCCTTCCACATGGGCGCGGGCTTCTTCCATGGCATCTGTCTGTTCCTGGCTGGCGTCGCATGGCATCGGCATTGCATGTTGGTGCCATCTGTGGCTGCAATGGCCTCGAAGGCCTGTTTTGATGACAGCAGCTGGGCCTGTTGTGGCGAGGCAACAAAAGGACAACAAACTATCATTACTCTTGTCATCATGATGATAACATATTGTAATAATAACATATTACTACTATTATGATTGGATATGATTGGATGCTATTGAATTCTATTAGCGTTGATTCTGTTGGATCATCGTTTGTGGTTGAAAGGATTCAACTCGCTGAGTTCCCTGGGCCTCCAATTCTCCACACCTTCTGTCCAGCTCAATGGACCTCGTCCTCTCTTCCACCAGTTCCTGCCAAGATTTCCATTGGAAAACCCTCTCCCAATCTCTCCCAGCACCATGTGCAGATCATCTCTCAACAGTCAAAGACCATCCTAACCAATGGCAATGTCAAGGGTGTGTGAAGGCTTAGGGTCGTGCCTGCTCTGAGTTCTGTAGCTGCGCCTGACCAGCGCTTGGGAAAAGACTTTCTCATGGTGAGGCGCTGCGAAGTGGTGGCAGAGGATGAAGTCAAGATCAGTTGATCAAGATCCACCCTTACAGCCACGGTTACACACTTAAACCCCAAATCTCACTATTATCATTTATTACCAATTTTATTACCATTTATCATAATTTTTCATCTATAATATATTATAATATCATCTTTGGGCTACCTTAGGAATCACGACGGGGAATCAGCTCAGCAACTCTGCAAGTGTTGGACCTCAAGCTCAAGACAGCGGCCCTTCTCCTTCTCCAAGTCCTCACGGTGGAACACTGGCAGGTGATGGTACAGCAATGTCTGGCTGAGACGGAAAATGGATGAAAATGGATAATACAACACATGGAAAAGCCATTGCATTTTTATCAGAAAAAGCTCGAAAAAGGTTCCCAAAATGGAACGTCCAACCTCCATTGCTTGCTTGGAAGCTTGAAGTTGAGCCTTCAAGGCCAAGATTCTGGGATATTTTGAGCATGTTCTAGCTGTACCAAGCTGTTGCAGCTTTTCTGGGCGCAGGCTACAGTCAAACGACAAACTCATGCCTAACTCATGCCTAACTCATGCCTGGGTCAAAACTTGCTAGTAAATCACCAGGGAATCGCTGTTTCAAGAAACTCATGCCTAAGTCATGCCCAAATCATCCCAAATCTTAAAACACCATGGAATCGCGTATGTATAAGAAGAATGTTTCCACACTTGGGAAA
>Ga0126342_10013925_pt1:0-12500 | contig 14221 bp, 12 predicted proteins | sample Cyp1metagenome_FD_92528 | JGI IMG/M metagenome (GOLD analysis project Ga0126342, IMG submission 92528) | Coral microbial communities from Lord Howe Island, Old Settlement Bay, Australia - Cyphastrea 1 metagenome | ecosystem: Host-associated > Invertebrates > Cnidaria > Coral ...
AAGCGAGAGTTAGTTTTGGTTGCTGAAGCGTAGTTGCTGAAGCGTAGTTGCTGAAGCGAGAACCTAGTTTGGTTGCTGAGCCGTGGTTGCTGAGCCGTGGTTGCTGAGCCGTGGTTGCTGAGCAGTGGTTGCTGAGCCGTGGTTGCTGAGCCGTAGTTGCTGAGCCGTAGTTGCTGAGCCGTAGTTGCTGAAGCGGAGTTTAATCGTCATGCTTGTCCCTCGTGGAAAAGCAGGCAAAAGACTGAACATCCTCAAAATTTTAAAAAATCATCTAAATTGTCAAAAGCTAGCTCCGCTATGTTCGACAGCCGCAGCTGCACCGCCTTTTCCCACCGCCGTCAAGCATCTGTCGGACCGTAGCCTTGAAACTGTTGCCACTACTTGAGCTCAATCTCAAATTGCCCAGGTAGATGCCAAGTTCTTTGCGCTGTTCCTGCCATGACCGAAGCTGGCACTGCAGACGCAAACGGAAAGTTTTTGAGTGGGTAAGTTCATCCAGTGTCAATCAGTTTCATATAGTAATCCCCAAAGAATTAGGAAACGTGATTTTTCACCGTCAAAGATCATCTAAGCAGGAGTTTAATGGATTTACATGATTTTACTATCTTTGGGGGGTTGCTATAAAATGCTACAAAATCGCTTCTATTGTAAACCCGTGCGCCTCTGCTTTTTAAATACCCCCACTGTTTGGGGTTCCACCAAGGCTTTCGATTGTACCAGTAGCCTTGGTGACTGTGTCCCTGTCGGGTAGTTGCGGCTACACCAGCCACCCGGAAATTTTCTACACTACAGCCACTCAAAGGCAGAGAGCAAAACCCACCATACTCACTCAGAAACAAACCAATGCCAAATTCAATCAATCCAATATTGATCCGAAGTGGTGGTTTCCTAAAATAGGGGTAGCCATGGTACCCCAAAATCCCTAAAATCATCAATTGTCATCAATTGTCCATTATTAGAAGAGAGACATCGAAACGAAAATGCCACATAAATACAGTGTCGTCCTCGTGCATGAAGCGATTTGATGCGGATGTTGATCCATCAGCCTGCAAGCGCCGATCCTTACTGGAGCCGAAGGTATTTCTCAATGAAAGACTGAAGTGGATGGTCATGAACATTGCACCACGTTCAAGAAGAATTCAAGGGATCCACGTGGATCAGTAATTCCGGATCTCTCTCTCTCTCTCTCCTTCGCCATCTTCAACTAACTAGGGCAAAGGGTGTGCAACACACCATGACAATCTCGTACAACCATTTCCAACCATTAAAAACAGAGCCAGAGGAAGCATCTCAACGCCTCTCCGCCTCTCTTCATCCCAACAATCATAACCCATGGTCACAGCTTGACCCATTGCAGACTGGGATGCATACCCAAGGATTGCTCGACTCATGCCAACACAAGGGGACGAGACAAAACTGAGTAGCCTCAAAGCTACACTGTAGATACAAATAATTTTGCAAAGGCATGCCGAGACTTTAAATCATATTGCAATTTCCAGTGACTGTCCATGAGTAGAATGAGTTCCTGGAAGGTCGTTCTCCAACTGGAAGCTCCTGGCTTATGGGCTGCACCATGCTGCACCCTTCCCCCAATCCTGCGATTCACAATCCTTGGGAAATGCTTGGAAATTCCCCAAAGGAAGTTTTGCTGCAAAAAATATGACTCAAAATTCTCGAAGATTTCCTAAGCAAAGGCAGCTGGTCCTCAAGGTCCTCAGGTCACTGGAGTTGCCATCCCTACGTCCCGTTCCCTGCATTCCTCGTCATTGCCCATCTCGAAATCGTCAGTGCTGTTGCTACCGATATCTTCGTCCCCACATTCCCGCAGGATCCTAACGCTGAAACAATGGCAGAAAGCGGAGGCAGCAGGGGGTTCCCACCAGAAAGATACAGTAATGGGTTAAAACAATAATAAACCATCCCCCAAATCACCATAGATGGATGGTATAAACCATAAAAAATGGGGTGGTTTATTATTGTTTTACAAACACTAGTCTTTTTTTCTTCTTCTAAATTGCTTGATCCACTGGAGCTTGATGCCCCTGGAAAATCGCGCCCAACTCAACCCAAAATCGCCTTGGTTTCCGTGGGTTTTGCAAGCAGCCCTGACGAAAAATGCCCGCGGCTTCGTTGGATGTGCCCATTGCAGACATCTGTGACAGTGACATTGGATCCACATAGAAAGGGGTGCTGGAGCCGAGATGTGGCCAGAAAAGTGAAGAAACTGAGCCATCAATGGGAGTACTGGAGTACCCTTAAGTCATCCATGTTATTTTCGATTTTTCATGGATTTTCCATTCTAAGCACAAACCATCCAGGTATTGGGCTACTCCCCATTTCTGGAAAGCCCACAAAAAACATCTACCAGGTCTGATCACACAGCTACCGATGTTCCGATGGCCGCCTACGGCTCGACCGGCTGGGATGACGTTTACGCAAAGGCCAAGGTCAGCCTGCCAAGAGGGAGAGCAAAAACCGACATCCCAACATGGGAGACGGCCGTATATCTGCTTGGTGGTTGACCTACGCCTCTGAAAAATATGAGTTTGTCAGTTGGGATTATTATTCCCAATATGTATATGTCTATATATATATAGAAAAATACCAAACGTTCCAAACCACCAACCAGATATCAATACATGATTGTGGGACGGCCATAAGAGTTTACCTCCGTCGATTTCCCATTACACTACCATTCAATGCCCATTAAATCCACCATGTTTCATGGCCAAAAAAAAAATACTGCCGGATATATTCAATTAAAGAATCTCACAAAATTTTACCATCTTGGTTATATCATGTTAGATCCCCCGGGTTATTTAAAAAAACAATTAAATTCACCACTTAGCTAAACTTACAGTATAATTAGGTGTAAATGCACGCCTCCAACGCGCTTGCTTTGTCGTGGAAAGATATAAATTAGGTGCAAATTACTGTAAATTGGTGGGTTCCAAACCACAATGTCCTTTTGATAAAAATAGGGGGGACGATTTGGTATGCCATTATTGCCATTTATATATTGCTTGCTTGATGGCGGCAAGCCAGAGGGCTTAGTCAACCAACCAGTGGCAAAAAAGGACATCTATGGTTCCAAGACTTTACACTGTACACCATTTTGGCTTGTCTGACTGAAAAAGGGGCACCCAAAAATCCGTGATGTGTCATTATTTTCCCTATTATTCCCTATTATTCCCTATTCAATAGCTATGTTTTGATATTTTGTTGGGTCCCATTTCCAGACCCATTTCAGCAATGTTCAAAATCCTCTCCATCGTCACGATCGTCCCTTTACTCTGGTTAGTCAATAGGATTTCCCATAATTCATGGATTCTGGTTCATCCCCTTATTCTTTGGGTAGTACAATCCCCAAACCAATCATCAACCAACAGGGGTTTTGAATAGTAACCCACCCAAAATAGTTGGTAAGTTGTATCCCCATTAGATGCCATCAGTATCCCATTAACATCCCATTAAACGACCAGAATGGAATAACCAACCATTAAACCACCAAGAAAACACCATTAACTGACCATAACTGACCATCAAATAGGGATGGGTCAAAACCCTGGTACCTAGTGAACCCCAAAATAGCTGGTAAATGGATGTTCATCCCACTAATGTATCTATAGGTATTGACCCATACCCAAATGCCCATTAAATGACCCTTAAACGACCGTTAATTGTCTCATGGCTGGGCCAGCGGCCTCCAACATGAGCGTGGACGGCCGCGCCATGGACGTGCGCCGGGGAGACCCCACGGAGACGGAGCCGACGGATCCGGCCTAGCCGTTGGAAGGTCCAAAAAATCTGGGGTCTTAGCCAAAAAAAGTGGGAAGCATCATCTAAGATGTCTAGAAATGGAGTTTTTTAATGTTTTTTATGTGGATGGAAATGGAATAAATGGCATTTTTTCATGTTGGAGACCCAATGAAAAAGAACTGCCATGAAGCAATGGATGGGTTGGTTGCACCCTTCAAAATGCTACTGGGATCTCAAGAGGTGATGGTTAAACGACCTATTCATGGAGATTGCGTGAGAAAATGTTGGAGATAATATCCCTGCTTATTACTGATGGTGTACTGATGGTTAATATGATGGTTAATATATGGTTAATATATGGTTAATAACCCATAGGATCCATGTATGCTATATATGGAAACATTTACCATCAATATACCCCAAATGTTAGCATATATACCATACATGGATCCTATGGGTAATGAGAACAATCATTACTGTACTGTAATTTATAGTACTCATCATCATCATCATCCTCGTCATCATACCACAGGACAAAAATCCCCGTTGATGACACGGGCCTCCTGTTCGCTCAATTTGTTAAAGCACTTCACCTGGCGGAGATTCAGTGATCCACATAGCTCCCAAGTTAGATGCCTGAGTTTGTGCTGTCAAAGCACCTTGGGCAAAGGTACTGGGGAATGAAGTAATCAACACAAATCAAATGTTGAAATACATAGATATTCGAAATATGCTGATTACAGTATATAAGTCTGATTAATCAAGCGACACAACAATATACTGTTGGCCAGCATTGGCCAGCCGTATTTGGATCAAAACACTGAGTGCCTGCATGACACCACCGGCATTGCATCATTTGCCACCACAACACCAATATTCAATACAATACCGAAAAATATTGAGTTGCACTGCCCCCGGAACGAAGAGAATTGATGAAAATCACCTAGATGCCCCCAGATTCCCGGAAAAGAACCGGACTGCGTGATTTCCCTGGCATGGTTCAAAAAAACAACTCAAGCACTCGCAGGCCTTTTACACTCCAACTGGCACCCTTTTTACACCGAAGCGCAAGCCTCACCCTCAACCAGGAGGTAGATATCATCTGGTGGATCACCCTCCCGAAAGAGGACTGTGCCGGGACCAAAGGAAACCTGCCGTCCAGAGGAGCAACCCCAGAGACCCCGAGCCGCAAGCGCAAGCTGCGGCTTCCTTCATTTTCACTTCAGTTGTTCGTGCTGTTTACCAACATCCCGTTGCAAAATGGACAATTCTGCCACTAGCCTGGGTGAATTCTCATTTATAAACAAATATATAGGTTAATGAATAAACAAATAAATAAATGTTTGTAATTTATAATATTTTAGAATATATATATATATGTGTGTGTGATTTATTGTATCTATATGTGTGTGTGCCTGAAAATGCCTGAAACAAGGTCGTAATTTTTGCAGTTCCCGACACATCACACCTCACCTAACGAATGGTGATATCCCACCGCAGCTCACAAGACCTGCTCTACCACTGAGATCAATTCATCTTTCGCAGCCGATGGCAGCTCCTGGAAGATCGCAGCGGATCGATCTGAAATGGAATGCGGGTTTTCGGAACCAAGTGACGCTGATTTTCCCTTTTCTTAACAGCGGAAATGATGAGCAACCTATCAATTGGCCTCCTAGCAATCCTCTTCAGCAGGGTTTTCTCCTGCTTTCTTTCAATCGTTAAATGGTGAATCGAGGCATTTGTTTAATTGATCTATATATATGACCTATGGCAATCCAACAAAAATAGGAAGGGATTTAATATGTGTATGCGTGTGTGTGCGTCTATACCCTCTGGTAATTTAACATAGCTATTGAAAATGGCCATTTATAGTGGATTTTCCCATTGAAAATGGTGATTTTCCATAGTTATGTTAGTTTACCAGAGGGTAAATTGTATTTCGATGTATTTCGTTGATTTGTTTGGCTGTTCCCAGCCCCTTAGAAAAGCAGCCCCGGCCTTGAAGAGCTCAAAGACTGAGAGTTTCTCCTGCGCTGAATGACACCATGGAAGAACCGAGAGGGTACTCTCGGGTAGTCCAAGACGGAAATTCTAAGCAACCCCCTATAGATGGAGGTTTACAGCTCGGAAATTCATGTATAAATTCGCAATTTTCCAGTCAGCAAGCCATGTTTGATTACCAGAGGGTGACGAATGGATAGTGGTTATTGGTGCAATGTGGTGAAACGAGTTGAACACAATCCCTCAATGTCGTACCACAAACGGGTTGTGAAAAAATATCCCCAACTGGTAGGTGCATGGCATAGGATGCACGCCACATTAGATGTACTGTGGCACGCCATCTGGGGATCATATTTGATCATATGTGTGCATAAAGAAGTAGGTGAGGCCAGCCAAAACTTGAGCAAACTTGGTCATAGGCTTTTAGTTTCTTGGTTGAAGCGGCCAGCATTAAATCATATCATATTATATATATATAAATTCTAGCAAACAAAAAATCTCTGGAGATGGGAGAAAACGAGTGAAAATAACAATAATAACATAACATAACACTTTGACTCAGTCCTTCAAAATCTGCCGAGCTCGGTTCGCCATGAGGATGCAAGGAAGAGCGTCTCAAAGAGCGTGAAATCATGTAGTTAATTGAAGTATCACCACAGTGACCGAAGCACACCTCCAAAATTGAGATATTATAAATATATATATATATAAAATAAATATATATATATATATCTTTGATTATAAACTATATGATTAATCATGATGATATTCGTCCGCCAAAATCCCCAGTGAAATTCTGGTGCCTGATGCTTGTTTGAGTCTTTGTTTGTTGTGTCCAATGGGTCCCCAGTGGTGTGAAAAACCCCTTTGCTGCCTTTGGCAGTGGGGTCGAGCCACTTTTCGCCAGGAAATGAAAAGCGCAGCATAAAACATCATGGAACCATCATGGAACATTCTGTTGGATCTTTGGGGAGGAAACCACACAGAAGGCCCATGCAGATCATCGTCCGGTACATCCACCGCAGTGATCACCTTTGGCTGCTTGATTCACATTCCGAACCCCCATGGCCTTTTTATATATAGGCATTCTCTATCTAACTGCAGCATCCAACCCATTCCCATTCTCACAATGTTCAAAATCGAACGATGCTTGGATGGTGCCACGCCCTTCCTTTTGATGCGACTGCTTCCACCATCGCGGGTCGAAGCCCCCCCCGACGTTAAGCACCCTTCAGAGTAGTGTGCCAAGTCCCCAAAAAACACATGTGGCAAACTGGCCCCATACGGGTTTGTCTCCAATGTGCGGGACATCGCAACATGTTGCGCCAGGAAACCCAATAACATCCAATAACCAAATATAACCAGATATAGTGATCATCTATGATAATTTGATAATAAAACATGAATTTTGGCGTTCCAAATTTTGAGACAATCATAGACAATCTTAATTTTAAATGACCCCTTACTGATCCATCCAACCATATCCAACCCTATGGGGGCCCCACGGTCCCCAATCATCACGTCCCCAGCAGCTAAATCCCATCACCATAGGACTTAGGAGGACTTTGAGATTCTACTACGCTTTTGTCATGTCAACCATGCATGTATTCCAATATTTCCAATTTCTTGTGGATATGTCGTTTCAAAAAGTGGTATTGTTCAAGCAAAACGGGCCACTTTCAAAACAATTCGGTCATTCTGACAGCCAGTCGTTTGTTTAAATAGTTCTCCAAATGGATAAGTTAAAATAATTAACATCCATTATCTGATAATTATCTGCTTCTGCATTACCTATAAATGTATATAAATGTCTGTCTTCGTCTGTACAATGTTTTGCTGTGACCTTTGGGTCTTCCAAAATCTGCCGTCAGGATCTGCCTCCGTGGTCCACTGGATTCCACTGGTGCAGCCATCAGGATGGGATCCACTTCCGCTCTCCATTTTGCTCCTCTTTGGCCTGACAAGTCGCCACAAAAGCGACTTGTAAAGCTGACTCACATGTAGCTTCGTATGTTCATGATGTCCATCATCGTCCATCATCATCCTCATCGTCCTCATATGTCCTCATCATCGCCATCATCATCACCGTCATTCTCGTTCTCGTTCTCATCCTCGTCATCATCAATCATCATCCTAGACCCAGTACCTTCCTACAGTACTATTATAATTTATCATAATGATTATGCTGTGGAATCCTCTAGTGATATCCAAAAATCAAAGCATCACCTGGCAAGACAAAGGTTTACTCAGTTAAAAATCCCAATTACCAAGATTGATGATAAACAGGACTTAACCATACGGCATACAAGGCATCGAAGTCAGCTGACCGTGTTTGGTGGTGGCTATCATACCTCATACTCATAATATACCATCTGGTTATCAAACGTAGCAATGGAAAAGCCTGTTTAATTGAGGTTTATAATATTTTATAATTAGCTGGGAAAATCATCTCTCTCTCTCTCTCTCTATCTGGGTGCTTTTCCAGCAAGCCAGGTTTGAATAAAATCGGCGTGTTTTTTAGCGAAGAATTAAGTTCAGAATGTCCATTCTGAAAGGAATGGATCAAGTCGCGGCTTGCCCCAAGACATTCCAATTTGTTTTTTTACTTTCATCTCTGAAACCTGACCAAATTCCACCTCTGCTTTTGTCGCGTCTTCACTCTTGAACAACCAGCAACGCACCTTTCTCAACGCCTCTGGGGCCGGGTAGTCCGGAAGAAACGTCACGTCCACCTGGCCAGTAGAAATCATACTGCTGCGGGCACCCGGACATCCGGGGAAAACCAATTTTTGGGGGACTGGTGTTTTGCATTGTTTGCTGATCATTGTTTGTTTTACTATACCTGGGGACCTAGGCCTTCAAAAAATCAAGAATTTGTGGCCGACCCTAGTGTTCTACTTTTCTGGACGCTAATTCAAAGATGTTTTGGTCTCTCCAAAAACTGGTCGTGAACTTGATTAGCCCTGCATTGAGCTGGGTCACGAAAAAAGCCGCTTCAAATGGCCACAAAACAAGTCGTGCAGCCCCATCGGCATGGTGATGCGCACACAGTCTTTAAACTTGCCATCATGGCCATGAGAACTATGCCCCCCCCAAAAAAAAAGAAAACAGAACGCTCAACTTTTCCAATTTTGGGGCATAACTAGTATGAAACACAGTCAAAAACCGATGTGACCTAGTTTTTTTGGAAATTGCATGCTTTTGATGGTTTTTGTAGGCGTTTCGAAGGGTTTCTGAAGGAGTTTTCAAGGCTTTTGTAGGCGTGAATTTTCTCATAAAACATGCAAATCGAACACAAAAACTAACATAAATGATCTATAAGAAATGGTGAGCCCAAGAGTCTGCCAGTAACCTCTCAAAGCCGATTGACGAGCTAACATGGCTGGTCAGAGTTAGGCGTATCGTTTTTATTCACTTCTGGTGGATGGAGGGTAGGTGGTGGTTGACCCTGTCGGTTTGGGGCCACCTGTCATTGCGTCATTTTGTTCTATCAAACACCCACGCTACAAAATTCAACTGAAAGAGGATTGGATGATGTTGGATGTGTAACATGGGAATGCATCATGAAAAGAAACCAGGGAAAACATAAAACTTCAAAAGTAGACGCTTTGGTCAAGAACTACTTTTCTGACCGATAGCTCAAAAATGAGTCAACAACGTAGTCATCCAGAAAATTTGCGACGAACGAAGACCTAGGTAATAAAACAATTTCTATCAGTTTCTCTACTTTTTTGGGATGCTGATTCCAATCTAGTAAGCAGCGCAAAACGCAAAGATCATGCAAGAGAAAAGGTTGAAAAACCATACCGAAGTAGGGATAGTGAACCAAGCTCCAGTCCAGTAGAAATCAAAATGCCAAAATGCCTGCAAAAGGTGAAATTAGATCTCTACATATCCATCCATCCATCCACCCATCCATACGGCCATCAGCTGTCCACTGATCTATCTATCCAATGTCATACACACAAAATCACATACAATATTGTATTATCATATAATTTGTGTTTGGCCCATGGCCTGTAACAGTTGCACGATTTGGGGCACCATTTGGTGCACGAAGAATTTTGCTAAAAATTACACTTGCCTACCCACAGTGCGACGTTTTTTTTCCTTAATCAAGTGCTTTGGTAAAGGAGGTGTTCAATATTGTTTTGGGGAGAAGGCACGATTTGGTGCACGACAACACGTACAAAAGACCATGATTAATCATATAATATATATATAATTTTATATATATATAGACGGATCAAAATATAAATATATCATGGATTATCATGGTATATATACGTTCATTCGCTTAAAAGCCTTTGTTCTCCGACAGAACACACAGCCGACAGCGCCACCGTTTCCATCCCCGCGGAGAAAGCAGACTGGAGGCCACTCTCACCGTCCTGGCTTCGGAGCGGGAACACTCACTATAAAAACCGTTGAAAACCTCATGGGAGTGAAGATGAATCCCGTTTTTAATCATGTGCGAACGGGAAAAACACACAATGTATAGCGGAGGAACTCTCTCTCTCTCTCTCTTTTTCAGGCATCTTGACTTCGGTGATTGCATTTAAGCGCCCAGTTTTGAAAGCTTCATCAACAGCTCAGGCTTCACTTCCATCTGGTTTCATTTGTAACAGCCACCCATCACTATGGTCGGGCAACTCCGATCGTGCATCATCTGGCCTACTGTCACGTTGCAAAAAATGTCCCCCACACAAAGACCTTGATACAATCTGCAAGCCCTGTAATTGTTCACATCAAAAAAAAACATACATTCCAAATCATTCAAAGACTCTGATGAATTTTTGCCTTACAAATTGGGTAATGTGCTTAAAACAATGTCATAAACCTCCCACGGGGAATGGTGAATTTGGGGGTGACAGGATTGGGTGATCTCATGCATCGACCTCATAGGCTCGGCAGAAACGTGGATCCACCCCCAAACGACGGGCCTCGTTTAAGCGCTTTACGAAAGCCACCGGGCATTCATAAGGAGAAATGGAGAAATGGCAGCCCAAACTTACAAAGAAGTACGGTGGTGCCTTCGTTGAATATGTATATATATATACATGTTGTATATGTATATATATATATATATGTATATGTATATGTACATGGCTGTGAGTGGGGAAGGAACATCATCTAAAAATTTAGGGTCTGGTCGCAGGTTCCGATGTTCCATTGTGTGGTTTGAACCCCCAAATTTTGACTCCATTCCCCCGAAACCTCCGGCTAAATCATTATCGTGATTTCAGACATCAAGAGTTGGGAAAAACTATACAAACATATTACTAACATATACAGTAGAAACTGGGACTATCCATGATTCGTGGACACATAATATATGATCTGGAGGTATGTGTGCTAGCATCAAAACATAGTATATGGATACATGGGTATGTTTGAAAATGGGGTATACCCCCAATTATAGCCATTTAGTAGGGATAATGATCATTAACCATTGGGTGTAGGGGTACACTATTTTCAGACAAACCCACATAATGATGCATATGGATATATTGTGGTTTGTATGGTCGTCTAGTGACTTTTCCCCATCATTTTCGGGAATCCCCTGCCGCAATCCAAGCTTCAGGCTGCTTCCAAATAAATGGCCGGATCGGGCCTTGGCGTTGCTGGTTGGTGGTTGGTGACCTCATGCCCCATGTGATCGACTGGAGTGCTCATAGATCTTCATGATGTTCATATGTTGTTGATGTTGTTGTTGTTGTTGATGTTGTTGTTGTTGTTGTTGCTGTTGTTGCTGTTGTTGTTGTTGCTGTTGTTTTTCCATCATGCATTTTCATATGTTGCATATATAATATTAATTACTTAACACTGCACTCTTCTTAAGTTGTTGCATTGATTGATAGTGAGTTGGGTTTGTCCAAACATAAGCTACGCCCCCAGGATGGAGTATTTGGAAAGGATGAACAACCAATCAGTTCTTGCCCATGTTCAGGAAAAAAGACCGTTGAGCCTTTCAAAGTGGTGTTCAATATGTGGCATCCAAGTTCAAAAAAAAGGCTGCCTGGAAGCATCCTGGCAAGGTCCGTTTAGTTCCACCGAAACTCGACTCAGGCCTGATCCCTTTTAGAGGACTGTTTAGAGAAAAACCTTGGTGCTCCAATCAATAACTATGACCATAGATTTTATGTTAGAACAAACATGAACAAACGGTATGGTTATTATTAGTCTAAAAATGGTATGGTTCTTATTACGTCCAAAAATCCAATCAATCAGTAAGTAGGACCATCCTATTCACTATAATTACTAGGAAAACACACCCACAATAAATCTGGCCAAACTGTATGAACTCACCACCCTGAAAAAAAAACATTGAGATAGGTTGCCTTTCATTCACCATCCATTTATGTCATGTTGTGCGGTTTCTGGGGTCTCCATGGGTCTCCTCACTTCCCCTTGGGCACATCCGTGGCAAAGACCATCCGCCTGAGACCGCTCCGGCGCTGCACTGATTCGTAATATGCTCCACTGCTATGTCAAGTTCATGCAAGATGCCTGGAAAGTAGACACACCCTCTGGAAAATCTGCTTTATGATCATATCTTATCATCGAACGAATGTTCTGTTGCCCGTTGCCAGGTAGAAAACACATGATAGGGTTGCTTCAAACAGGGTGGCTTCAAGAGGGGGTGAAGGGTTGCCAATTGTTTTCTTCTCACTGATGGCACACTCAGAAGCATCTAGGAATTCCCCAAAACTGGGAAAAATCAGCCTTTTCTAGCCATG
>Ga0126342_10013926_pt1 | contig 14221 bp, 13 predicted proteins | sample Cyp1metagenome_FD_92528 | JGI IMG/M metagenome (GOLD analysis project Ga0126342, IMG submission 92528) | Coral microbial communities from Lord Howe Island, Old Settlement Bay, Australia - Cyphastrea 1 metagenome | ecosystem: Host-associated > Invertebrates > Cnidaria > Coral ...
GGATTCCAAAACGGCACTCAATATAGCCTCGCACTGCCGCCTCCTCCACCAACCCCCGCCGAAATCCCTCCCATCCTCTCCACTCTCGTCTCCCCGTTCCAACTAGTTCCTGGCTTTCGTCCCTTCTTCTCAGGCACCTTTACGTTTGAATATATTCAATGTATTTTGGCCTGTGCCGCCCGGTTTGCCCAACCAACGTCCATTCTGCAGCGTTTATATACTGCTGACTTGTTGCAGCCATGTCGTCCGGATATAAGGTGGTGGCTGGAATTTTCTACGGTTTGGAGTGGCAAGGTGCAAACCTTTGTGCTCAGAAGAAACCGAAAGAGGAACGTGTGACAGATCACTCAAACGACGCAAAAATGCAAAGTCTTCGGAAATAAACCCTGGAAACCAAGGTCCGAACCCAGAACAGGCCGCTTAGTGCCAATTTGTGGAATTGCAGTGACTTTTTTGACTTGTTGCGTTTATGTCTGAATTGATCAACTTGAACTAAATTCAGAGGTCTTAATCAATCGGTCTTAAGGTAATACTCGGACTTTCAGGTCTTGAGGGCACCGAGACTGTGTGAAGAGCTGGGCTCCAAGATCTGTACGTTGGATGCTTTGACTTTGCTCTTTAAGTTTTCGCCGTGTTGAGACCACCAAACAGGTGCTTTAATGCGTGTTTTTTTTGCCTTCAAGATTTGCGATCGCTGTGCTCGAGGCTGCAAAAAGCAGCGCAAACAGTTCGTCTTGATGCAGATGACTTTCGTCAGTCCTGTTCTAAGCGTTTCCTCTTTGACAAGAAGGTCTGCTTTTGAGCCTATGAACTCTGTGCATATGATTGTTCAAACCCTTGCTCTGTTCCATCTCTTAGGCTCAAAATGTCTTGGGTGATTTCGCAAATGAATGAAGCCAAACAGGACCCAAGCCAAGCGTAAGAAAGGCAGACCTTGTGTCTTGAAGGGGGCCATGCGATGCCTTCTTTCTTCTCTCCCCCTTGTGGCAGATGCCTAGGAGCCGGAAAAGTATTCCTTGATTGCGGCTGCAATCTTTCTTGGCACAGCCCAGGACCCACAAATTCCCGCACTGCGATTGTGCTGGAAGATCTAAAAAGTATTCAAAACCATTTGTGAGTAAAGAGAGTTTGCTACTGTAATAGAGTTGCGTGATGTTGCGTGTTTCCCACAGGCCTGTTTGAAGGGAATCTACACCTGTCAGACATCCCTGAAGCAGGTTCGGATCACTTGGCAAAACTTCTTCGAGATGAATTGTGATCGAATTTTGGATTCGTGAGTGTAATAACACTTGCAGCTTTTGGAACTCATCGCAGCGTCATTGGAAGGTCGATTGCCGTCATCTTGTCAGACCTATTTCTTGCTTTCACAGTCTGACCAAGATGCCCTTGCAGAGCTCTCTGAAGGACTCGGCTTTGCTGTCTTGCTGTCCTCATGATTTGCAAAATATTGTATTTTTGTGCGTAAATTCAAATTGGAACCAGAAGCCTTGGTGAGAATGGCTGGAATCAATTTCGTGCCAAGATTCTCAAGGTCAGGTGGGTTCAAGCGCACTCTAGTTGCTCTTGGTGGCATAGGCTGTGAGCGAGAAACAACACATCCTGTGCCAAAGTGGTCCGATGCTAAACTCTGCAAACATTTATGGGATGCATCTAGAGGGGTACAATATGAAAGTATAGTATAGCGAGCAAGGGGCAGTCACGTTGACAGCATGTGAAGGCCCATTGCAGCCTAGGTTGCGATCCTGTTGATGCTGCACTTCAGATGGCCCGAGCAGGTAGAAGAGTTACTCTGCTCAGGCAGCGTGAGCTGTCCGGATCAAGCTGAAATGGAGTCAGAATGCATTGCAGTCGTTTGAAGTTTGAGGGTGTCAGCACACACGCACAGCCATGCCGGAGCACCTTGTGGACATGACGCACCGAACTCTTGTCCCACGCATCCTAGGAAGATTCCATAGGTGGTAACGGGGTGTGGGATGACGGGCCTCCGTGATGATCTCGGGAATGGCCACGCGTAAACCTCCAAAGACCCTTGGTTTCGCAGTGTAAGATTTGAAGAAGATCCGAGAAGAGCACTGTGCTTCTATTCTGGCCAGGTGCACAGCATTGGAGCATCCGAAAAGCGAGTGTCGGACTTATCACAACATCCACGAGGCGGGAGATGGTTGCAGGTCCACAAAGCAAGACGCAAGAGGCAGAAGGTTGCTCAGGAACGCAGGGCAATTCTTCCCTGAGCAAATTCTTTATCTAGGAATAAGTTTACAAATATGTACCATGTCAAACATAGCCATCACATTTTTGGTATATTTTTGATTCATCAAACTTGACAGCTGCAAAGCTAACGACACCTTTTTTCCAAAATGTTTCACCAGCCTGACAGGACCAGCTCTTCTTCCGCACTACCTACTTTGAAGCTTTTGAGCGAATTGAGGAAGACATCCAAACAGTAGCCAATGATGCCATCAGAGAGGCAGGAATTTGAGCCAGCCTTTCCTTGAACCTTTGCGAGAGACTAGTTTGGTGAAATGCCAGAACACAAATCTTGGACCATTATATAAAGTAGACACATAGCACCACATGGCTAGATTTCAAGCATTGGATTGCTGCAATGCTTATCAATGTTTTCACGTTTAAGAATGACACTTTTGAGTTTTTTTTTTTTTCGAATCCAAGTATCTGGACTGTTGGTTTCCTCATTTTGCCGATAGAATTCCAAAGCAACACCCAGAATCATCAGAATTGTCAAGGGCTTTCTCCGAATTCGCCATCACAGTGTGTTTGTCATCCTCTTCTCCTCTACCTTGTACACCAGTCAGGGTTGTGACTACTAATTTATGCACAACCATTCACCTTGATCACCTTGAATCTATCCACAAGTGGTTTGTTTTGCACAGGGCGGCATTATTTACTCCTCTGGCATCGGAATTTTACGTGGTTCCTTTCAAGATGGAGCGTGCATTCCTCAGCAGCAAATCAACTTTACACACTGGCCTGCCTGCCTGCCTGCCTGTTTATTTGTCAATTTACCTACCCTTCTGCTTCTCTACCTAAGCTACTTACAGTATAACAACCTTATTCTATTAATATGTATATGTAATTATATGTATGCACATGAAATGATTATATTAAACACAGCATCATTTATGCTAAGCTTAGCCAAGCTAGGGTAAGGCAACCTAAGCTCTAAGCGAGTGTAAGGTAAGCTAAGCGAGGAAAGGCTAGAGAAGACAAGGCAAGCTACTTTAGCAATTTTGGTTATTTTTAGCTAGTTTAGCTATTTTAGTTGTTTTTGTTACTCCAACTATTTTACCTATTTTACTGCTCCTAGCTATTTTAGCTATCTTAACCATTTTAGCTACTTTAGCTATTTCGTCAAATAGCAAAGCTATTGGGGTTCTTACTTCAAGAGGAGTTGCATGTCTGCGTTTTGGAGCGGGCATGTTGGTGTGCTTGAAGGCATTGCTGTCAGAGTGGTGTGTGTTTTCCCCCAGATAGCAAAGCTATTGGGGTTCTTACTTCAAGTGTAGGAGGAGTTGCATGTCTGCGTTTTGGAGCGGGCATGCCGGTGCCGCTGGAGGGTGCTGCTGTTCAAGTGGTGTGCGCTTTGGTGTTGGCATGTTGGTCCCGGTGCAGGTGGCTGCTGCAAGTTGCTGCGCTTTGGCGGCGCTGGCTGCAGGTGCCGCTCCAGGGTGCCGCTGCAGGGTGCCGCTGCAGGGTGCCGCTGCAGGCTGCCGCTGCAGGGTGCTGCTTCAGGGTGCTGCTTGTAGAGTTGCGTGTGCGGCCCGCCGGTGCCGCTGGACGGTGCCTTGCAGGGTGCGGGTGCAGGATACTACTGTCGAAGGGCTGTCTGCATCTCAGGAACTTGGGAGAGCGCGGTGTGTGCTATGAAGCTTGGGTGCTGGTGTCGCGGCAGGGGTTGGCTGCGAGATGTCAATGGCAGTGTTGGCGTTGGGCCCTGATGGAGATTACATTTTTGCCATAGCAAAAAAGGCGAGCGCCGCTTGTTTGCCACCAAAAAATATCCTTTACTATCTGGGGTCTATGCTGGCGAAATTAAACAATGTTAGCTAGTTTAGCTATGATAGGACTTTAGCTATTTTATCTGTTTAGGTACCTTAGCCATTTAAGTCTGTGTCTATTTTAGTTATTTTAGCTATCTTAGCTACTTCAGGCATCTTAGCCATTTAGCTATCTTAGCTACTCTAGCGATTAGCTATTAGGGTGCACACAGAAACCACCGCAAAATTGTTTCAAGGAGAAGACAAAGTATTTTTTCATTTCTGCAGAACAACGTTGGCACGCATTTGGATTTGTGAATCGAAAGCAGTTTCATGTTGCGGTATCTTCAATTCAACACATGGTTCAAGGCAAATATAGATTGTCCTTGTTTAAGAGACACAATTCAGAGCGGCCGAAGCTAACTTTCGCATTCAGGCAATTGATGTTTCATCTCTGTTCGGCATGTCATCCTGATCCATACAGTGCAACAATGTTCATGGTTTGCAGGTCATCAATCTTTCACATCGCTGTTCTCAAAGTTTTTTACTTGTCCCACATGGTTCGCAAGTGTTTGGGATGCGGATGTTCTGGACAAAGACTAGAGAGTTGTACCAGTAAAGCTGCTCCAGAGAAGTTCCTAGAATGTAGCATCAAGTGTGTGTGTGTGCGTGGAACATCTGAAAAGATGTAAAACTTCTAACTCGCTTGTTCAGTTTTTTGAGAATTTCGTTTTGATATTTGTTATCAAACTGTCACAGCAGGGGGATGGAGAGGACATATGAGGCTCCATCCAACGAAGCTCCTCATATGATCCTAGGATATCACCAGGGACGCCTGGTGACGTACCTGCAACACCATTTTATTTTCTCGTCCATGGCAACCGGCTAAGCCAAGTACCGGCATGTCGTTTTTCCAACTTTTTTCGAACCAAATCACTGTACGGTTTTCGCAATCTGAATTACTGCTGACTCCGTCAGATGGAACAGTTGCATCTATCAAGGACGTAGAAAGAATTCTTCTTCACTGTTTCTCACGCCTAGTCATTCACTTTCTCCTGTCAGGTTTAACTGAAATGTTTGTGCACGTGCGATGCATTCCACATCAGTAATTCGATAAGATATTTCTGAGCAAGTGTGTCTGCAAGTGCAAGAGAAGATCCTAGGGGGTAGTATCAAGTCTGTGTGCAAGGGCAAAGGAAGACCCTAGAGGGTAGCATCAAGTGTGTGCGCAAATGCAAGAGAAGATCCTAGAACGCCGCGTCGAGTTTGTGCAAGGTAGCATGAACTTTGATAGCCCACCCCGCCTCATCCCCACACCTCCAGTGGACAGCATAGGGTTTCATGCGTGTTCAAGTTGACATGAATGAACGTTACATATCAATCTATTTGTTTGTTTATCTATATATATATATATGGCTATCTAGCTATCCAGCTATATATCCATATATCCATTTATCCATCTATCCACCTACCTTCCTGCCTGCCTGTCTGCCTACCTGTCTGCCTGGCTGTCTGTCTATCTGTGGATCTTGAGTCTTGTGTTTTTCTGGACCTTGTGCTTTCTTTCTTTACCTCCAAACGCTTGGACAACCAAAACATGTATGAAATGCTATGGAACAATTGACTCAGCACAACACTGTTTTTGCAGCGACATGTTCATCACCATCGGAGACGTTTGTTTGGCAGTAGAGAGGGGCTTGGCATCCCTCAATCTAAAACCGAACAGAAATGCTGCAACGTCGGAAAACGAGGTCAGCAAAGAATCACTGATTATTTCCAGCAATTTGTTCAAAACCATGTGCTCTCCAGCCTCCATCAGACTTTCATAATCTATATATTACACTTCTGGCCTTTGTCACCGGATCCCTGAGAGTCTTGCGGATTTTACTTTTCTTTCCATTCTGTGCTTTGCCTTACTGGATGTGCAGGAACGTGACCTAATTGTATTATTTAGCTGTGGATTCTCCCTGAGGAGTGAAGTGAACTTGTATGGCTGCAACGTCAAACAATTATTTTCAGAAGTTTTTTGAATCGCAGCACTCATAGACATGTATCTGGACATGTAATTCGCTATTGTCATGTCTCAAACAAAGCCTAGCAAGATGCTGCCCACAAACCCGAATGCAGTTACGTAGAACACTTTTGTGAAACAAGTATTTGAACAGTCTGTACCAGAACCTGTGGAATGTGGAAGAGGGTGGAGTGCAAAGTATGGAGTGCGGAGTGGGAGCGTAAAGTATAGAGTGTGGAGTGTGGAATGTAGAGTGTGGAGTGTGGAGTGTAGAGTGTGGAGTGCAAAGGGTGGAGTGTGAAGTGTGGAGTGTAGCGTGTGGAGTGTGGAGTGTAGAGTGTGGAGTGAAAAGTATGGAGTGTGGAGTGTAAAGTATGGAGTGTGGAGTGTAAAGTGTGGAGTGAGGAGTGTAGAGTGTGGAGTGTAAAGTGTAAAATATGGAGTGTGGAGTGTAAAGGGATGGAGTGTGAAGTGTGGAGTGTAAAGTGGAGTGTGAAGTGGGGAGTGTAAAGTGTAAAGTGTGGAGTGTAAAGTGTGACTTGTAAACTGTCAAGTGTGAAGTGCAAAATGTGAAGTGTGAAGTGTGGAGCGTAAAGTGTAAAGTGTAAAGTGTGGAGTGTGGAGTGCAAAGCGTAGAGTGTGGAGTGTGGAGTGTGGAGGGTGGAGTGTAGTGTAGAGTGTGGAGTGTAAAGTGTGCAAAGGTGGAGTGTGGAGTGTAAAGTGTAAAGTACAAAGTGTGGAGTGCGGAGTGTAGAGTGTGGAGTGTAAAGTGTGGAGTGTAAAGTGTGGAGTGCAAAGTGTAGAGTGTAAAGTGTGGAGTGTGGAGTGTAGAGTGTAAAGTTTGGAGTGTAAAGTGTAGAGTGTAAAGTGTGGAGTGTGGAGTGTAAAGCGTAGAGTGTGGAGTGTGGAGTGTGGAGGGTGGAGTGTAAAGTGTAAAGTGTGGAGTGTAAAGTGTGGAGTGTAAAGTGTAGAGTGTAAAGTGTACAGTGTGGTGTAAAGTGTAGAGTGGGAAGCGTAAACTGTAGAGTGCAGAGTATGGAGTGTAAAGTGTAGAGCGTTGAGTGTAACGTGTGGAGTGTAAAGTGTGGAGTGTGGAGTGTAAAGTGTGGAGTGAGGAGTGAAAAGTGTGGAGTGAGGAGTGTAAAGTGCAAAGTGCAAAGTGTAAAGTGTGGAGTGTAAAGTGTAAAGTGCGGAGTGTGGAGTGTGAAGTGTAGAGTGTAAAATGTAAAGTGTAAAGTATGGAGTGTAGAGTGTAAAGTGTAGAATGTGGAGTGTGAAGTGTAAAGTGTAGAGTGTGAAGTGTCGAGTGTAAAGTGTAGAGTGTAGAGTGGATTGTAAAGTGTGGAATGTAAAGTGTAAAGTGTAGAGTGTGGAGTGTTAAATGTAGGAGTGTAGAGTGTGGAGTGTAAAGTGTAAAGTGTGGAGTGTGGAGTGTAGAGTGTGCTGTGTAGAGTGTGGAGTGTAAAGTGTAGTGTGTAAAGTGTGGAGTGTAAAGTGTGGAGTGTAAAGTGTAGAGTGTATAGTGTAGAGTGTGGAGTGTGGAGTGTGGAATGTAAAGTGTGGAGTGTAAGGTGTGGAGTGAGGAGTGTGAAGTGTGGAGTGTGGAGTGTAAAGTGTAGATTGTGGAGTGTAAAATGTAGGAGTGTAGAGTGTGGAGTGTAAAGTGTAGAGTGTGGAGTGTAAAATGTAGAGTGTAGTGTGTGGAGTGTAAAGTGTGGAGTGTGGAGTTCAGAGTGTGGAGTTTGGAGTTTAAAGTGTAAAGTGTGGAGTGCAAACTGTAAAGTGTAAAATGTAAAGTGGTGAGTGTGGTGTGTGGAGTGTGGAGTGTAGTGCGGGAGTGTAGAGTGTAGAGTACGCGAAAGTATCGTGCTTGCCACACAAAATGCCTTTCGATACGTTTGCACACATATGAGAATGTCACAAAGTGCTGCGCCTGTCAAGCAAAACCACGTTACAACTGGCTTTGAAACCTTGAAAAAGGATAGGTTTTGCAGCTTCCCTCATAGACACGGCGAGGCCACAGGAAAACCAGAGACTCGAGACGAGACATGTTGGAGCATCAGAACGAACATTTCGTGCGAGACATCCTCCAATTTTCCCACTTTGTAGCTTCAGAATCAACGTTTTCCTACGAGTTTTCTTGTGAACATCAAAATTTGCTACCTCAAAATCGATGTTTTGTGCGAGGCTTCTGTCAATTTTCAGCACATCTCACAAAATGCCACGCCTGCCACGGAATTTGCACGTTGTCACCACGTGAGGTAGCCCTGACAATGCGATTCGCAAAAAACACGCAACACGACTCCTCTAAAGTGCTGCGTTTGCCACGCAAAATAAAGACGGTCACGTCCAAAGTGCTGCGCCTGCCACGAAAATTAGAACTCATCGATGGAAGACGTCGCAAAAGTATTGCGCCTGCCACGCACAACGGCCTTCGACACGTTACGAAACACGTCTGAATGTCACGAAGTGCCACACCTGCCACGCGAAACGAAGCTACGCGACATGTGAAACCTCCAAAGACCCCTGTTGCAGAACTTGCTATAGGCACGGCCATAGCGACCTCGGACGGTTGCGAACGGTTGAGCAACGTCGAACACACCCTCAACCCCCAGACCCCCAGAGTGAAACGGGAACCCTTGTTACGCATCAGGAAAAAAACCTATGTAATTCTTTGGCAAAAGCGCCATCGTATATCTTATAGAGGGGCAACACAACCTTTAAGAGGCAAACGCATCGCTGGCTTTGACGAACTTGAAAAAAAACACAATCTCATTGCAAAACGCAGTATTCTGTTATTTGGAAAACATGTATTGCCAAAAAAACTTGCAGCATTGGCATGAGAAGGCATCATTTTCCGAAGTGCAAGGTTGCAAAAAGACAGTGGAATATTCCAATATTTTGCATCCCTCCTTCAAATGATGCACCAACAAGTATCTCGCCCTACATTCTGTTTTGCTCACTGGTATTTGAAGTATGAAATATTTCACGAGGATATATAGTGGAATGTATATTGTATTGGCTTGCGATTCCAAATGGACATGCTAGTATTCTTTTGCCCAGGAAAATTATTTTGGAATCTGGTACTTCGAGGAAAGTCCGGTTTTCTTAAAAAATAAGTGTCTTCGCCTGTCTCGACTTTTCATGAGCGCGAGATAAATAAAAAAAACCTACTGGTACTTTTGATTTGCAAAGTCCATATGATGCCGACATGTGAAGATGCCTAGATGCGTGCATCATCCTGCATCAACATATATAGTTGTTACTTACCGCGTCTACATAGTGATGTAGTGGTGATAGAAGTGGTCTTGGGCACTTCCTGCGGGTCGTGGACAAATTATCGGTGATAGTCCGTGCATATTTGTAACACAGGGGCCTCCGCCTCACATCCCCTTATAAACTCTTGCGGCTAAAGTTAACCCAAGGCTCATTGGTAACTGACCACGGACCCATGGACTTTCCTTTTGCTTGAATGAATAGAATGAAAATTTGAGTCTTTGATCAAATTTCAAATCGCTGTTTGCATTCCGTGTGGCAAGCAACCAAGGCCCTGGGTTGAACAGCCACCGCAAGTGGATGTGGCGTGGTTCCAGCCTCACTTGACATTCATCCGAAAGTCTTGTCCACTGATTGCAAAAAGAGACTCCCGGGGCCACGTGTCGTCACGTTTAGGTTTGGACTGCCTTTGCATCCTCACCATGGTGAGCAGGTGCTCATGCTTGCAATATCTTGCAATTAATTGTTCCATTTGTTATAGTATTTCTTTCATCTTTTGTTTGTTCCTTGAACTGCTTGCTCTGGAACGTTTTGCACCCAAGGAAATCTACTCGGATCCTGAGTGTAGTACTTAGTGTCTCAGGACTTCTTTAGTGATCCAAACGAAGGGAAGTCATCACTGTGTAGACTACTCTGGCTCGCGCATTGGTATCTGTACATTTTGCTGCCCACAACAAAAGCGTTGCTTCTGCTTCCAGACTCTTCTTACGAGGATTTACAGTATCGCACAATTTTTGGACTGATTGAAACCAATCTCTAGAATGTCTGTTTTTTCGTTGCAGGTATCATAATCCAGGAGCTGTTTGCATTGGGAAATTGTAGGAGGAGACACGGATTTGCCATGTGTGGTGAATTGACCGTTTGCAATCTTAAGTGCGATTGTGTAGAGTGCTGATGTTGTGGTTTCACGCACTCAAGCAATGCCAAATTGGCAGAAATGCAGAGACAGAGTCTGATTGAGTCCGACTGAGGGAAAGAAATCTGGTGTCATCCACTTTGGATCGGGTCTTTGCCTGGGCATGTGCTCATGGAGCAGATGCAATAGTGATGCTGGGGTCCCAGTGGGGTCAGGAGGACCATATAGTGACATATATATATATAGTGCATTGTTTGAGAAATCATTGAGGAAGCATTTCAGAGAAATCCCTTGCAGGCCACCATTTGCTGTCAACATGGGCGGATTTCTCCACCCAAGGCATTGCACAGAAAACATAGAAATTTCTTAAACAACGTGCAGAATGGGCAGCATGCCCTCGCAGGCTACATTTTGCTGGACTCATCCATGAGGCATGTTGACGCTCGCGTTGACGTTCCCGTTGACGTTCCCGTTGGTGCTCCCTTTGATGCATCCATTTCTCGCACTTCCGGCCTTTCAGATCTTTCAGGCCTCAAAGCTGCACGAGCGGCACCTACCAGTTGTCTGTGTGGCGTCCGAGCATCCAGCACACTGTCAGGCGAGACTTCCTCAATTGAGCTGCTTTGGCAATTGAGCTTTGTTTGCTGCTGAGCACCTTTGCGCTTTGCCCGATTTAAAGCTTGTATTTAACCGCCTTCGGCGTGTTCCGCCGGCCACCACGGAAAGAGCTATCCTGCAAGCCGCAAACAGCGCTTGCACAGGCCCAGCAAGAACATTGTTTTTGTGTAAAACACGGTGTTTGTGTACAAAACGGTTTTTATGCAAAACAGCGCAAGACGGTTTTGATGCACAAATATGGTTTCTGTAAACCAGAGTTTTGGAAAAGGCCATACATAGAAAGGTGATGTGGCGTGTCAAAAGGCGTTTGGCACAAAAACCAGTGGATCAAGTATTGGATATAAGAAGCGACGGAGCAAACGGATGGCAAACACAACAAGAAAGACGGAAACAACCATCGAAATGACAGCAAGATGTGCAAGACCAAGCCGGGTTAAAGTTGTACGAGGCCAAAATCCGCGCCAAGGGGAAAGTTTAGACAGAGACAAAGACAGCACAACTGCGAACAAGCAAGATCCACAAGACACCTGGTGCAGATGTTGTTTTGGGGACTTATATGCTGTATTACTATGTATTACTGGCATTGCCTTTTTTGAACATTTCTATCCACATAGTTTTGCATCGCGCAGGCAGCTTGGTGGGATGATTTCTCCAAGGGTGCTGGTAGCTCAGGGAGCTCTCTGAGCAAGAAGTAGCTCAGCATTTACATAAATTTCGACCCATAAAAGGTACGGATTCGACATATTGATATGTGCAAGGGCGGGACTTGTGAAGTGGCACTACTAAAGAATTCTACATAAGATGCTTCCGTCCAGCATCGTTGCACTTGTGATTTTCAGACCCCTTGGAGATTTGGTGGGTTTTTGCATTAGTATGGCAGCATGTATGAGGTCATTAATGGAAGACCTGTTCCTCCAGTACATTGGCTTGTTTGCCTATTTGGAAACCGCTGGCAGTTTGATTCATCAGAGCTTTGTTGCTTGATGGACCGTTGGAGAATGAGAGTCTCAAGAATATGCATGATGTGAACGACCTGCACACTCTTTGACAAGTAGTGGACTCGACAAGGACGACAATGAAAATCATGTGTTTGCAAATCGCAAACAACATAATTTTGAATCAGACATAAACACATGCAAATATTTACACATACAATCACATACGCATGAACAATTAATTCCTGTATCCCGCTTGGTTGCCTGGCTAGCCAAGCGCTGTGCAGGCCTAGATAAAGTGCAGGTTTTGCTTCTGTGACTCACGAATGCACATGTTCACCCACCCGTCCATTGCATTCGCATACACACACACATGCTTTGGACAGATCCGTTGCAGGACAAGTGTTTCCCGCAGCACTAGGATTGAAAAGCCATGCCGTTTTGAACCACCTGTCATGTCAAACGACTTAGAGCAGAGATCAAACAGTTCAATTAGATACGCATTTGTCCAGATGCATTTTAAATTGCTAGGGGACTGCATTGCTCCCTTCTGGCTGGATCCCATAGATTCTTTGGCACGGGTAGAGCCGCTAAGTTAGTTGCCATGCCCCACTGTTGCCGCTGCTGCCGCTGCTGCTGCTGCTGCTGCAACAAAGCATTTGTCGAAAACTGTGTGCTTCAGGATTGGTGACGCATGCACGCGCACACGGACACTGGTAAAGACACAGACACAGAGACCAGTGTACACCTTGGCAGAAAATTTATATCTTCGTTCGTCATTTGTGTCCACCTCAGCGGGTTTCGTCTATGTTGGGAGCTGGATTTTGTTGGGCTGATGCTTCACCCAACAAAGGACAATCTCCAGGCCTGACAGACTAAAGCGACTATTTCCCAACAGCAGTGACCTTGGGTTTTAATCGCACAGTGTTTTTGTAGGCCCTGAAAACCGGAACAGAACCCTGGAATCCTGGAACCTGGCTGTTGGGTTGCAGAGCTGGGTTGATTAGTCATTGAGTCCCCTCTGCCTTTGCAAACCACAGGAATAATGCTTAGCTGCAACAAATGTCGTGCAGGTATGTGTAGATATGCGGACTTTTTCTCTTGGCCGATGCAGCAGCTTTGTGTGACTCGTTGCCAGCCCATCATTCACGTACCTCCGATCCCGCTGATGTCGGACAAACTCGTAGGGAAGGACGGGAGGGCTACAGGGGGAGGACAGGAGGGCTGCGTATCCGAGTGGTTGCTTGTGCACAGCGTGCAAGTGGTGAAACTAGAATTTTTGAAATGCCAGGATGCAGCAGCTCTTCTAGAGAAACGGCGGAAGCAGCAAGGTGTCAGGATCCAAAACATCAAGTCACAATGAAGCGATGGAAACATGCATCAAAGATAAAAGAAATATAGACTGCATTCGGCTTGTACGGACAGTTGGCATTTTTGCAGGCTCCTTTGGTGCAGCTGTAGAAACTGCCAAGGTGTGGTCAACCAGAAGCCGACAGGTCCGGGCCTCCCTTGTTTGATGCAGAAGAGAAACGCAGGCTCAGAGAAAGCTGGCAAATTCATTGCAAAAAAATCTCAGACCCTTGCAATTGCAAGATGCTCTGTATCCTCTGTATAGTCACTGGACATCACTGGACAACATCCCGAAATGGGAACAAACAAAGTTGTTCGCACTCCGAAAAGCGGAGAACAATGGCTCAAATCAAAAAAGAAGCACCTTGACACTTTGCTGAATTGCTCGTGGCATTTCAGCATTCCATCAATAAAGGACCGAGATAGGCCAACCATTGGACCAAACCTCATGTAAATTTCACTTCTTTTTGCTGTAGACATGACGAACTCCATTTGCACCAGTGCATGTTGGACATCCTGCCCTTGCTCTTGCAAAAGAGGTTGCTAGTCTTTCCTGTTGCCAGAATGAGAGTTTTCAAAAGCTTGGGTTGGGTCTACAGGTCTTGGGTTTCAGTTCAAACGACTGGCTTTGACGCTGCTCATTCTTTAAACCTTGAACTTTAGTTTTGGAAACATGCGGTCTTCAAACCTGCCATGTTTGTCTCCTGACGGCGGTTCGAAGATTTGTAAATGCGTGGTTTCACACTTTTCTGCCATTGACAGTGGCTTTGCCCTCAGTGGCTTTGCCCTCAGTGGCTTTGCCCTCAGTTGCATACTATTCGTTTCCCGCATGTGGCACGGCCCAACAGACCAAGTCGGCACTGTAGTATGTATACATGAAGATAATACCTATTATATATATATATATAATATACATATTAAATTTATATGTATTATTACTGATTACTGATTACTGTTAGTGTCAGTACTACTATTAATGATTATAATTAAGTATTTTTATTATGATTAGTAATATATATATAGTAATATGTGTATATATATATACACATACACATACTGCGAATAGAGTGTAGGCTACGGATCAAGTATAATATCACAACTAAACACTCTGTGATCCAGCACCAAAGGGGCAATCCGAACTGGCCTCTTTGGCTCAAGACCCACTGCAGCACTGGAGAAA
>Ga0126342_10013927_pt1 | contig 14220 bp, 14 predicted proteins | sample Cyp1metagenome_FD_92528 | JGI IMG/M metagenome (GOLD analysis project Ga0126342, IMG submission 92528) | Coral microbial communities from Lord Howe Island, Old Settlement Bay, Australia - Cyphastrea 1 metagenome | ecosystem: Host-associated > Invertebrates > Cnidaria > Coral ...
CGCCCATATCAAGGAAAATCAATTGCGCTTCCGCTGCATGCCGTTGAGACGTTGGTAAACACAAACGCAAGGTATTCTGAAACGAGTTGAACCACATCCGGAACAGGGATCATTCTGTTCACATTAGTTATATTAGTTATATTGGTTAATTTTCAAAAGTGGATATAACTAATAAAACCATAGGGATATAACTCTAGGGATATATCCGATTTTTCACAACCAATATATAGGGATATAACTAAGGATATATTGAACTATTGGGATGTTTATATATATTTTATGGGATGTAATTGGGAATGTAACTAGGAAATCACCAATGATGTACTAATGGGACGCAGAGATTTTTTAGCATGGGATATCATAGGGATTAATTCGATGGACATGATATGAATATATCTGGGGGTAAAGCTGGTATAGCTGTATTTATATCTGTATAGCCAATAAACACATGGCTATGACAACAAGCCTCAACAAAACCTAATCGGCACCGTTGTTCTTATCGGCATGATCCAACTTAGTTGATGCTTTAAATCCCACCCATAAAAAACATTAAGCCGCGGCCGACATTGAGCCACGGAATGTGTTTCGATGAGGATTCAAGCAATCCATGGGTAGAAATTGGTAATTTATGAATAGGAATATCTACCATTATCTACCCATGGATATTTATTCATAGAATTCCTATGGTATTGACACTATGAAGGAGGGCGGTGTATCCACGACTAATTTTTTGAACCTATGACAAGAAAAAAAAAAACCACGACTATTCTAGAAAAAAAAACCACGACTATTCTAGAAAAAAATTATCCGACTATTTTCACTTCTACTGTATTATCGAGTCGTCATATTCCAGCCATAGGTGCCGTTGCCCCATATGAGAGGTTCAACTTGTGAAACCAAAACGTGGATTAAGAAACTACACGTGCGTTAAACCATTCTTGAAGGATTGAAGGATATAAGTGGATGTAATCTAGAGATGTCTAGTGCCATCCCCCCTGAAGTCGTAAACGCCAGATTTTTCGAAACCCAATTTGGACAGATCTGATACCATCCGAGAATCAATCATGGCCATGGAAAATCATCCATTGATAATCATTTATCTAGATGTTTTCCCCATTAAAACTAAATTAAAATATATTGGCACATATTAAAAGCCTCGATTTCTAAGGGATTTTCCCATTAAAACCTCCATTAATAGTGGATTTCCCAGCTAGCCATGTTTGAGGACACCAGCGGGTGCACAAAAGCTAAGATGAACCTGGCTTCAAGTTAGGGTGGAAAGGATGCTCCTAGCCTCGGCCAGGAATTTGCGAAGGCCTTGGACATTTTAAAAGTCGAGTCACATTTGCCTCCAGGCGCCTGTTGCTGGGTACATTGGGTACATTTGGATACATTTGAATCATGACACTCCCGGAGGATGGAAACATTCAAACCGACAACCGTGACAAGCCCTATAGTTGGTGGCAAATACGGACGGTAAACATCGTGGGTTCAACCGTCGATTTTCCCGCCGACAAAGTCTTGGGACCGGGATGACTTGACCGTAAATTTTTTGGGGGACCCATGATCCAAACTTCCAAATTTCTCCAATTGATGCTGCCATTGAAATCCATTGAATTGTTGATTTTTTTGGGACGTGGCGACATACTCGCAATATCTATGGATCAAAGTTGCAGCTTCAGTCTGAGTTGGATTTTATTGCACCCAGATGTTGCACATTTATTCTGCAGTTTCTGGTGACCTAATCCACGATTTGGACACCGAGAAGTTCAGCACAGTGGATGAACTCCAAGACAGCCTGGCGGATTCCTTGACCGCTGCCACTGGTTTGTCTCGCTTCCAACAAAGACTCTTGGATCATGACAGCCTCGACAGCCTCGACAGCCATGCCTCATCCACGTCCTCGGCGCAGCTCGTGGCATTACAGTTTTGCCCGGTGGATGTGGAGCAGACGGAGGAAATGATGTCTGCCTGTCAGGCAAACGATGTGCAGAAACTGGAGTGGCTACTGAAACAGCCACAGGATCCCAATCAATTGGATGTCTTCGGCAAGACACCTCTGCACTGTGCGGTGAAAAATGGTGCCAAGGCCTGTGTGAAACTGTTAGTTTCTGCAGGTGCTGATCTGAATTGCCAGGATGCAGATGGTGCTACACCGCTACATTTGGCAGTTCTCCAGGGCCACACGGAAGTTGCTGGTCTACTGCTTCAGCTTGGGGCCAAACCTGACGTGGCCACTCAGAAAGGTGTCACACCTTTACAGGTGGCGGTGGCACAAGGCCATCGGAATCTCCTTCGTTTGTTGCGGCCCTTGGAGCTCAGAACTGACCCTGGCAGCTGAGGCAGTTGAGGCAGCTGAGAGAGCTGAGGGAGCTGAGGCTGACCCTCGCAGCTTAGGCTCTACCAGTGGTGTAGATGTCAATTGATGCTAGTTCATGGATTTTTGCCCAAATTTGGCCAATTTCCAATCAGAAGTGGGCATATTACCAATAGAAGCACGAAATTGGGGTGCTCTCAGGTGCAGCGGTTTTCCACCACAGTTGTCAGGTATAACTGAGATGACCCCACTGGTAAGAGGAATTGGCCTTGGAGACAAAGTTCTTCCATTTGGGTTTGTCCAAGAATGGGGTGCCCAACGAAATCCCGAATCCAATGGTTTAAAACATCATGTTCATTCATTTTCCATGGTTTCATGGCAACTGGAAAAAAAACATAAAAAAACTGGAGCAACCTATTTGAGGCAGCGCATTTTTGGTCGGTCAACACGACTGGGTTTTAGCTCCAGCGCTTGCGCTGGAAATTCGTTTCAGGCAGCTGGCCGGAAAGGCCAAAGACTGGCTGGAAAAAGTGGAAGTGACTCTTTCAGGGATGAACACCCTCTGGTGTTGGAATTATGTGGGGTGCCATTCAATTTTTATGGTGTGATTTATCATCACTTTTAAAAATTATTAGAATTTTTCATCATTCATTATCATTTATCAATATTTATCATATTTCCTATATTTCCTCATCATTGATTCTCATTTATCATCATTTATCATGTTTGTTACAGATGGATTCAGGGTGACACCATGGGCCATGGGTGTTGTGTTCTCCTGGGGATCTCCTGGGATCGGACCATTGGAGGCTGGAATCTGGAGGATTTACTGGGCACAGAGAAGATGTTCAGGACCTGACCGTTTCAACATCCGTGTTTTTTGGGCCCAAACCAAAAGCCCAAAAAGGAGGTTTCCTGAGAAAATCAGGCCATGAATTTCTGGGTGGGGATTTTTCATGGGATTTATAGCATCCCCAAATAGCTGGATTTTCCGTGGACGTCTTTGAATGGGGAGAATCATCATGAGATTCTGGGCTGCTAAATCGTGCAACAGCAAGAGGTTGAGTCTATCTTGTGCCACAAGCTTCAGCTGTGAAGACAGATATGAAGTCTACAAAATATAGACCTGTTTTGCTTTCCGGCTCACTTTGTTTCAGAATATCCAAAACACTACTTTCTTGTGTCTAGATTTATCACCCATGGGAATCCTTGAAGAAACCAGCCATGACCTATCATGCTCCATTTCTCCACATTTCGGATTCTCATGATTAGTTAATTCTCATTCTACAGAAATTCTACATTTCTCATCATTTATTTCTCCACATTTCTTTTACGGTAACCGATGGCAACCGTTTTTTTATTCTCCCTGATTCTCATCCAGGAAAGCTCCTGTGACCAACCGACGATCTCTAGAGCTCTTCCAGGCTTTGATGACCTCCACACATCAGAGACCTGAATGAAATGCTGAAACCTTGGGTTATAACATGTTATAACTCAGCTTTTGCCATACATGGATATACTGATATACTTATTGTACATGGATATAACATTTGGAGAATATCATTTAGGTTGATCTAACTTGTCTTTTTGCTATTCTGATGGAGATATATTACATGATATTACCCTAACCAGCTAAAAAGTAAGTTTCTTGCAAGGTAGCCAAGATTCACAGTGTTTTTTGAGGTGGGTTTTCCAATTGTTTGACAGTTATTCTATCCATCAACAGGTATGAACTGGTGATTCCTCATTTTCTCAAGATGATCTTAGTCGATTCATGTCTATTCGTTGTGGACATGTCCAACATCGATTTGGCCCTGACATGGCCATTGAACAGGAAATCAAGATAGGTCAAGCCACGCCGGCACAGAACAGTTTTTTGGGGGTTTGCCAACAAGACACTGGGAAATACATTCATTAAGACGTTTTCCTGGGCATTTTACATCATTTTCCTGGGAATATGCTTGTTGAATTCCAAGCCTCCAGAAATAACAAAAACCATGGGCAACTCGGACCCCTTTGCAGAGCAGCTTCTTGAATTGACGTTGGTGCAGCAAATTGCAGCAAAAGTGAACAGAATCGTCAGGAGTTGCATGATCAAAAAAAAGCCAATGAAATATGAACTATAAGAAACCATAAAATCTAGGTAAATTATAACGACCTCACTGCGACCTCACTGGAAATCATGGTTAGTAAGGGAAATGATCCCCAAATGGCCTTAATTCAGGTTAGTGAAATATTATAATTTACCCAGATAAAATAACAGGGATAGGTAAATCAGGAAAGTTGATTGAATCCTTTGATTTTTAAGTGAAACAGAGAACTCTTCGGTGTTTGCCGCACATCTCTTTGGTATTGAGACATGGCTAGCTGGAACATCCCCTATCAACGATCATTTACCCTCTGGTTATGTCAACATAGCTATTGAAAATGGCCCATAGAAATAGTGGATTTTCCCATTCAACATGGTGGATCTTTCCATAGTTTTTTGTATGTTTACCAGAGGGTAAATGGGATCATCGACCTAAATGATGTTTTTTTCTCAGCCATGGTTGATCCTATCTGCTTAGGAAGCGATGGACTCGAGACCGCAAGACTCGGGGTGATGGTGCTGCCATTGCGGATTCCTTTGAAGTGATCCGTGTCATCGAAGTGCAAAACCAGGTGCAGCCGAGTAGCCGTGATTGAAGTAAAGTGCTGTTTTTTGTGTTTTCAATATATATACTGTATATATATATTATAATTAACTATAATTATATATATAATAATCATTTGTATAATTATATAGTTATATACATATTATAATATAGTATTATATACATAATATACATTCATATATAAAATACAACCGGAACCCATTGAGGGCCAATGACTGCAATGTCTTTGGCCCCCCACCAGCCATGTCCAGGCGAGCTGGGAAAATTATCACCGTCGCCGAGATGAGATTGTGAAAGATTGCAATCCACCGGATCGCGAAGCGCAGCTTGGTGCAGCAACTCTCCACCGGCCCCACGTACATTTCCGGGGCAAGATGGATGGGTTCCATTTTGGGTTGATCAAAAAATGGGGGATGTTGTTTAAAAATCCTGGCACTTTCGAAGAAAATGACAATTTTCGCCATGATTAATCAGTGGATTTGGAGCGAAGATCGCCAACAAATCACATGGCACATGGTCACTTGAAACAGCCAGTATCTGCTCAGGGGACCCCAGGCTTACGGAAAATGAGATGCAACCAGTCATGTCAATTTGCTTCGCAGACATGTTGGCTGTGAGTTGGCATGCCATTTGTGAGGTACAGCAGAGTTGCAACTGTGTTGTACATGAGATGGTATTCCCCATGGTATTCCCCATGGTATTCCCCAACTCCCATCCTTTTTTTTCAACCCAAGCATCACCATGACCCATTGTGGGTGCAACATCGAAGCCAGGTATGCACCGCTGTCCGACGAGCAGTGGAATGAATTCAGCGGACGGGTGATGACTGAAGCCTGTTGGGATGTGGCGGGCCGGGCCGAAGATGGAAATAGAGCTCACTTTGGAGCCAAAATGTCAATGAAGTTGGGAAGAACATAGGGAAAATGTGTGAAATTTACGAATTGCTGTAGATTCTTAGATTAGTTCTACCATGGTGCACATATATGCACATGATTACATTATACTACATGATATTGAATACCCTGTGGTAAACTAACATAACTATGGAAAGATCCACCATGTTTAATGGGAAAATCCACTATTAATGGCCATTTTCAATAGCTATGTTGACATAACCAGAGGGTAAGTTAAGCTTTTTAACCTGGCTTTACCCAAGGAATCCTTGGGGCACGAGATCGTCTCTCAGTGTCGACTTTCGCCCTTGGATTCTCGTGTCATGGCGGAACAATGGAATCCCTGGAAGGGGATCAGGGGATGGCCGTGGTCCCCCAGGGATGTTGGTTGGTTTGTAAACCCATAGTAAGTATAGATATATCTATCATAAGCCATAGAAATAGTTGATTTACCTATTAAAAATGGTGATTATATGGCTATGGATCAATACCTATTAATACCATTTTTAGGGGGATGAACATCCATTTACCAGCTATTTTGATGTGAACTACAGGGGTACAAGGTTTTGACACACTGCCATATATCTACCATAAAGCATAGTGAAATTGGAGTTATTTGCACGCACCAACTTGTCGCGTTTTCACAGCTCACTGGGGCACCACCTAGGGTTGAAATGGTTGAAACATGATCAGTTCTGGAGCCAACACCTGTGACCAATCCCAATTTACTGCTGGCACGGCATGGGTTAAAGTTTATGACAAAGTTTTTCCTGGCCCCCAAGTTTATTTTTTCCCATTAAATCCGCCAGTAAACCAAGGTTACAGAGAAAAACATAACATTACATAAGATATATGTACCCGGTACTGAGCAGCGTGCAAAATCCTTTTTCATTGATGATGATAGGAACTTAAATACTCCCCAATATATGCTGGATTATCCAAATTATCCAAATCTATAACTCATCCCAATATATCATGATATTGTGCATGATGATCATATCATTGTCATCCGCGACTTGGGATGGCCGTTAATGAACGATCCATCTACGTGGACAGGCTGCAACGAGTTCCTGTTCTTCCACGGTGTCAAGCCACAAGTGGCTGACCTTATCGTCCTTCAACGGCATTGCCATCTGTGTAGGGTGAAGATGGGAAGATTTATGGAGCATTATGCATACACACATTATAATATATTACACAGTAATATGTATATATATATAATTTAGTAGATCACAACGTTATATAGTATAGTATGGTACAGTAATGTAAAGTAAAGTATATGTACAGTATAGTTTAATGTACAGACATACATACATTTATAATATTCTATACTGTAATTGCTATGTTGGGGTGCTGTTCTACTTATCCGCAGGATGTTTTATCGCCGAGGCTGAGAACCATTTCGACATCTCCTTCGCTTCTAAGGCCCGAGGTTTCAGGGTTGCAGTGGTCAATTCCAGAGGGTTGCTAGGGAGATTCAATGGGATTTTCTGGGAGTTAATGAAGATACCATAGGATCTATAATGAATCAATAACCACGGGTTGGTACATATAGCAATATTGTGGCATTTTATCGCCGTTTTTAAGATCTTAGATTGTGAATTTGCTGGAGTGATTCCAGTCATAGGTCCCCCCAAATAGTGATGTCATTTGCTACGAAGATATCTAAAATGGTACCACCCCACTTAAACATCCCAGTAAAACCTGTCCAATCCCATTAAAGCTCCATTAATATATACCCCATATCCCATATCCTGGCAGTATATCCCAATCATGATATCCTCATGATATCCTCATGATGTTCCAACATTATATCCAAGCAACTGAATCCCATATGATATCCCAATCATATTCCCATTGGATCCAATTCTTAAATCCCCATAGAACAGCCCACCCCCATGAGCTCGGAGAAGTCCCAATATCCATCAATATCCAGAAAAATATCCCACATCCGAAGATGAATGACATCCCAATGACATCCCCCCTTGAAAAACATCCCAGAACCAAACCTCTAAAGTTTCACGATGTTTCACCGTTTCCGCCAGGATGGGATGTTTGGTGCTGGTCTTTACTTTGCCGAAGCTTCCTCCAAATCAGACGCTCGGCGGATCGTGATTGGGACGTGGTTGGTTTTTGGGACATGGGATTCGCCACAGATAGCGCCTACAAATTGGAATGGGGATGATTGAAATCTCTGAAAATCACGGGAAAAGTGGAGAAGGTTGATGAAAAATGATGAAAATCGGCGTTGTCATATTTGTCATCGCGATTTGAATCACTAGCGGGGACTTCCAAGGGGATGCTCAGTTCACCAAGGACGAATATTGCCAGCCCAACGAGAACGATGAGCCTCATGGCGGCGATTGGGTTCACCGCTCCACTGCTAACCGGCCTGAGTGGCTCCAGTTAAATAATGTTAAATATATAAATGAAGAATGTCAGGAATTGGTGACCAATGAGCCACATTTTTGTGGCTCTTCAGCCAGCAACTCGAATGCTCCAGGTCCAGGTTATGACTGCCAAGGTACCCCATCATCATCGTCAGAGCAACTTGGATCGAAGATTCCACCGATGGGCTCAATGTCCTAAACTCCTAAACACGACACGTGATAGCTTCCTACTTACATTACATTGAATTGCATGCTAGTACATGTTATATGAATATAATATGAATATGAATGTAGTATGAATATGAATATATAACACATAGAAGAACAACACATATTCTCATATACTCTCATATTCATGAATCATTTTGTTATCCTTCTTTTTGCATATGATCAAGGTGTCAAAGCTATGCAGCTTCAGCACAGCCGAGGTCATTCTGGGGCGACCGAATTATGTGGATGCACCAAAACCTTTCGATGATCCAGGCTGGGCGAAAACCTGGGGTTGAAGCGGTTGAAGCGGTTGAAGCGGTTGAAGCGGTTGAAGCGGTTGAAGCGGTTGAAGCGGTTGAAGCACTGCAACCATTGGTTCCCTCGTGTTTTTTCGTTGATCTTCAAGGGCCCAAGCCAAAAACCTCATAAACTGCTCAGCTGGCAGAGAATTTCAGGGAAACTCGATTCGCATGGATCTATGGATCTTCCATGATCTTCCCGTTGAGTCAGATCTGTCAGATCTGTCAGGGAGAAGAGCCTTGGAACACAGCTGTATGAGTGGCTCCTGCCATTCCGTGATCGGCCGCTTGGGCGAAGTTGGGCGGGGTCCCAATGAATCCAACAAAAACCCCATGACGAGTGACTCACAGCAGGACTGGGGTGAAGCTCATTGGAGTTCCTTTCGGCAATCGCAGAACCAGTTGCATCATCTAAAAAAGTCCTTGATCGAAAGATGTCATCCCAGATGGCTTGTTTTCTCGTGAGGTGATCGAATCAAGGCAGGTTTGCCGGGAATGGGTCATTACCGGGTCATTTCTGAATCACCAATAGAATGGGCATGAATTCCATTGAATTGCAAGATTCTAAGATGTTCAAGTCATACACATCATTTCAAGATGGCAAGTTCAACTCGCGGTACCACTGGAAGATGGGAGACGAGCAGAATGAGGCGCCAATCATGCCACCAGATCTTGGGAAATGGGTGTGTCTGAAAATAGTGTACCCCTAAACCCAATGGTTTTGCTGATCATTATCCCTATTTTTTATGGCTATTTGTTTGGGAATATACCCTATTTTCCACGGAAAATGAATGAAATGAATGGACCATTTCCATTGGAAATGCTTCACGAGGTGTCCAACACCTACCGAGAGATGGCCCTCGCCTCAGCCGATCACATCAGATCTGAAAGATATCGAACATTGGAATCAGTGGACCTTCATCTGAAAGATTTCTGGTTGCTGGTCTGATTCTTTTATATTGTATAATACGGTATATATATATATGTATATATATAATTATATACGTTCCATCTCTTCATGGAAGAATTCAGTCTCCAGTTCCCCGAACTTAGCCAACTTTTGGCACAGTTGGCTGACAAAACGATACAACACAATGCAAAGCACAGATTCTTGATTCCAGAAGTTCGAAAACTGAATAGCCAGAAGCAACCATTTATGGTCTCGCTCCCTGAAGCCCCCATTTTTTGCTTTGGACCCTGACCCCTCGCGCCCCAAGGTGGTCTATGATCATTTTCAAGCTTATCCTCATTTCATTCTTTGGTATCATCGAAAGTGACAAAGTCATAGAGCTCAGTGACGAACAGCTGATCTGGTAGATCTGGTAGATCTGGTGTTCATTCCGTCTATCAGTGGATGATTCCTCAAAAATTCCTCAAAATGAATGGGACAGATACTGTAAAAAGAAATCAGGGGTTACACCAGTTATACCAAGTTCTATCCCAGTTTGCAGCCATTCTCCCAGATATCAACCAGTTCGATGTGCCATTCTGCTCCACCAAGGTTTCATAACTTGGTGATGCTGGAAATGCCTAGTGAGATGCGAAAGGTGGCACCAACTTGTGACATCTTTTCACCTGAATCAAGATGAGGTGAGTTTCTAAGCTCCAAGAAGTAGGATGAACATGGGTGAACAAGATGCTTGCCATGATCATTGGAGGTTTTATTGGATATGGATATGGTGCCAGCATCATCCTGCCAATCCCCTAGTTGTACAAGCCGTTTGTTTCACATTGCTCCGCGCTGATGTGGCTTTCCTTCAAGGAAAGCGGCCGGGCGATCCGTTTGCAAAGTCTCCTTTTGGTGTTTTTCATCCCGGGTGATCATTGATGATGCAAACTTGAATTATGGGACTTTGCATCAACATGTGTACGGGTCAAAATTTGCGACAAAAAAAAACGACGATTTTGGTGATGTTTTTTGCAGTAAATCATCCAATTTGGACCTGTGCCCATATGGACCTCAAAGTTTATCAGTGTAGGTCCAACTGTGACGAGAAAAAATGCTGCTGCTTGGTGATTTTCACAGATTGGCAATTGACACTATCTCCTATTCCCCAAAATGGGATTTAGGTGCCTCAAATCCAATGTTGATAGCTTCAAAATGCTTTAAAAACCAATTCTTGACGTTATAGTTATGGTCTTTTGGTGGTATAACTATCTATAAGTATAACTTTTGGTCTAACTATTTATTGGTCGACAAAAGCATGGTCTACAAGTTGATAGTCTTTTGGTACCATATGTTGATGCGGCACTATCAAGGCCTGGAATTGATGCGGAACTGTCGACCAACATTGTTCGACAGGCAGCGGTACACATCTGGGTTTCTTTGTGGATGATCCAAAAAGGACATTTTAATGGCAATGGCCATCAATGGCCATAAGACTTATGGCATCTTATGGCCATTAGATTGTTTTAGTATCTGATTTTGGGATATTTTGGACTCAGTCTGACGGTCAGTTTTGGTCGTTTGCAGGCTCTGCGACTCCTCTGGCATTGCGGGAATTCGGCGCAGGGCCGCGTTGAAACCCTGCAGGCGAGCGTTGAAACCCGGTGGTGAAATCCTCTGCTGAAAATGCTGTGAAGATGTCGTCAGGCCGGTGGAGCAAAATGTGTGGCGGCCTCAGATGTGGCCCTGTTTTTTTTTTTAATCTTAAGCATGTAGAGCATATATATATATACCTACATGTATATACACACATTATACACTTTGACTCGTAGATATGAATTATATTGTATTGATGTTTATGATATAAGTTATACAAGTACTATCATCTTTGATGCATCCTTTTGGACGTTTTTTGCTGGGAATAGAAAGGAAGCACTACCCACAGGGGTTATGTCTGAAAACAAGGTACTCCATTCCATCTGCATGGTTTAGATCCTCGGTTTCTGAATCCTAGAATTTACTAGTAGTAAGAACATATTTGATTGGGGTAAATCACATATTTTTGAGACAAATCCACGTCATAGATGCCTATACCGTATTTTTTGTTGGGTTTCATTGTTTCATACTCATTTGGAGGTTTCCTTAAGTGGGGGGACCCCGTGGGGTACCCCTAGTTTTCATCCATGTAAACCATCCATTTTGGGGTACCACCGTTGTAGGAAACCTCTATTTTTGTTGTCGTCGAAATCCCCACATCCCTGTTGCAGATCACAGACTTCTTGTCCCATGACGACGCCAAAGTGCGAGAAGCCGCCGGGGGTCCACGAGTTGGTCAGACCAACAGCCAGGTATTAAACAATATGGGTGGCTGGGAACCATCAATCCACTTTCATAGGGATTTATAACATAAATAAATATATATATATATGTATATGATTGTATATGTATGTATCTATTGTATATCCATTATAATTGGATTCCCATGATGGGATGGATGACCATGCGACGTATGTACCATCTAAAACCCATGTCACATATGAAATCTATAGACTATGGCTATTGGACATATTTGTCCCACTACTATTCTTGTTTTGCCAAGGCTGTTTGCGCCCTGAATGTCATCTCTCTAGAGACACAAGGCGGGTGAGTTCACCATGGCAACAGAAGGGGCCGACGGATGTCCTGGTCTTGGAGTCTTGCCATTCTACAGAGACTGGATTGAATCCAGCATCCCAACATATCCCGCGCAGGTAAAAAAGATGTCTTGCAGCACTCCTTAGAGGCAATCGCAAGGCCACAGCGGCCACGCGGGGTCCGTTTGCTGCATCTGGTGGCTGTTGATGTTGGACATCTTTGGAGGCAATACCTTGGGGGTTCACTGATCCAGCAGGATCATCCATAGCGAGTCGGAAACCACCTACCTGTGGGCGCCTCAAGTTGGGACGCTTCTGCTTCGCTGGCAATGTCAACCCCCGATGAATCAAGCCTGGTTAGTGACTTGAGGGGAGGTAACTACCAAGAAACAAATAGATTAATTACTATATATTATATATGACTATATTAAAGATGCTAGCCCTGCTCGAATGAAGAATGTCTGCCAATCTTGGTTTGATATGAGGTGTTTAGAGGTTGTTATTCAATCTGATCCGGATCTATGCTGCAAAAACCCTTCCCGCAGGATTTTCGCACTTGAGAACCACAATGGTAGGAGTAGCTTCGCCACCAACCAGTGAACGGTCTGGTGGTGCCGCAACTGCAGCTCATACTTTTCATCACTTTTCCTATGTCTCTTGCTGAATCAAGAAGATCAACAGACACAATGCCAGTTCGGTCTGTGCCATTCAGTACCCTCTAGTAAACTAACATAGCTATGGAAAATATTGGAAAATCACCATTTTTAATGGGAAACTCACTATAAATGGCCATTTTCAATAGCTATGTTAAATTACCAGAGGGTATTCCCATTTTTTTGGGCGCATGGCACAACCCAATTGATCCAGTTGGAAGATGTTTTGTTTCACCAGGCATGAGACCTGCGTCCAGCTGTGTCGTTGCGCTGCCGAGTTGCCGGTAAGGAGATCCCAATGGCAGGGGTCAACATGGTCAGACCAACCATTTCAGTCCCATTCTTGCTGGAGATGGTAGAGATTATTTGGAGTAGCAATTTTCTTGAAATTTTCGAGGTTTTCACTTGGAGTTGGAGGAAACTGAGGAAATTGACACAGCTGAGGCCTTTCGATTTGCCTTTGCACGGCACGTCCTGAAATCCATCTGGTTGTCTGGATCTCAGAGGTCGAAATCTCATCTTTATCTTTGAATTCAAGTTACATCTTTTTTGTGGCCCAAATCTGGTGTTGGCAAGGCTCGAGAAGGTCTTTGGCACTACCAGTCTAGCAGCCATCAGCCCATTGCTGAGCTCGAAGGACGGATTTTTGTTGGGGGGGGTGACTGTGTCAATCATTGGACATGGCAAATATATTGCTCTATATATAAATATTCCACAATATTCCAAATAGATTATTAATATATGTTGAATATCCAGTTTATATAAGTTATACATGGTGATAATTGGTATAACCCAATATATCATAGAATCATTCAGACATAGTTATACATAGTTATACATAGCTATACATAGTTATACATAGTTATACATCGTTATACATAGTTATACATAGTTATACATAGTTATTTATACATAGTTATTTATACATAGTTATTTATACATATTTATTTATACATATTTATACATATTTATACATATTTATACATATTTATACATCGTTATTTATACATCGTTATTTATACATCGTTATTTATACATAGTTATTTATACATAGTTATTTATACATAGTTATTTATACATAGTTATTTATACATAGTTATACATAGTTATACATAGTTATACATAATTACTGATATTAGTACTATTCGTTATAGATATTCGTACTATTCACGTCGCTTCGCGACGGCAACCGCCCGCACCGCATCGTTGGGCAGCCGCTCGTAACTGCCAATGATGTCGGCCATTGAGACCAAAAACATCCGAAAGTACTGATTGTCGGAAAAAA
>Ga0126342_10013928_pt1 | contig 14220 bp, 19 predicted proteins | sample Cyp1metagenome_FD_92528 | JGI IMG/M metagenome (GOLD analysis project Ga0126342, IMG submission 92528) | Coral microbial communities from Lord Howe Island, Old Settlement Bay, Australia - Cyphastrea 1 metagenome | ecosystem: Host-associated > Invertebrates > Cnidaria > Coral ...
AACAACAACAACAACAACAACAACAACAACCCCCTGCAAGACCCCCTAAACCTAAATCCGCCGCCGCGGCTCCCATGGTTGGGCCCCTGGCCGGCTGTCGCGCGTAAGCGCTTAAATAATAATTTTATATATTCGATACCGGATGATACCGGCATATTTTAGAATTACGGGACAGAAGTAGGGAGGGAAATTTTGCAGGCCGGGACAGATTTTTGAAATTGAGGAGGATGGTAGCTGGGGGTACGGACTAAATATGTCCCTACCATTCCCTACCTAAGTTTATTTAAACAAGCCAAGGCCATATTTGGCCTTCTTGGGCCAAACTTGCACGTTTAGGCGCAAGTTGGGTCTAAAAATTGGTCCATCCAGGGTCAACTGCAGTTCCAGTTGAGTGCAACACGCATGCCTAACTTGGGGGAACGTACTAAAACGTCGCGGAAAATAGCGGTAGTTTTCAGCATTTTGCATTGAGTCGGTGATATTAGGTTCAAGCTCCCAGCGCAGGGCGAAGTTGGAGCCAAACTGGTCACATTGGGGTGAAGTTGGGGCCAAGTTGGCCCAGGTTGACTGAGGTTAAGCCCAAGTTCCGCGGATGTTCGCTCGAAACAATTAATTTGGACGATTCTATGACGATATTCATAGTCACAACATGAAAACATATGAAAACCGTGTAAATTACCAGGCCTCGTGCAATTTCTGGCGGTCTGTGACTTTCAAGACCCCTTCCCCCAGTGAGCCGAAGCTGTACCAGCGGATTGCATTGAGTTGGTTCATTCGACACTAAACTACCACGCTCTAGCACCCTCTGTGCGGGTGGATTTCAAATTGGCAATTCATGCAATTCCCAACAACAGTGCTTAGTGGGTTTCAATCTCTGGGTCTGGGACTGGTGTATGACGGAAAATGCAATAACCCCGTAACCCTGCAAACTAAAACCCTGGACCTTTACTGCTATTGGGTTGCATACTGTAGCTGGATAAACACAGCGTTCTCAAAACACGAGTATTTGGTTATATTTCTGTTATGGATCTAACATGATATATATATAATTATATATATATATATATGTATATGTATAAATAATTCATTCTGATTTTAGTTTGATATATTTCAACCTTTTAATTGGATGGGTAACTACATTCGAGAATACCTTCCCAAATTGTCAATGAATGTATCGTCGGCGAATCCTCTTGCCGTCGTTAAGTGCCTCTAGCTAAGCGACTTTGCGAATATTTGCGAATTAAGATTGAAACATAGGTGCGGGTGGAGAACTCGCATAGCCAACAGCATGCCAAAACAAACCTTCCGACATCTTCCGACTATTAATTGATAGTTGGAGAAACTTCACTGGAAGACCGCATTCAGAATTTATGATGGACATGCGCTTCCACAAAAAAGCCTGGCATGTACAGGCGTAAAGCACCATTGACAACCATGGTCCGGGATGTATTGCCCCTGACAGGCCCGGTGGATCACTGGAGTGACCACCTCAGGCTTCGTATTGCCTCAGCTGAAGCAACTAACAAACGAGGTTAAACATGCTCAGGTAAACATGTTGAACCTTTCCTGCAGTCTTGTGAGGTCACTCTTCCCGCTCCATTGCATTTTCAAACGTGTAATTTGTCTAAGACTGCAGCTACGGAGTCGAACTCGAAGAAGCACCTCATTTGGCGGAATCCACAAGCTTCAAACTTCTTCAAACTTCTCTTACAAGATTTGGATAATTTTGGATATAATATGTATATATATATATATATCTCCAATTGAATGAAAGCTACAAGTTGTGTCGGATATGCAGTCGACCGGAGTTCATGAAATTCTGCCCTACGACTGACATGCTCCTGAAATACCTCTCAACATTCTCAACGAACCAAAACTAGTTCCAAGTGAACCAATATTAAGACATATTAAGACAACGGATCTAACCAAAGCAAACAAAGAAAGGCCACCCGCAACCATGCAAACGCACACACACACATACATCTCTGTCATCTGCGCATGCATACCAGCAAACATTGATTTCGATTAATTGTGGAAGTCTTGGTGATCATCTGGTTCAACCATGCTGACTGAATCAATGGAAAAGAACCGTCCCTGTAGGCGATCTTCAGTAATGTATCGGACAGGAAAATAACCAGCCTGGTATTCCACGAGCTTGTAGGGATGCTTGTGCCAGCGACAAGGCATCCAAAGCAGCGCTTTCCGCCTGATCCTTCATATTCCGTACTTAAGATGAGACATGCAGTGCCCGTTTAGTTGGATGTAGCAATGTAGCAATGTAGCATGTTGCATGATATTGACTAGAATGAGTAGAAGAACGAACCAATGCTTTTCAATCAGTCTTAACATGTCTTCTTGAAACAAACAGGAACAAAAACCTATGCACTGACCTTGTCATTCTTTGCCTGTGCCAAAATGCCCAACGATTTCTTGATCTGTGGCAGCTTTCGATTTCTTAGCTGATGTTAGATGATCTTAGATTATGTTGGATGACTTATTTACACTTTAAGCATGTTTGTGTATATATATATATTTATACATATCTGAATATCATATCAAATCATATCAATCATATCAGTCTATTTCCACATGTTGCATTAAGAGGTTCACCACATGTGTCTTACAAACGTTCACCGATGTCACCGATGTTTGGCGCAGCCTTGCCAGGCTCTCGAAGCGCTCCCAGGCCGTCCAAGTCCGCTTTCAATTTGGCTTCGGCCGCCTGCGACACAGAGCGAAGCAGCACGAAGTCTGCTGAGTGTCTGCTGAGTCTGCTGAGAATCGGGAAAATGAGCAGCAAAGCTTTAAGGATCTTCAAAGATATTCAAAGCTTCAAAGCTTCACTTCCATCACATTGATCCAACTGTTGCCAATTTTTCCGCAAGTGGGATACAACAAGTAGTAATGGTATGTAATTGTAAAATTTCAGACTTTGATTCCTCCGATCTTCAAGAAACCTTATGATGTCCTAAAGCCACCTGTGAAAGTCATCGAAGACCTTCCATAATTCTTTGTGCTTGATGCAATCTTGATGCCATCTATCCTCTCCAGTTTGTACAGTACATGCTTTCGTACGGATATGTAGCTCTGAAGAGAGGCAACACACCTATCTCGTTGTTCTTCATGACAAACGTATGCAACGACTTACATGTACCAGGCAGTATCTATACTACCTTTATTTCTATGCAAACAATTTTTAAATATCTTATACACACATAAGTTACAAGCGCTATCTTATAGACTTTTATATACATAGACTTAGTGTAGTTTCAAGTTCGAGACATTTCATTGAACACATTCCAATGCAAGGCATGTCTAGGTCGCCTCAGCCTCTTCAATTCGTTGCTGAATTGGCAAGGCTTTCAGTGGCCTGGGAATGACACAAAGTGAAGGGGAGAACTTCGGAAAATCACCTTTCCATATCTTTCCCGGATCTTTGCTATTCTTTGCTTGGGTGAACCTGGATGAAACGGCTCCCTTACTCAAGACCCTTTTTCATATGACCCTTTCTTGCTATGCAACAAAGCTAGAGAATCTTGTATGTTCTCTTGTGGAGTCTTTGAGTCTTCCCTAACCCGCTAGGGCTGCCACCCTTTTGTCAATTGCAAACAAGTTGTTCCAAGACGAAAATGACCAACGCCTGGAGAAAATATACACAAATTGGCTGAACGTCGCATCAAGCATCACACTCACTGCACTCTGAAGGATTACGGGTGGAAAGCATACGTAGAGTAGTCCAACTGTGCCGGAAACTTCAGAAGGTGGTCGCAATTAAATTGGAACATGTTGCATTCAACTTGCATTCAATTTGTCTTCTGTTCAATATATTCCATATGGATCCATATGGCATGCTACAGTACCCACTGCTACCCAATGCTTACATTTGAGCTCGATCTCAGCCTCCCGGGAGCAAATCGCACTGCCCAGGAGCATTCAAGAGTTCAGTACCTCTGCACTCCTTAGATCAAAAGTCATGACATGCCCCTTCTACACCCACTGGCACCCACTGGAGCTTCAACATCTTCCTCAGATATGGCTTTGAATCAAGTCCAAGTCAACGTCATATCCTTTTGACATCTTTTGACCGCCACTTTGCATCACGTTGCCTTGTTGCTATTTGTTGCTACCTTTGTGCCTTAAACTCAGATCGCAATGGCTTGCTGCTGTGGTGCTTGAGACCCTCGGGGCGTCAGCTCTCCACTTCTTCCTTCCTGGGGTGTAGAAGGCATGGCCGATGCTGTGGCCTTGGGCGAAATTATCGGCCGGCATTGACAGAATTTCATAGACATTGCAGACATTGCAATGATTTTCCAATCCGTTCCATCTGACTTACTTTGGATATCTGGATCGTTTAGCCTAGATCATATAATTCTGGTCTTAACGTGCTGAGATAATGCCTTTAGCACTTGACAATCCAGTGGCAGCCAATGAACTGTCTAAGGGCCAGGCACTTGCCAGTGGCGTTGTGGCAGCGGTACTGCAGTAGCCAACCTTCAATGCTTGACAAATCATTGACAAACACAAATCAATGCTTCAACATTCACAAGAGTTTATAAGATTTAGAAGGGAGTTCCCGAAGACTGCAGTGCAATTTCAACAGCTGAGAGCTGTGGACCCTGCAGAAGGCATCCGCGTATTCCAACCAGGCCCTCCGCCCTGCGAGCATGACATCACAACTGAAGCTGACTCACTCAGATTAGGAAGCCATTGCTCCTATGATGTCCTAATTCCAAATACCTGACTGCATGCATCCCTACTGAAGATATTCTGAGCTGTTTAGAATTGTGCTCGCCGCACCCGCGAAGCGATCCAGAGAACACATTGGGCGATTACTGGAACGCAGCCACAAGATGAAACAAAACTTTAGAGGCAGGTCGACATGGCCAACAGTGCCTAGGTATGCCTAGGTTCCTTACCTCTCACAGACCTGAACCTTCAGGTACCTCTAAGACTCTAGTTGAATCTTGGACTTGGATGAGCCACATCTGGGGCAGGAAACTTGCTTCAAAGAGCACCCGCTCTGCGTAACCAAAGCCTTCACCGCCCACTCTGAAACCGAAAAACAACCTTAAAGCAAGTCCCAAAAAGCATTTACGTTTTTGAGAAGCACATAGAAGCTGTGAAGAGCTTTGAGAAAACCTGGACGGCACAAGACTCCAAAGCTTCTTCAGCCATCAGTGCCAACTGCAGAGGAAATCTTCCCTCGTGGAACCTTTACGTGACCCTCTCGAAAACTCAAAGCCGTGGTTTGGAACTCAGAACCTTCGCGCACCTGCTGGAATTGCTCCGGTCATGCATATATGGGTTACATTAGCAAGTCGCCCGCGCTCAATTTTTCCACGGGAGAATGGACTCAGGCGATGTGGATCTAAACCGAAACAACTATTGGTGGACTTGAAGAGTTCGGAGAACTCTGAAGCTACGGAAACAACGAATCTTCGAGAACCTGAAAACCTTCAGAAGCTAGAGTTTCTGTCTTAAAGAATCTCAAGATCCTGTCAATTCGTAGACAGTCGACCCCGGGCACAATGGAATGGTCTCTCCTGTCCTGCAGAGAATCATTGAAGAACCTTCGAGGTGCCATCCTTCCTGCTTGCACCGTATACATAGATACAAAATCCAGTGTATATCTGTCTATGTGTATACATATACATATACCATCATATATCATCATATATCAATATACATAGATGATCATAGATGTATGATTTGCCAATTACACACCTTTTCCCCACCTTTCTTTAAGAATTGCATTTCCTCAGAGCGTTCCTGTACTGGTGCCTTTCCAGCCATCTCACCAGGTTCTTCATGATCTTCTGTGTCAATATCAGGCTGCGCCCTCGGCCTGACAAAACACCATGGCATCAATCAAACACATCACCTCACATCAGTAATCATCAGTATATTTATCTCAAGTCAGACCAGTGTCAATAATTCAAAATATGTCAGTCCTGTGAGGAGAGCAACATGAAAATAGGTGAGGCTTATGACATGAACATGGAAGCGATGGTCGTCCCATCAAACAAAGTCAAGATATCTCAACGTCACTTGACCAAAAAAATCCAAAAAAGGGGCGAAACACACATTTTCTTAAACATGTTCTAACACCATCTAACACCTGCTATGAGGTGGTGCAGTATGGTGCAGTATCAGGTGGGCAGGTTTGCTAGCAACCTTCGAACACAACACACACGAGATGAACTTAAACATACTTAAGCATACTTAAACAAGATCATTTCGAGTGCAACCAAACCTGACCAACCGGACGTTTTGGTATGTTCCTTGGGCCTGCAGGTTCAAACAGAAAGAAATACACAAAGGAAAAGCATGGAAAACCTCCCGAGTTCTGACCTGTCAGTACTTGTCATGGACATCTCAGGGAGGGACGACTGAGCTAGAGTGGAGTTTATCTCCTCCATGCCATCCTGCAACGAATCTGATTCAATTGAAACCTGAATGCAAAGCCAGATTTCATCTCTTTGACTTGCCACACAAACTGACTACACTGCAATTTGCTGGATTAAAAGATATGAGAGAAAAACATATAGTAAAAGTCTGTTGGACAGTCTGTTGACTGTTGTAGATCGACTTGTTGGTATCTTTCACATCCAGGTCGGTCTCACACCTTTTAAATGTGAGGCAAACCTACCAGGACCCGGTATTAGAGGAACATCTGCACTTGCATTTTCCACTCTCATTCCTGTCGCATGTAAAAAGTAGATAGCAACATAGATCAACATAGTGATGTCTCGAAAGCGTTGCACTTCCAAACCATCATGGCTCGAGAGACATGAAAAACAGTACCCACAGGTGACGGCTTGCAGATGGCACATGCGGCAGTTGTCTTTCCAATGGAACAGAGTCGGAATACTATGTGCTGTACATATTCCGGATGGGTATGCACATGCTTTGAATCTCTTGAAGTTGTCTAAAAGATTCTAAAACTCTAATATTTTTAAACATAAACATCTTGCTTACTTCGTATGGATTGGTGGTTGCTGCATTACTTCAAGGCTTCAGTCCTCGTGAAGACTGAGCTCACCCTGCAGTAGGGATATTCACGCAACAAAGGAAAAACAGGAAAAGAGTTGTAAGATGTTATAAACTGTTGTAAGATGTTGTAAGTATTTGTAAGGTGTATTGCACATCGTCGTGTCGCAGCTACATGAAAGCACATTTTTTTGAACACGACACGTATTTTGAGGTTTGCGTTTCTCATCATTCTTTCGTTGTGCATTGAACCTGATATAAAGAAAGCAAAAGGACCTCATTTCAAAGCTAGGATTTCGTTGTTTAGCTGATTTGCAGCAAATCCCCGAAGCATGAGCTCGCTGCAAACGGACATATGTATGTCTCTCCTAAATACATGAGTATTGCAATATGATGGGATATTATGACAGGTTTGTTGAGATGTTCTACAGCTTCTCAACCATCTCTCCTTTCACAAACAAAATCCAACAACAACGCAATCCAACGTCATGAATCTTCATCATTCTTCAATTTCTTCATCTTCTACCAGTATTTTGAAGAAGATTGCAGGCGACTCCTGTGGAGCATCTTCGAGGCCCGCGCTAGTGCATTCTCCAGCTCGGTTTTAAGCTTCAACAGGGCCATTTGCTTCTTGCCTCAGAACCAAACTATCAAACACTCAGCCAAACACTACTCAAGCCGTTGGACAGTGCCAATTCGATGCAAAATGACACAGTGCCTCACTTCTGCTGTCCACACAAAACGGCCGAGTTCCAAACATGATCAAAGACCTTACTCAAAGAAAACCAGGCGGCTGAGTTGTAAAAGTCAATCAATATTCAACCAAAGCGTGAATAAATATATATATCTGTATATGCATAAAATATACTGTATGAATGATTACCAACACGTGTATACATGGGTATATATATAATTAAATATACATATATGTAAAACAATATATGTACATACGACATATACATATGTACAGGAATACACAATTATACAAATATGTATGATATATTTCTGCACAGTGAAACACACAGCCATGCGTTCCTGAGTGGCCCAAAGTTCAGTCCCCCACGCCGATACAGCAGGCTGCTGCGTTCTAAAATTCCCCATTTGAGCCAAGACTTTTCCGCAGAAGACAAGGAATAAACAATTTTCCCTGCAATTTTTCACTGTCCAGACTCGACATGACCTGTTCGAACCTGGATGCAGAACATTTCAAGTTTGATGGACTCAACAGACTCAACGGACTGAACAAACATCTTGGAACTGCGGCGCCATTCTTGTCAGTGTCTGGCAGTGTCTGGTCTCTACGGGTGAAGCAATTCTGGACCTCGCAATAACATGACGCGTACATACAAGTACCACGGAGCACTGAACTTGCGCATTTGACGTGTTAACACGTGCTAGCATGTGTTAGCATGTGTCAATTTGACAGTTAACATCTGCAAAAGTGCTGAACACATCTGAAAACATTCCACAGGCGGAAGTCATGCAAGCCGACATAAAGGCCTTGCATGGCATTGCAAAACAGTTTGACAGTCATCTGAACAGGAAATGCACGATAATGCAAGGCTCAGCCAAGGCACTGGAAGCACTTCCAGGCCCTTCGTACCGAAGTGGCACAGTGCAATCAAACGGCTGCCGGTGAGTCCATCAGCGGCTCTGCAAGCTGCCTGAAGCGCCAAGCACCAAGAAATTCGGACACTAAGTCGACCAAGTCGACGAAGTCGATCGAATGTCTCTAGCTGTCTCTGGCTCTGTGGCGAGGTGTGAATTGCGGACGGAAACGCAAGATTCGACTAGATGCTTCTACTATAAGCTTCTAGTTGCTTCTACTACAGTACATGCTCATCATGCTCGCCTCAAGGGTTCTTTGTCTTGAAGCTTGTCTCTGAACCAAGCAGAACACTTCTTGCCGAAGGCCATTGTCCCCTCCAAGCAAACATGTTGCAGCAGCAAGTTTCAGCTGTGCCAGTGGAGACACCTGAAGAATTTATATGAATTTATGAAGAATCTGAGGATGTGACAAACCAAAGCACGAAACCGCAAAGGCGAATGATGAAAGCCATCTGGGCAGAGGGACTGATCAAACTCTTTGCGACACTTTCAAGGCCATCAGTGCCATCAGAGTTTCCTCACCAACCTGCCAAAAGCCATTTTGCAGCGGCAGTATTTGTCAAACCACGTCTACGCAGCCTCTCCCAGTTTTTGCTTGGGCTGATCACCGTTCACGAAAGCGTCTACCTTTCCAGGATGCTCCGAAGTTTCTTCATTTTGATTTAACTATATTTAACATTATTTAACAACATAGAACAAAATGATACAGAACGAACAAACAATGCAAAAGCTCGTTTGACCCAAACACCAGTTTTCCAGTCAGCTCTCTGCCAGACTCTGCAAGACTAAATTCAGTTGGGCCACCGAGTCTACCCATGAAGCTGGCAGCTCTGCAGCTGTGAAAAACTCAGCCAAGAAGAAGACCACGCAACTGCAAAAAACGAACACCGTCGATTGAAGAGCAAACATTGAATTTGGATGACACAGGGAAAGCTCGAACCATCAAAGTAACAAAATTGACAATATATTGATATCTTCTAAGGTGGAAGACATCTTGCAAAAATATAAACGTGCGCATTTCAGCAACATTATCAACATTCATTGCACCTTGACAGCATCAAACCTGCTGCGGCGTAGCCGAGCACTGCAGCAGCAGTCTTGTCACCAAAGCCGGTGGCTGCTACACCCACGGCTAGGAAGACCAAGTACCTGCGATTGCAATCGATTGCACATGTTTAAAAAACAGACAGATGGGACAGATGGGTGATAAAAAATGATAAAAGCACTGTTCGACAACTTGACATTGCTGAGCTTGTCACCAGAATGGCACACCGGGACACCTAAAACCAAACAATTGAAACAAGCTCAAAATGGCACACGAACGCTCCATTTCCAGCTCAAAATTGACTTTGTGACTTTGTCTCGAAGGGCTTTTGAGGACTAACTAATCCAACGACTTGTCCCCGCAGAACCAGACGTTCGCCCCTCACATAATCTCCGTTTTTGCCACGGTTTTAACACTTCTCTCATCCAAATCCACAGGTATTCCCTCCATTTTTCCATCTTTACCATTGGTTCCATAATATCGCATTTTTCCCACGATGTACCCTATGTTGCCTATGTTCAATCAATTCCATCATTGCAGAAGGATCTAAATCTGCCACCCCCAAACAATACGTATAAAGGTCTTATAATGGCTATATTATGTTATATTTTCGTCCATCATATTACATCATGACACAAAATCTAAATCTGCCAGCCCCTCCAACATTCTCCAACCAATACGTATAAAGGTCTTCTAATGATTATCATGGTTATGTTGTATTCTATCTATTTCCATCTTATGGAAAATAAAGTGGTGCAAAAGGGCTGCTTTCTGCGAGAAAACCTAGGATCCGGGAGAACCAGACATTTACGCACGACTTCGTTGAAAACTCGGGTCGTTTCACCCAAAAAAACGTAGGCTCCGGGCAAACGTCCGGATCTGTGCGGATTTGTCATTCCACTCACAAAAACCTCCACCCGCACATTTGGCAATTTTGCCTGCTTCGAGCAATCTTAGTTTGGATCGCAGCGATGTTGTTATTAAGCTATCCACAATATCTCATTTCCCTCTTGAATCGTTGCAGCTGGCTTGCTGCGTACTAGGCATCAAGGGAAGCTAAACGAGCAAAAAGAAACTGACCAGGGTACTTAATAACTTGTATGGAAACCCGACTGGGAGTTGGAAAAAGTCTTGGCCTAGTCACGAGATTGAGTAGTCTTTAACGGTCCAGCTAAGCCTAAGTAATCAAGATTGAATGCACGCAAAATGAATGTGCGCATAATTTAAAATCGCGCTTGCCCAACGCCCTCTTTGATGCTGATTTCTTGTTTGTTCCATTTCTGAGGGGGGGTTTGCTTTGGGATACTTTGGGTAAGAAGGTTCCGGAGAAGGTGTGGGAGGGTTTGTTGCAGAGCCAGGTTGGTTCAACAGGGTTCCGGAGAAGGTTTCGGAGAAGGTTCCGGAGAAGGTTCCGGGAGGCTTTGGTGCAGAGCCAGGTCAGGGTTCCGGAGAAGGTTCCGGAGAAGGTTTGGGAGGCTTGGGTGCAGAGCCAGGTCAAGTTCAACAGGGTTCCGGGGAAGGTTCCGGAGAAGGTTCCGGAGAAGGTCTGGGAGGCTTTGGTGCAGAGCCAGGTCAGGTTCAACAGGATTTGCGACCATTTAATTCACGGAAACCCAGCTGAGGTGTTTCCAGCGCTTGGCTTGGCAGCACGCTTCAGAAAGATTTGTAAAAATAAAACGTTGGCGCTGTTGGGGATACCACCGAAGCTTATTTGAAAACAGAACGCAGCATAGCTACAGTATGCTACAGTGGATTCTAGGGGTTGCTGGAGGTTCTCAGGCTGACTTTGCTTCTGAGAAAGACTTTTTGCTGCAGGTAGGAAGAGTACAGGAAGTCAGGTTGATTCAGGATCGACCTTCATGTCTCCGATGAAAGCGAATGGAAATTCAGAAACGGAAAGAAACCATCACGTTTTGAAGACCAACTGCTGAACTGCATGGCTTTGAGCATCGAACCAGCCAGCTGCCCATGATACAAAGATCTGAGCAACAAGTAGGCCTATCACTGCTCCTGGAAGCGCTGGTAGTGAGACATGTAGTTGTGGCTTCAAGTGCTACGAGTACTTGGTCTATTTCAAGGCAAGTTCAACGTAGGTCAACGAAGCACTCCTATGAATAGCTGAAAGCCCGCGAAACCAACAAAAGCAGCAGCCGCTGAAAGTATTGCTGCCTGCGGCAGGATATCGTTTGGGTCATATTAGGGTTCCAAAGTACGAGCATGTGCAAGCCAAAGCGAGCAGTTGGGCATGGTTGGGCCATGTAGAGTCTACCCAAGAGTCGAGTAGGAAGCGAAATATAAGTCGCTTGCCAAATCTGATGCAACCTGCCTCGCTCCCTACAAGGATAGACAACCTCAAGGAATCTGGAATGATCTGGCAAGACATGGTACTGTATTGGTCTAAGATGGTCTGAGATGCTCTGAGATGTTTTGTACGCATTTGTTCTGTGTCTGCGATATCATTGGTTAAGCTCGGAGCAACATTGGCTCGCTACCCCAGGAGCTGAAGAACTCGGCAAACGAGGAGAGAATGAGAGTTGTGCTGAGGGGTGACAGCAGGACGTTCTCGAGTCTCTTGTAGAATCTGATAAAATCTTACAAGCTAGCTTCGCAATGCTTCGCATACATGGCATCACTTTTGACTATCAAACTATCCGTTCGTCAAATCTTCCTCCTTGTTCCCAACAACTTTGGTTGTCGACCGGAATCTTCGACATTCTTCAACTCTTGAGGTTGTTTTGGGAGGCCCTGGCCTTTGTACCTGCTGCAACTCCAGCCCCAAGTGCTACCACAAGCACGCTGCTTGCCTCTCAATGGCAAACCATGCAAGACCAGTGATGACTCTTCGGTACACGTGGCATTGTGTGAGATCCTGTGAGCAAACACGCATAACCAAACATCAGCAACCAGAACCAAGCAGATCGCTTTGCATCGCTTTGCATCGCTTTGCATCTCGTGCCTGCAGAAAGAGTTCGCTGTTCAGAAAGCCGGCAGCTCCCAGCGCACCAGCCAAAGCGGCGATCAGGTTCTGCGGATTCAGCGGAGCGGTTTCGGCAAAAAAACGTGCCCAGATGAGTCCAGAGTCCAAGCCGCTGTCCAGACGCCAATGCTATCGGATTCTGCAAAATCCCTGTGATCACTTCTCTTTCATCTTTCACAAAAAGGCATAAAAAGGCTACATCAAAAAACTATGAACCTGCAGACTTGTGGATAGGTTGCTGACAAGCGCTTCATTGATTTCACCACTTTATGCTGAAGCACATTTGCATGTCATAAAGTCATACATGATCAAACCGAATCAGCCACTTGTTTCAGTCAGCTGGTCAAATGAACTGTTCAAAAAACAAGGAAATCTTTCATAACCAATTGATCACGTCCATTCTCTTGCCACAAAGGACATTCGCAGAATCTAAGAAACTGAATGCGGATGCAAATTTGATGCGACGCTGAGCAATTCAGTTTCTTGTGCTCCTGGCAAGGAAGACTGCTGAGCCAGCTGACAAAGATGGCCATGCCACCAATAATCCAAGCATCATCCTTGAGCGCAGCTCCAAATCCAAGTAACCAAAGTAACCCTGTGACTCCAGGATACTCCAGGGGTACATCATGGTACATCTTCAGTGGACTCAGGTGTGAGACCAAACACAAGTAAGTGCATGTAAATGCATCATTAAAAAATATTAAAAAACAATCTGCCTGGGGAAGTATAGCGTCAGCCTTGCTCCGCGACGCCCATGCTTCCCTTTCTGCCTAAAGCAGCAACCACTTCATGTATTCTTTTCAAATAAGCTATACAACATTGATCAACATTGTATACGCAAACTCTCAGTAAAGTGTTCGCAGCTCTTACACAAACATACACATGAGGAACTCTGGCCTCTTCCTCAACAACCTTCTCTCTTTGCTCAAAGGCATTGGCTTTTTGCACCTTGGCCTTTTGGCACTCCAACATCACGCAACAATGCAGCCAAACTTGTAGGATTTTTGTGAAGCTGAACCAGAAGCCAAAAGAATCTGCAGAGATTTTCTACACGGAAAAGCCTCCATCGCAAGGAGGTCTATCTTGGTCTGGTTGATTGATGCCTGGCCAACGCTTCTTTCATTTCCATTTTGCTGACTTTGACAGGCACTAGATTCTAGATCCAAGGGCCGGTCATCGTGCTTAAGGGTAGGGACATGCAACGCCTTCATCCTACGCTCAACAAACCTTTCATGACGTTGGGAAAGGGCACTTGGCCAGTCTGACAAGACAAGGTAAAAACGATTCAGTCATGCCTGTGTTCTAACTCCAAGGAATCCAAAGCTGTGCATTTCAGGCCTATTTTGTTCACCTATTCCTGAGTGGAGCGCTTGAGTTTGTCTCACACCATGAAACCTTGAGTCTGCGTTTTCGACGCTCACGACCTCGTACGATTTCTGTATATTTCATTGGATGTATTTGTCTATATATACGTATTTCCCTCCGGGGCGGACGTTCGCCCAAAGTTTCATTGGGGGTTTAGTTACGTTGTAATTTGTTCAGGCTATATTTCAGATTGTTTTAGGGTTTGCTTAGGGTTGGTTTAGATTTTCTTTAGGGT
>Ga0126342_10013929_pt1 | contig 14220 bp, 14 predicted proteins | sample Cyp1metagenome_FD_92528 | JGI IMG/M metagenome (GOLD analysis project Ga0126342, IMG submission 92528) | Coral microbial communities from Lord Howe Island, Old Settlement Bay, Australia - Cyphastrea 1 metagenome | ecosystem: Host-associated > Invertebrates > Cnidaria > Coral ...
CTGCCGCAAGTTCACATGAACGTTAACATCCCACCCCACCCCACCCCACCCCCCACCCCGCGTGTGCGTAACTGCTGCCGCAGTTCCAGAAGCCAGGACAAGCCTATTTATACAGCCAGGACGGGGGTGCTGCCCGGGGAAGTGTATTTTAACTGCCCAGGGCCAGTGTTTTATGCATTTGGGATGTCGGCCAAATGGCAACTTGGCTGACAAGACTTGTTTCCAAAACGCAAAACCCTAAATCCTAAAACCTAAATCTAACATGAAAACCCTAAGTTTGCCTTGAAGCAAAATCTTTTTAAAAGCCTGGTATATAAAAACCTTAAAAAAACCTTAATAAACCCTAAACAAACCCTAAAGAGTTGATGCCACTATAAACCTCCGGGCGGCACTCCTGGCCTGCAAGTATTTATCCGTAGATTGGTAAAGTAACATGTATGCGTATATGGCTGCGCATATACATCTTATATATATATGTATATATATATACACTATTATATACTTATTGATAAATGGGCAAGTGATATCCGAAAATGGGATACTGTAAATAGTTCATTTGTACATGTGTTAAGAACTATAACAAGGGGAGTGGACGCACAGGCCGGCTCCCTTCCTATGCATAAAAACATGGCCATGGAAGTCAAGGACATCCGATGGATAGCTCTTCCAAAACGACCTTGTATGGTACAGTCGAATCGGTGCAAGAATGGCTTGCCAGCTAGACAGAGTAAGACTTTACTTTCATCTATTCATCGGAGCAATGTTCTAAAAAGCCATTGCAATTCGGTATTTTCCCGATAAGGCTACGATACTTCAGGGCTATGAAACAGCACTATCCTCCAATAAAATAGCTATGGAATATCGACCATCTATATATAGATGATTTACCTCCTAAAATCCTGTTTCTCCATAGTTATCTTAGTTTACCAGAGGGCACCCCCTGTGAGTTCCACTTCCCAGGCACCCCATAACCCGCCAGGGCGCCATAGAGCAAGCTGCCCTGAATCATGGCAGGCGACGGAATCCGAGGTCGTTTCACCTCGATGGCTGTCTGGTTTCCAGACAAAAAAAACATATCAGATTTGGATGTGCATCCCAGTCGGTGAGTGGTAACCCTTTTATAATTATACTTGTACTTGTACTTATACTTATACATGTACATGTACCTATACCTATACATATACATATACATATACATATATATAGATATATGTATGATTATATCATTTATGGGAGAATATGTATATGTGTGATTGTATATGTGGGATGTACTCCAGTTTTATAAATGGGATATAAGCCACTTGCTTATGTAAGTCTTTGTATGTGCCATGGTCAATTTACATGGGATACTATTGGGTATGGTCATGCCACCATGAATGGTATTCCTTCTAATTGGTATGTATAAATCGACCCCTATCAATGGGGGGAATGGCCATCCCCTAACATGGGTACATCACCCAACCGTTTCCATCCAAGTATGGCCAGAAACACTAATTGGTTGCTATATACACTAATTGGTTACACATCCAACTATGGTTTTGCAAAGATTTGAGCTCGCGCAAGCTCAACCCAGTCGCAACCGTGGCATTAACCGTGGCATTCTCCGTGGCATTCTCCGTGGCATTCTCCGTGGCGTTGTTTAAGGAGGCGTTGTCCAAGCTGGCGTTGTCCAAGCTGGCGTTGTCCCAGGCGTTCCCGGATGCATCCTGGTGAGAGTCACTTTTGCATATCAAAATGGCAATGTCCACCTTATGCACCTTATGCACCTTATGCATTTCCACATAACTCTTTGTAAAAAATAGATTGGTCACATCATTTTGATGTTCCTCAATCCAGGCTTGACACCTCACCAAATCCACCTTGCCTCCTCCGCCTCGTGCGCCACTTCCGGGACAGGGGACACTTCCTGTGGGATGTTACCCCAGTGCAATACCAAGTAGCAGCAATTTTAAGCGATTCAGCATGATTCAGCACCAAAATATCTGGAGATCATCAACCAAAATTGGGATGTTCACACAGAAACCTGTTTTTTGCAGTTTTGGCTAAAGAAAAAGTTGATTGACCAAAGTGATAATGGAAACAACATCAGTGGTTGCGAGCAATGAGAAGGCTCATGTTTTTTTCCGATAAACCATCATGAAGAATGGTGAGGTTCTGTGTACCCGAGGTCAGCACCGGAGCCTCTTCCTGTATCGGGCCGTCCAAAATCTGAGGCACCACCAGCCTTGGTGGTCTTAGTGGGATCGGATTGGTTCCAAGAAATTGTTTTTGAAGCCAGGGAAAATTGCTGTTCCACAATGACTAGATGCCATTTTACTAGTTTCTAACTTCTAAGTGATCTTCAATCTCTGATTCCAGTTCGACTTCACTGGTTGCACCAACTGGGCCAACAACCCCAGGCCTTTGCAAAGGACCACCCTTGCAATCGGCGCGTCCCCCCATGGAGCGAGGGGCTCTCCGTAGAGCCAATTGGAGGTAAAGAGAAGGATCCCAGCCTCGGCGGCAACTCGCAGACTCAAACGAGAGCGTTGACGATGGAATCATATGATACATGGTATATGGTACATCATACATTATACATGGTGTATGATACATGATGCATGATGCATGATTAGGGTTTTGATTTTGATTATGAGTGTGACTCTAAAATTATATGAAATGAAATGAAATGAAATGAAGCGAAATGGTATGATATGATATGATATGGTGGATATTGTATATATATATATATATGTATATATATATGCATGTTTAAGTCATGTCATGTCTGTATCCAGACGTATGCAATGTATACATACATGCAAGGGAGTTGTTTACAATAAATGGGAATGTAGCAACTTTTGTTGGTTTCCCAAATACTAACCCTCACCCATGGTGAGGTCATACTGACCTGGTACCTGCACCGATATGAAAACCAATCGATATACACCAAAAAAACTGTTCCGTTAACAAATCGCAACGATGTCAGTTCCTCAGATATATATATATATGTATATATATATATGTATATATATATGTGTATATGTATATGTATATGTATATACATATATATATATATATTATTATATATATATATTATTATATATATATATTATTATATATATTATCATATATATTATTATATTATATATATTATATATATTATTATATTATATTATATTATATTATAATTTATTATATTATATTATATTATATTATAATATTATATTATATTATATTATATTATATATTATTATATTATTATATTATATTATTATATTATTATATATTATATTATATTATATTATATTATATTATATATATTTATTTATTCATCCCCAATTGTGAGGAGGCAACAACAAGATGAAGTCTTAAAAAATAACGTATTCCAAAATGCAGTGGTTCAACATAATGTTCTTCGCTCAAATGGTTTGTTTTTTTTCATGCTCCGTTTCTGGACAAACCCAAATAAATAGCAAGGTCAAGCAAAAAAATGCTAACAAAGTTGGCTTAGATATCCCATGGAATATGGTTCCCCCTACCAGTGACCGTGAAATGATGGAGTTTGGGGGAAGGCCATGACGTGAAGCTTGATTTTGTCCTCAGGAAACCCTTCTAGTTCATGTGTGACCAATAGTCTTTCAGCAATTCCCTTCATTTGTGGTGTGTCTGTGTTCAAAAAAAAAATGGAAAAACCCCTGCAGCCAAGTTTGAGATATGTCAAAACTTCTGGCGCCCTGGTTTTTTCTGGGTTTGGATTTTGTGTGACGGAAGCTCAAACAAAGTACAACAGCCTCCAGGATGGAATTTCACCGTGTTTCAGCCCTATCCCACATCCATCTTGCCAGCTCGTGCCACTTTGAAAGCCGAGAAGCAACAAGGAAACCCAGCCCTGGCAGCTCAGAGAATCTCAGAACGGGGGTTGTGCCAAAAATTGCTACCCCACCTTCCCGTGGTTCAGCAAAAAATCATTTTCCAAACTACAATAAAAGCTTCCAACTGGGGGGTTATTCTCATTTCTGGGCAAACATTGTTGGTCGAACTCTTGGGAATAAACCACCAACAGGATCGAATCAAGAGTGGGGTCTATAAAGGCCATCCCCAAAATCCCGAAACTCAGTTGCTATAAGTTCACTATCTCACATGATTTTTGGTATATCATCCCATTCCTCAATAGTCAATACCCCTTTGGAAAGCATGGTTTTGCATTGGAATTTTTGGGGCCCATATGAGGGGTATTTAATATTGGGAGGAAGGGATTCCAGTAACCAAAAAAACAATAGACAATGATAGACATGCATTTCCCAACCAACTACTTAACTTGACTACGATTTTTCCTTTTTGGGATTGCTAGATATTGAAAAAAATAGTCGATTATGGGATTGTTTGAAATCGGGGTACCTGCAACTCCAATAACTCCAATGGAATATCAAACCCCAACCATTTTAAGCCGCCTTCTTTGTTTGAAACCCCAGGATAGTGGCAACCAGCTATAAGTTCATTTATAATACCCTTGAGCCTTGAAGTATAGTTCTATCACTCTATCAACCTTAGTTACTGGATAAAAGTAAGAATGGGGCCCCACCATTTTTTTTCACGTCACAGTTTACGATCGACTTGGTCTCCCAACGGAGCAGGGTCCGGTTGGGCTTGCGGCTGCACACCGAAGAGAAGGACGGAAGGCACCAGCCGTGCCAACAGCACCTGCTGTTGAGCGGTGCAGGGAGGTCAGGGGAGGTCATGGGCCACGAGAAAACCTGGGAGAATTTGGAAATTAAGATGCCAATCGGATTTGTTGGCAATTAATGAGATTTAACCAGCCAAAATGCTACGAAGTATAACAAACATTGAGTATTTCAAACAAACAACGAGAGGCGCACCTTTTACCCCAATTACTTGAGCCAAATATTGGCATAATTCCATGACCGTTGTCAACAGGAAAACTGTACACTTTACAATGTAGTGCCCCAAAACATTTGAAGTACCCCCCAGACCAGTTGGTGTGTAGATACTTGACCCGTGCTGTGACCCTGCTCAGACTCAATCACCACCAGTTCTGAATCCTCCTCAAATTGAAAACTTGCCACTTGTCAGGAAAATCAAGAAACTCAACTTCTATCTCACCGGTCTCAGCCAATGACGCCAATGCTGAGGGCTGTCCTCGTTTCGCAACAACTTCAATTGGATCAGTCGAATCAGTCAGGTTCAGATTCCCAGCTTCAACACTGAAGGGATGCCCCGAGATCCGCTCGCCCTAGAGAAGGTTGGAACAGAGATCACTCCTTCAGCCACTCAGACTTCATATCCGTAGTTTGGAGTCCCTGGGTAATTCTTTGCTGCAACTCTCATAGCTCGACTCGGCGTCGCTCTTTTTGGGCGGATGTCTTTCTACCCCCTCGCTCTCGGCGAGGTCTTTGGGGCGAACCGCCCTCTATGGTGTCGTCAGTTGTTCGAGAAACCAAAGTCTGACCTTCCCTGCAGTAGATACACAAAGTCCCTTTATGAAGAACGGAAGCACAAGAGCTAGGCCAACAAGGCCCTTAACCTAGTAGTAAACAACGAGAGGCGCACCTTTTACACCAATTACTTAAACCAAATACTGGCATAATTCCACAACCATTGTCAACAGGAAAACTATATTACACATAGGGTTTACCCCAAAACATATTAGTGTAGCGGAGTTGGCCATCGAGAGGTACTAGCGAAGTGAAAGCTGCTGCTTGGGAGGCGAGAGAAAACGGCTGCACGCATCTTCGGACTATTCCAAGCCCTGCCCATGCATGGAAAGCCAAGTCTTGTAAGTTGTGGCAAAACACGATATGTTCCCGTCGTCCGTTAATAAACACGCTCTCGGCGAGGTCTTTGGGGCAGACCGCAATCTATGGTGTCGTCCATTGATCGAGAAACCAAAGTATACTGATCTTCCTTGCAGTAGATACACAAAGTCCCTTTATGAAGAACGGAAGCACAGATGCTAGGCCAACAAGGCTCTTGACCTAGTAAACAACAATAGGCGCACCTTTTACACCAATTACTTGAGGCAAATATTGGCGTAATTCCATGACCGTTGTCAACAGGAAAGGTATTCACTTTACAGTGTAGGGGTTTACCCCAAAACGTTTTAAGTATTTATCCCACCAAATGGCCATCGAAAACTGTGTTTTAATGTGTTATGTCCATAAGATATTTCATGAACAGAAGCGGTTTTGGGCCCATCATACTAAATGATTTCTTTTATTCGAGAGAAATTGAAATCGGAATGGTGGTTTGACCATGTCTTGCCGACAAATCAAAGCGTTTCCTGTCAATTGTCTCTTCGACTAACTCTGGGAAGTCGTATACCATGGCGCGACCCAAATCCATGAACTGCCACGTGACCAGGCTTACATACCCTTCAAAGAAACTTAGACTTCATGTCTAGTTATATAGTAGATATTGATCCAATGACAGCAAACATTTAACCGTTGCCAATGCCAGCTCCCCAGTATGTGCTCCTTACGCGGAACAAAAACATCTCTGGTGGAAGATTGACAGCAAGACATTGAAAGTACCCATCAACCCCCAAGCTCACCCTTCGTGAAATCCCAATTCTTAGGTGAAATCGGCAACCATCTCGGTGAAACCGGAATTAACTTTGATGCTGACTAATTATTATAAATCACCATGTCTGTCTGTAATAATTACAAAAATCCCCAGTACACTTGTGAAATCCCAATTCCCACCTGTAGATACTGAGGCAAAGTGCCAGGGTGCTGCCCGCCCAGCCCAGCGCCAGCATGGGCAGCAGCGCAGCCCCTTGGCCCAAGAGATGGGAATGGATGTTACCCTGGGGTAAACATACAAAAGGATAGAAAAATGTTCTACAAATGGTTGACTTTCCACATCTATCTTGGTTTACGGGATGGTATTTCATGTTGCTTGATTGGTAGTTTCCAGAGATCTCGAAAGTATTACCATGAAAGGTGCTGATTGAAGCAAGAAACATGGGGAGTTGACTCAGTTCACCAAGGAAAATAGGGCCTTAACCAATCTTCACCAAGAACCATGGTGCTTTAAACACCAATAAAAGGGGTCTTCCATGATACCGAACGATGGGCCATGCGACCAAGGCACCCAAGGGCTTTCCAGCCACTGGAGCGACCAGGGTGCAGAGCACCAAAGCTGACGCAGCTGAGTGTTTATTAAATGGCCCTTTCATAATTATTCCATGTTATTCCATGGTGATTAATAGTGATTATATAGCAATTTATAGTGATGAACAGGGGTTTTGTCTAGTTATGACTGGTTTTTCCCCACATGCCAGGTGAGGGTCTCTATATAGATTTTAGCAAAGGTGCAACTCCTCCTTCTCCTCCTCCTCCTCTTCCTCCTTCTCCTCCTCGCCTCCTCTTCTCGACTAGTTCTGTGCCAGCTCATCGCCGGAAAAAAAATGTCAGATAGAATGTCAGAAAATATGTCAGATAGAATGCCAGAAAAATGTCAGAATAGATGCCAAATAGAAATGCCAGAAAGAATGTCAGAATAGATGCCAGACAGAATACCAGAATGAATGCCTGAATTGATGCCAAATAGAATGCCAGAAAGAATACCAGAATAGATGCCAGATAAAATGCCAAAATGAATGCCTGAATAGATGGCAGATAGAATGCCAGAAGAAAAAAAAAGTCAGAATAGATGCCAGCTAGAATGCCAGAAATCATCTCAGAAAGCAAGAAAGCATGACAGAATATATTCCAGCAAGTATGTCAGATAGATTGTCGGAATTTATACATATATAAATACTGTATATATGTATGCCATAATTACTTCCAGATGGTGTGTCAAAAACTATGTCGCACGAGTGTGTCAGGGTGGGGATCACTCGAAGTAAAATACTTAATGGCTATGAATGGAATTTCACCGGCAATAGTTGGGCTTATACGACTAGAAATAGAAAATGTTGCCATCCCCCAAACCAACACTTTGACCCTGCCAATATGAGTTTTGCGGGATGGCAAAGACTGTAGCCTCAGACTTCACTGGTGATGCAACCTGATTACCCAACAAAGGTTGCTATGTGCCATTGATCCAACAGCTTGCTTCCTATAGTTTCCAGTTTGGAAAACGATCTACAAATGCTGGGAGTTCCACATATATGCCATTCAGCCCCAGGCCACAGCACGTGGCCAGGAATACTGCAGATCCTTCTATCAACAAATTCAGGGAGATGTCAACTGATAGGATTTTTATATTGGAAAAAATGACAAAATACCATTTTTTTAGGGAGGAGTACATCTTGAACAATTGCTGATGTCCAAACTGCCAGTATATGGGTTAGTGCAAACAAATACAGTAAATAAAGGGTGTATCATCATCATTGTCCCAATTCAATTGCCCTTTTGGGGGTATATCGTATCACATGTTCCGTGTACATAGATGTATGTATTTTAGATACCATACCATGCCATAGCCATAACCATAACCATAACCATACCATTGCATTACATACCATTGCATTACATTACATTATATTATATCATATTACATTACTGCATATAAATATATAATTATTATTATCATTATTATTATCATCATCATTATTACTATTATGATTATTACTATTATTATAATATATATTTGTTATTATATATATATGTTATTATATTTATATAATGCTATTATATATATATATATATATATTTATATCGTTGAAACATCCCAATTATATGCATACCATGGGAGTGAAATCCTAGTGATGATGCAACGTCCTGCCGATCCATTTCCGCCCACCTGCCCCCACAGGGGCCGCCCAAGGGGGCAGCAGCGCATGCAGAGTTTCATCCAGGTTACTTCGACGCAAAGCCTGGCTCAGCACTGAAGTTGGCAAAGGGCCACAGGGGAAACGTCCCAAACATTTTTCGCATCCCCCGATTTTGGGGGGAATTTTGGTGTTTCCAAAAGATAGTTGAAAGTGATGAAAGTGATGAAAGTGATGAAAGTGATGATAGTGATGATAGTGATGATAGTGATGATAGTGATGATAGTGATGATAGTGATGTTCAAAAACTCCAAGACGGGACGTTTTGCAACAAATCTCGCTCAGCGACGACGGAACACCGAGGATTTCACCCACAATCTCGGGCGCCACAACTTGAAATTGATGCACATCACTTCCATCTTGTCAATGAAAATGGGGACACAGGAGCCAGTACAGTACTCATAGGATGTTTACGAATTCACACCATTGCCAAGTCTGTTTGGACACGATCTGTTTTGCCCATTCAAAAAGGAACAAGACATCAGGCAACATCATGGCCATCGGACTTGAAGGGAAATCTTCAAGGAAATCGTCATCTCGGATGGTGAAACCCAAGCCCGGATCATCGTCATTCTCGTCCACAGCCGCGGGGAAGCGCGCCTTTTCTCCGACACAGGTTTGGACCTCAGGTGCTCTGGGGATAACCCTGGCTGATTAAAGATCCATAAGCGCCCCATGGTTACCCTCCAAAAGTGATGTCAGTGATGTTGCTACTAAAATGATCAAGAGTCCAGGCAAAAGGAAATTCTGGGCTTCGCACTACCGGTCAGTCGACCCAATGGACATGGTTCCTTTCTTGGAGTTCTTTGCAGTTAATGCTTGCCCCACTTCAGTCCCACGGGTAAGAGACGAAAGCTTGGCAGGGAGCTTGGCATGAAAACACAAAGGTCACAGCGCAGCTGCGCAGCGTCTTTTTCGTCAACGTGGACGAGGGGTCTGAAGCTGGGGCATGTTGGTAAGGTGAACATCCACGTATTGAGGCGATGTATGTGGGAGGGGACGAGGATGAGAACATATGAGGATTGTGTACTGTTGCACGAAGAGGATGAGGAAATTCAGCATAGCTAGAGCATAGCCAAAATGATGACCAGTGATTGGGGAAGATTCAAAGGTCCACCTTCGGCATCGGAGTGGGCCTTTGGAAGCGCGGGAAGAAGTAACGCAGTGCAAAACCGAAGCTGAGGCCAAGATAAGGCTACCCATAAATGAACATGCCAATCATGAGCGCCGCTGCATCAATGAATTGAAGAGAAATGAGGCATGCCCTATTGACGATGCAAATCATGCAAAGGATGCCGATGCTGCCGATGTTGGTGACGGTGTCCCTGGAAGAAATTGAGCCCACGGCCAAACTGCTTGTGAACCAGCCAGGGGAGGGGAGGGGTAGTTAACGAAGTTTCTCGCGATTGGAGATTCCAGCCCCCACAATACCTTGCTAAAGCAAGAGGGACTTCGCTAGCATAGTTTTATCCAAGGATAGTGTCCCACATGTGGTTTGCAGCCGAGGCAAATTCTTCTGTCGTCGTTGTACTCATCAAGCCATTGGGCACCCGCAAAACTGCAAGGCTTGAAGTTCTTGTTAAATTTAAGTTTCAGTCCAAAACTCTGAAGTTTCTTGAAAAAAATAGAGTAACACCACAAATTTCAAACAACATGCCACAAATCTGCGGTTTTTTGGTCGTCACTTGGGACCATCGACCTGGGCCGAGTCTCCGAGTCTGGGTTCCCCCCACCACCACACGCTGCGAGGCGGCGGGACGAACGACCTGGCAGTCGCAGTGATAGGATGATGAATGGGATGATCATGGTATACAGAAGCCTTAAAAAAGGGCTTGGCTTGGATTAGATTCCACGAAAAATTGCTTGTTTGCAGGGTCTATGTGAATTTACCGGGGTATGTAGAAGGGGATGTTTATTCAGATTTTAATGGAAGTTAATGAGACCTTTATGATCACTTCATGGGGCCGAACGGGATCATGGCTGGCCCTGGCTGGCTTTGTGTTTCTCACCCAAAGTCATTCCCCATGATGGCCGTAGAACTGAGCTGTTGAATATGAACGATGGGATGGGTAATTCATCTGTTTATCAGCATAGGCTGTTTGAAAAATCTGAAAAAAACCGGTAAGTTTCCGATTTATTACCCATTCAGATGGTAATTTTCAGACCATTTCCCCATGAATTACCCATTAATCCAAATTCAGATGGTCAGTTCAACTCACCAGCTGGCACAGAAACGCTGCTGGATCAGAGGTCCACCTCTGCTAGGGTTCCATTGAGCTCTGGCAGGGACTTCAAGCCCGACACACGGACCACCTGGGAGCACAAACATTGCTGCCTTATTGGACCTATCATGACCCATCCAATATGAATATGACATGAGTCCCAAGGTGAATGAAATGGAACTTGGGGAACTTCGACCTGGAACTCACCGACCAAACTTGAAGATATCAATGAGAACGGCAGTAACTGGTTGATACTCTTGTTTCATTAAAGCGAGCAATTCATAATGGCAACTTGCCACTTGCTAAATGGGATGATTTTGCAAGGGATTATTCTTGGTTGGTTTAGGCTCCATGGTGTCCAACTATCAACTGAGCCATGGAAAATGCCTCGTTTTCCAATCCCTTTATTACTGATGTGCAAGCAGGTATCCTAGTAATTATGGATTATAATTCTTATAATTATATTAATAGATAATTAAGAGATCCTGCCAGTACATGGGAACTTCCCCCAAAGACAAGGAAGCAACATGTCATGGTTGCATTCAGGGCCTTCAAATCCAGTAGAAATAGGCCAACGTAACCGGACAGTCTAATGGTCCCCTCCGATTTCCAGTCCGATAATCGAGACAGAAAATAGACCCCGATGGTAGCCTCGCTGCTTTTCTGCTGGAGATAGAAAGCCAATTGATTCATGGTTAAATCCCTTCGATGGGAACATTTTGTCCATGGAATCCACGTCCTGTGGCGCGCCATGCCTTTTACGCTGCCAGAACTGTGTGGCCTCCTGGGGTTCTATTGGTCGTACCCGGCAACTGCGAAACTAGCCATCGACCAGGTGATGTTTTGGACTATCATGTGGTTGAAATATGGATACCATGGATACCCATAGTTTCTTACCTCGACCACCGGAGAGGGAACCTTCAAAAAGAATCTACAGTAACTACCATTTTGGACAAACCCAGATCTGTTTGTGGGTCACTGCACCAAAAAAAACTGTAGTCTGTGGTTCACATCCCAAACATGTTACCAGAATTTACTGTGGTCTGGTTTATAGATTGTTCAACTATGTCTGACAATACGACAGAACGTGCCTTCACACAATCTCCAGTTCTTACCACTTCAATCTTATAAACAGTGTTGAACTATATTAAACCATGCTAAATATCAAACTACTATATCCACACTTGGGACTGACCATGGCTTTGGACTCATACCCCTCTAGCTAAGCCACTTTGTGGTGTTGGTCAGCTGTTCCAGTGACTAGGGGACTAGGGGTACCAGCCCATACCCAGAACTTTCCGGGAGACCGTTCTTTACCAGCTGGGAATGTGGATCAAACCCATGGCAAAAAAGGTAATCTTGCTTTCTGTGGGTCACCGGCCCTTCTGGAGCCATACTTAGATTCTAGCAGTTTCGCGGTCAGAAAAATTTCGCAAAAGTGGCGCACCATTGGGCGTCTCGGCTCAAAGTTAAACCACACCACTGAAAAACGTCTGGACCTTGAGCCGAAAGCCGTTACGGTCACCTGCGCTTAGTTGTTCTATGCAAAGCAGGTGTGGTGCTGAACTCGCAGTTTGGGAAGCGGCCAAACTGAAGCAGTTGTGTTCACCTAGCACTTGGCTTTCATCCATAGTGTGTTTTTTTCAAGCTCCGTAATACATGTTGCAAAAAGAAACATCATATTGGTGTCAATAAAACAAAATACTGTTTGATGTCATACAGGGCACATACCCAACAAATCAAGACTTTTGTATGTGAGTGGTAGTATCTCAAAAGGTGTGGTTTACACATTTCTGCGCGTGTGGATGTCCTCATAGATGACCATGAGGAAAGGACCATGACGAAAGAACCCCAAAGCGTTATTTTCTCTTGCAGACTTTGTCCCTTCAGCCTTCCCCATCTCAAATGGTATGGTGAAATATATTCGACCTATAGTTAGCCTATAATATGAATGTCATCTTCATGCTAAATTGTTGTTACTTTCAAGGCCGAAGCTTCTCCCTGCCAGAATAAAGTGCAGCTCGAAGAAACTTGCCATCTGCATTATCCAAGCTGAACATTATCATGGCAAGCCGCGAAGAAATGGTTGCAAAAAGCAAGGGCTCTCCGGCCATCGCAATTGGTTGCGTGTTCACGAGTATGAATGAATGAAAAAGGACTGGCGAACGTGAGACAATCAAATCCAAAATTGGGTTTGTCTGGACATGAAGGGAACACCCAATTGTGATGGTCCAGAATATCATATTCACCATTTAGTTGCCTTGAAAAAAAGGCCAACGTTTTACTTGCAGCGGTGAATCTGTGCTCACTTGTAACAGTCAGTGATTGTGTTTCACTTGTAGCAGACATACCTCCGAAACGTGGGGTTTAAGCCTCTAAAATGTTTCACTTGCGCCAATAGATTAACAATAAATGTACAAACAGGGTCTTTACATGATATGTTCCATATCAACAAAACAAGTTTCCAGCAAAATGTTTCACTTGCACCAGTACAGGCAAAGTCACAGGATATAGAAAGAAGCGTCTGGGGGGGACACGACCCTTTAGGTCGGCTTTAGGTCGGCTTTAGGTCGGCTTTAGGTCGGCTTTAGGTCGGCTTTAGGTCTGGGGGGAACAATCATGGAATCATGGGAAGAAGATCATATTTACAAAGAAGCTTCTTGAGGAGGGTGCTTTACGTTGGGGGGAACAACCATGGAATTACAAGAGGAAGATGTGCTGTTTCATTTTCCAACTTCTTGAGATGATGCAGTGGACATGCAAACTTGGGACAGCTACGTAAGAGCGTTCGTCCATCTTTCATATGTGCAGTCACGCGCTTGTCTTGACTCTACTATGATCCACTGTTTCATTTTTCAACTACTTGACATGATGTGGTTGACATGAAGATGTGAGAGCACATTTTTTTCCATTCGACACTAATGTTGACCTACGATTTTTAAACCCCCCCTAAATAAAGCTATTTTTTTCAAAAAAATATTAAATTACCCCTAAATAAAGCTAATTTTTTTTGGCCCTAAACCCAGATTTGCCCAGATGGGGCTGACAAAAACCTTTATTCAAAAATGATAGCTGGAAAAAATGATGGATGCTCTTTCCATTCAAAACCTTTACTTAAACTTATCCAAAATCAACTCCAAATCAACTCATCAAGGGTACCCCCCATGAGGTGCCTTAGCACCAATTAGAGTTTGACCCTGAATAAAGCTACTGAGCTTCCCC
>Ga0126342_10013930_pt1 | contig 14220 bp, 10 predicted proteins | sample Cyp1metagenome_FD_92528 | JGI IMG/M metagenome (GOLD analysis project Ga0126342, IMG submission 92528) | Coral microbial communities from Lord Howe Island, Old Settlement Bay, Australia - Cyphastrea 1 metagenome | ecosystem: Host-associated > Invertebrates > Cnidaria > Coral ...
ACTTGAAGCCAAAAGCCAAGTGGGCGCGCAAATGAGAGATCCTAGCTCCAAAATGCATGCAAAACACAGATTTTAGCTCCAAAGAGCACCAAATAGCAGGGAAAGCTGCTCCAGACTGAAAAAAAAAAAAACTAAATAAAAACAATAAAAATTCCTAAAAAAATATACCCTCCTTTATATATTGGCAAATTTTCTAGTTGGATATGGGTTTGTCTTACACTCGGATACCCCCCAAACCCACTTGTTGCTCATCATTTCGACCCAATGCTGAAGTCAGCAGTAAAATGTTGAATCAAACCAGGCAACTCCTGCTAGGCAGCTTCTGAGTGCCAAACAGAGTTCCGGGCAGTTTCTTTTTCGACACTTGCGCCTTGGGCAACATAATATGTGGCCTGTGATCGGGAAAGCCATGATCAAAGCCTAATCAATTGCCGCATCAATTGCCGTTGCCCGTTCTTGTTGGGGAACCTGAAGACCAACCATGGCAATCGTGATGCAACAAGTGATGCAAGAAATGTGGGTATCCCTGGGCAACAAAATAAATCAACATAGCATTGTACCATAGGGAAACATGAGACAATTTACCATTCCCCCAACTGGTTCTGTCGAAAAATGGGCTATATCTTATAAATAGTCTCCAATCATGGGTAATTAATTGATATTAATTCATAGGGAAAGTGATGACGCATGGATTTTGGGGCTACCAGACCTATTTCGCATTTCCAATATGTCCACGCAGAAAACGTGACCTCCAACCATTCCGGGCCAAGCGACACGCAGCAAACTGACAGCTCCAATGGTGTCCACCAAACAAACAAAGTCTTCGCCTTAAACGTGCCGCTTTTGGATCATTGCGCCGGGCATTCACCAGTGGGGCCCATACTTCGATTGCCAAGTTGGTTTCCTGCACTAGTTTTGGTTTATATAAGGGTCTTCCTAAAATGAGGCTACCCCCAAATCATCCAAGTCATTGGACGTTTTCAGTATTGAAAGCCATGGTTTTGGGGTACCCCCCATTTTAGGAACCCCCCTATGTGTATAGTTAATGGAATTTATGAACCAACAAACAAAACTGAGGGGGGCCACCGCCTTGAACAATTTGTTACCAACGTCATCTCAATATTCCCATGCAAATGGCATTTGTTCCTTTCCCAAGACCTGAACTTCACCCACGTCACTCAACATCTCCATTCCACCAAGTTGTTTGTTGCTCAACATTTTCCTTTTTCAATGTCTTGGTGGATCAACATCTGAAAACTCACTTTTGAGGCCAGTAATGTTGACCCATAGCGATTTCATGGTATTGATGATCAATATACTATATCAATATACGGGGAATTGGCCATCAGTTCATATATTTTCATTACCCCATGCTGGTCACCCTTGTGTTTCCCCAAAAATCACGTGTTCCAAAATACTTCTGCCTAAATTCACCCAGGTTTTGTTGGTAAAGACCCTCCTACATGGACCATGGAGTTATTTTTTACTGATGAATTGCGAATGGTTATAACTCACTCCATTCTGACCCAGCTATACGGTAGAGATGGTTTTCATCAAGTAGAAGATGGTGCCCCAAAATTATGTTTTTTGTGTATAATCCCCATTAAATATAAAAATACAACTACAATGTGGGGCCCCAAAAATAGCTAATTTGGTAAGCATGACTACAACAACTAGTGTTGATATGGGGGATATATTGACATAGGTAGATGGAGCAACATAAACCAACAAACATATTGTTTGGGTTCCCGACTTTGTATCCACAAACCCAATCGTTAACCTACTGAAACAAACCAACTGAGCTATCAAATTTGGGAGGCCCAACTTGCTTGACTCACCCTCCGGTGTCAGTCGCAAGCGCTGCAACATCCACCACCATTTAGTTCGAGGCTTTTGCAGCTCGCCACGTTTCATTTCCAGAGGGTACAGTTATGGCCCTTTACATCCCAGTTATAAGTCAGTAGATCACCCAATTTATGAAATAATAACCGCATTTATAACCATTTATTACCATTTATAACCATTCATAACTGTTATTTGGGGCCTGAACTGTATGTTTGAATTATATAACTTCATGACTGGTCCATGATCCAAGTAGATTGGGTTCCCAGGCCACGACTGCAGCACATACTCCAGGCCGGCATGTGCTGGCGCGGCGAGGAAAACACATGGAAAACCCATTGGGATTTCACTAGCAGCTGAGTTTTTCTTATGCACCAACCATGGGGACAAACATAAGAAAACCGGAAATTTGTTTGGTTGATTTCAATCATAGCTAAAGCCAACACGTTGTATACAACAAGCGGAATTTTAACCAACAGCATTTGGATTTATAAGGGACATTTGACCCCCTGAAGCGAACACACGAAGGAATTTCACATGGGTTTTGCCTCAACATGGAATACTTTTTGGATTTTAGACGATAGTTTTTGGATTTAATCGGGTGAAACCGCCAAAAGCAGGGATTTGATTCCCAATCGCATATGTTTTTTTCGAGAATAAGGATATGTTTGCAACATGTTGGAGATATAATTCTGTGTTTCTGGAACCAACAGGATTTGTGAATTTAACTTAACTTCACAACCAATGGTCTTGTGCGTTTTTTCAACGCACAACGATCACCGCGCAAGTTCATGCCGTGAAAGCGCGCCAGATGGCCAGATCATATGATTTTCAGCAATGATTGAGACACGGATGTCCCAAAATAACTTTTTCGTTTTGAGCTACCATCTGGTTATTTAACATAGCCATAGAACATCACCATTTGTAATAGGTAAACCATCTATAAATGGGCCATCTATACCATGGCTATGTTAAATAACCAGAGGGCAAAGCCAACAATGAGGACCTTCGGAATCCACAGGATCGCTTCATAAAGTGCACCCACAACCGCCTTTCTGCTCATGGCACGGAAAAGGTGGTGCCGCCGGTCCAACTTAAAGGCAATGTCAAAACATGTCAAAACCATGGACCCCAGAAATTCTCTGAAGGAAAACTAGCCTGTAGTGATTTGGGCTATTGGGATAGGCCCACCATAGATCTTTCAATCATACCCATTCAACAATATGATGTTGTTCGTATACGAAATAAATGACCATACCATAAATCGATGATTACATATACAAAAAAACTATCAATGTCTTATGCGATACCATAGTAATTAACGTGAAACATCTACTATACATCAGGCATTTCCCCATATGGGTGTGTCTGAAAATGTGAGACCTGTTACTATCCAGCGCGTTATCATCAGTTTATCTGGCAACGAAATGGCGATGTAGGCCCATATGTCGTTTCAATACATATACCATTCATATCGTTCATTGATTGGTAAAATATATATATATATACCCGTGAAATTGTTGCTCTTTTGAACATGTCCGAACAATGCACAAATATTGGATGGTATTCATCGATTGTTGGATACCGCTGCCTGGCGCTTTGCCCCAATGTGCTGGGTGTTGGAGTTCACTCGAATGACCGGTGGTGAAAATCCACATTAAACCGCAACATTATCCAGCATCCCCATATATATATATTATATATATATATATATATATCTATGTGGATATTTGTAAATTAAATAACATTATCCATGCTATGTATCCATATATATTATCCAAATGTTCCACAAATATATGGTGATATACATATCTTTACTCAAATTTCATCTTAAATATCCGCATTTGTTGCTAGTTATATCATGTTATATCCTCATCCTTGCTGGGGTTTCACCGCCGTTTTAAATTACTAAAACAACATCTTTCCTGGTGAAACCGCCATTCTTCCAGAGTGAAGTCGATTGTAAGACTCTGGCCTTTTAAGTCCACTATCGATATGGTTCAATCCACCATTTCGCCATGACTTTGTTGGTTGTCTCACGATGTTTAGGCGCATCTTACCACCACAAGCGAGGTACGAGCCATGTTTACTGAGTTTACTGGTTCAATCAGCAAAACTTTGCTGGTTAAATCCTGATTCTTCATGGTTGAATACATCATTCTCACGTTGCTGAAAAACCATTGGTTTTACTGGTGAAATCATGATTTTTGTTGGTTATACCTGGTTATACCAACATTTTTGCTAGCTGTTAAATCCATCTGTTCATTCCTCAAACGACCATGTGCGTTGGGACTAAAATCCATGGCTAAAATCACCACGGAAAATCCCCGGAAAATCCAACGGCCCCAGACCCTGCCTGTGCAGGCGACGTCCACACGATGTCTGTTACGGCATCTCTACCCGTCAGCACCAGATGCGCCAAATAGAGACCTCGGTCACCGCGGTGCCCCCGGTTTCAAGGGTTTCAAGAGTTGGCTCATGGGGGGTTGGTTCTGGGATTTTGGAGGCCGATGGTGATTGAATGGCAGTTTGATGGGATTTAAATGGGATTTAATGGGGTTTAATAGGATTTAATGGGATTTAAATGGGATTTGATGGGATTTAAATGGGATTTGATGGGATTTAAATGGGATTTGATGGAATTTACATGGGATTTAAATGGGAATATATGGGTTTTAAGATGGAATTTGATGGTGGTTGGTGTTTTTTCTTATGATGGTGATACAATGATACGTTGGTTTAGGAAATACGTAACGGCTGAAAGACATAGTAGTTTAGTAATATTCAGTTGTAACTCATAGATATTTTTGGAAGATCCAGTAACCATAACAATAGTGGTTATAATACCAATAATAATGGTTATATATGGTTATATGATGGGATTATAACAAATTATATATATATCTGGTTGATGGTGACTTAACCATCTTGAAAAATATGAGTTCGTCAATGGGAAGAATGACATCCCATATATTATGGAAACTGAAAAATGTTTGAAACCACCAGCCCGAATATCATGTTGCTGAGTTGCTGTGGGATTTATACATGTTTTGAAAATAGGTTAATAAAGGTTGTAAAACAATTAAAAACCACCATAAGTGGATGGGATTGAATGAATATACATGGCTCTTGCTTTACCAACATTGACGCACTATTCGTCCATCCTCGGACTATCTTGAGAGATGGCAACCCGGGAAGACCAGGAGGAAATGCAATGAGAAATGCTGCAAAAAACCATGTATAGATGGCTTTCCATACTCATGGTGGTACCCCAATAGCTAGATGGTTTATTTGCTGGAAAATTCCATCTACAATGGATGATTTGGGGGTACCCCTATTTTAGGAAACCTCTGGTTAATCAAACGTGGCTGAAAAATCCCCGAACTAAATTGAGGTAATGGGAAAATCATCGAACTAAATGAGGGAATTTCCATGGCCACGTTTGATTAGCTGCTTAGCTGAGATTTGTTAGGAATATACTTCCATGAAACCGAACCATGGTCAATTTACACGGGATAATCGGGGGTCATCACACCATCCAAGAATGGAATTCCGGACATAATGAGCATCTGCTTTCATTCATTGGCAAAGTAAACCATGCTTTGACCCTAGCACATGATTGATGTCTTTGTCAGCAACCCATGATGTAGTCTATGGAAAACAAAGAAATATATCCATTGGAGAATATGTAAGCGCCGTTTTTCTTATCTGTTTCTATCTCTCTATCTCTCTATCTCTCTATAAATCTTTCTGTCTGTCTGTCTGTCTGTCTGTCTATCTATCTATCTATCTATCTACCTGTGTATCTAGGTGTTCTGGGCAACGCCATTTTCAGGATGATTCCGCACAACATGTTCTGCGCTAGCCAAACATAGGATGCTTTGGGATATAAATAAATAAATAAATATATATATATATATATATATGTGTATATATATATTATCAACTGGGAATCCAAGATAAGCAGGAGGATTGATAGATTCCGGGTACACCTTGGTGGCAGCGACCTGTAGTGAATCCTATCATAGACGTGGTAGACCCAATGATAACTTGGGGTTTACCAGGAATACGTGGGGATATCACCAACTGAACATGTCAGCATTTTATTTGCAATCATGTGGAAACTTGAATCGTAACCCATGCCCAATTTTACCAGACATGGATGGTATAAGGTGGGTTCTCTACGATAATGATTTATTTGGTTGGTGGTACACCTACCCCTCTGAAAAATATGAGTTCGCCAGTTGGGGTTATGACATTCCCAAGATATGGGAAAAGCATGTTCCAAAGCACCAACCAGTAATTTATCTATACACCCTTTTTACGATTTGTAGTTATGTTTCCGAGATTTCGCTGGCACCCCACCTTCCAGCCATCGCCATCCGCGCAAAAGAGGTGTAACAAAGCAATCGGTGCAATGATGGTGTTTTATTGGGATTTAATGGTGATTCAATGGAATTTATTGGTGATTTCGTGGGGTTTCATGGTGATTCTTTGGGTTTATCTAGAAGAAGGGACCCAACAAAAATCCTCAGGTGCATCGACATTGCCCAATAAAAGAACAATTTTGGTGAGATACCCTTTCTGAATTTAAACACACACAATCATCATATCAAATTATGCACAGAACCCGGTATATGTATCCCGATCTATCTCCATTTTTTGGCACCACTATTGCTGATTCAACCCCCATAAAAGCCACACTTCTGGATTGTTTATCAGTAGCTCTACCACATCATCAAAAATCTATCGGAATAATTAATACGAGGAACCATGGATGGTCGTACCTTTCAAACCCCCGAATAACAACTACAGTTCTGGCCCAAAATATCAGATATAAGCCAGTAAATCACCCTATAGAATCATAACCACATGTATAATGTATAACCACTTTTTTACCATGTAAAACTTGTATTTCGGGCCTTAACCGTACTTTTTGTCCAGACCAATCTCTCCTGCGACCCTTGCTGCGACCCCAAAACTATGGGGGGCCCCACGACCACTGGGATGGATGGAGAACAAGATGACCTGAACCAAATTCAGTCACATCACCAATTTTCAGCGGGGTTTTATAGACACGAAACATAGAAAGGTGCTGTAGAATTGCTAATCACATTTTTTTCAGCCCAAGAATTTATAGACATGAAACTGAAGTTACTGGAACATACTAAAACAATGGTACATCCAGTAAATGATGCTTCTATCTTCTGGGGATTGGTTTAGCAAAAGACAATGATACTATCAATCATGTCCCAGAATGGCGTTGGCCAAAGCCTTGCATTCAGTACTGAAAACCATGGTGTCCGGATGTATCCGGTATCCTGCAAATTCCTGGGGGTATTTAAAAAGCAAACAGACTTATTCAGTTTTTGTTTACAACCGTCCCAAAAAAAGTTCTTGACTGACACAAACTGGATTTCAAAGGCATTTCAGACCAAAACTAGACAATTTTTGTGCCCATCTGGCAACTAAGCTGCCCATAGCAGATTTTGCTCACTTTTCTTGGTAAACACACCCCTGCTAAAAGTTCAACTTAACCTTAAAAGGATAGCAAAAAACTAAGTCTGGTTGGTGGTTTTCACCATGATGAAGAATATGAGTTCGTCAATGGGAAGGATTATCCATCCATATTATGAAAAATAAAAGTCATGTTTGAAACCACCAATCAGAAGTGCATGGCGAGGTGGGTGTGTTCAAATAGAGTCTGCACTTGGCATCCGAAGAGGTCGGCCATGGCCTGACGCTTCATTTAAAACGTTTGTCAAATTAGCTACAAGGTGGTGCCCCAAAAAATAATATCTTTGTATGAAATGTTTGTATAGAACCCCATCTAACCAGTTACTTCACCATAAGCCCTAGGCCCTTGGATATAAACCAACTTGTCTGTCTCAGCCCAACATTGCACCTGCGGTTAAGTTTCCAGATCGTCCAACTCGAAGTCCATGATGCCTCCATATCCTGAATCATGGCTCTGCGTGCCTCCTGCAACTGCAGCTGCAGATGCTACCAGGCGAATCTTGGTGCCCACGTAACACGCTAAAATGCCCATGGCATGTGCTCCTTGCGATATGGATTGGGCTGATTCAGTCGCAAAGCCAACTCGCGCTCCATGCCACTGCAGCTCTCTTGCTGTTGGTAGATCTGCTGCAAAATTATCGTGACTTCCATGACTGAACTTGTGGGTGTACCAATCAATGGCACCTGTTGCCATGCTACCCTGACACTAAGTTACTGTTGGGCGCCGAAAGCTGTACAGTTGGATGTGGCAAATGTTCAAAGATATAATTGGTCAACCCTGGACTTGAACATATTCCTTTGAAACACATGAAGAATTTCCGGATTGGAAGGTCTACATGATATCATGTGGCCCCATGGATAGCTACCTTGGCTTATCAATAGTTTTACTATGTTTTAGTGGTAGATAGATCGGTGTATAGTTGGACAGAATGATAAACTAACAAAATTCAACAAAGAGAGATGGATATATATATATATATATACGTAATATAATATACATATAATAATATATATATATATATATATAATATAATATATACAACAATATATATATATATATATATATATAATATGATATATACAACAATATATATTTAATATATAATTTCTACAACATATATATATATAATATTATATTATATATATATACAACTGAAAGGCCCAATACGTAATCCATGCAGACATGCAGACGACCAACCTAATAGGTTTGCAATCTAGATCCAACTATAGCTGGTCCTTTTGAGTATCGAAAGCTAAACCCTTCCCATTAGTATTCAACACCAACAGAAACCATGGTTCGGTGATGGATTTATACATATTTGGGAGCATAGAATGGGGATGGATAAGACTATTTAACCATGCATGACTCTGCGTAGTAAATGGCTATGGAATTGTGTATAGTATCATTGTTTCGAGATGTTTTGAGCGTCGCCTTTTGGAGGTAGCCTCGGGTAGAAACCTCCATTTACAGCTGGATTTTCCAGCCATTGTTGTTGGTTTAAGCCCCAGCCATTGGCTGATGAAAATCCAATGACCATTAAACCACCATCAGATCCCATAAATATGTGGGATGCTATTAGCTCCAATAAATAGGGGTTGTAGTGTATTTATATATATATACATGAAATTATATATATATACATATGCCATATATATATATATTGACTTAGTGTCGTTTATAAACCAACGAACATTACCCTCTGGTAAACTAGCATAACTATGGAAAATCAGCATGCTATTCATGGGTAAATCAACTATTTCTATGACCATTTTCAATAGCAAACTGTTGACAGAACCAGAGGGTAGGATGTGCGCTGAAATCCCACCCAACTCGCCCAGTGACGGTCGGGGAAAGCACCACCTGCCGCGAAAACGATGATTCGACCAGTGCCGAGGAACGAACTGGGGATGTAATAAGTTGGTTTGGAACCCCCAGTAACTATAGTTTTTAAACCACAAAAAAACACAAAACAAAGTATAGTTATAAGCAATGTAGTTATCATAAGCCATAGTTAAACTATAGCTATAAACCTTAGTAACTATAGTTATAATTGCTATCCCTGATACTTACTATATACTTACCAAAACATAGACAACATGTTACTATAATTAGGCATACTCTGTATAATTAATATGATATAGCTAATAATTACTACACACCATAGTTCTATCAAGTTTTACCGAGGTTATTTGCCGCAAATTTGTTCAGGATTGCGGGCCTTTACATCACCTGGTAGACACTCCCCCGGGAATTTCGGGAACGTCCGAAAGGGTCATGCTGTTGGTGGTGCTTCCCAGTTGTTTTGTTGGCTTATAAACCACACTATCACGTCAAAAGGAATGTATAATGCATAATTATATGTAAAAATATACCATAAACCAAAAGAACCATGAACCTTGATTGATAGTTAACGAACCATATTAGTCAATTCACATATCTACTATATGGTAGTTTCCTGAAATATGGGTACCCCCAGTTCTCATTCATTTCTAGATGGGATTTTCCAGCAAATAAACCCATTTTAGATTTTTGGATGCCCTCCATGACTATGGAACCCTCCATATCATAGTTATTTCACCCTTCGCAAACTTTGCACCAACTCTTCTGCGATTCGAAAAACGGATCGCAACACTGGTGGAGTGTGGGCCTTTTTTTGTCCCATGTCTCAGGATCAGTGCTGGCGGGATGTGTCACTATAGACCCTCAATTCACCCAAAAATATGTGTTGTATTTTTTTTTGCACCATAAGTCAAGCCCCAAAGTTTGGGGTGGAAACTAAGTAAATACAGAAGAACAATGGAAAAGAAAACCAACCAAAAAATAGCTTAGAGCAACCCTGTAAATATTCTGTGTTTTGACCTGGATTGGAACTTTGAGGGACTTGGGGTGGCTCATACTGCGCCGGCGAAGTGTCCGCTCTTCGTGTCGCGACCGCGGAGGTTTCTCCAATCCTGTCGCCATCATTGCCTGACCAGACCATGTTCCGTCGTCTGTAGCAATCGTGTAAGTCTCGCATCATGCTCAGCTGAAGACGTCAAATCCCAATGGGAACCATGTGATTTTGAGCCATGCAGCCATGTCTCCAAAGATTTTTTGGTCCCAAAATCTAATGCCTCCCCATTAAAACGTTACAAGGCGGTGCCCCAAACGTTGTGTTTGTGGGTTTATCAACCCCATCAATCTATGTTAATGTCATTACCATGCGCCATAGATAATCCCATAGTTACTAAATCCTAGTAAATCCCATTAAATCCCATTAAATCCCATGGAATCCCATGGAATCCCTAGAATACAAATCCCATTGTTTGCACCAACTTAGCATACAAAATCCCATGAAAAATCCCATGGAATCACCATTGATTACCAGAATCCCTAGAATTCACCTAGAATTCACTAGACTTCACTGGGCCATCTTTTCTGGTGGCCGTCTTCCTGTTGGCAAAACATATAAATCCACATTTTTTGGTAATGTGGTTCAAACAATGCCATAACCCCCCATTTTTGATGGTTTACACAACCCATAAAAATGGTGATTTTGGGAATGGTTTATTATTGTTTTACACTCTGGTAAACTAACATAACTATGGAAAATCTCAATGTTTAATGGGAAAGCTCACTATAAATGGCCATTTTCAATAGCTATGTAACAAATTACCAGAGGGTAACCACATGATGTGATATGATGATATTCATTGATATTCCATCAACCACTTCCCATGATTTCCAAGAAATTCCCACCATTTTGACCGCACCGTTGCGGTCAGCAGTGGAGACAACACCCCAGTGGTCCCCACTTACCAAAGGGGAACCGAGCGAATCATCAACCAACAGAGCTTGGCTATATCCTCCAATAGGTATATCCCATAGTTGTTGGTTTATAAGTAAGCCAAGGGCCTAGGCCTTATGGTGATGAAGTAACTGGTTAGATCGGGTTCTATACAAAACATTACCCATATGCTCCGTGTATGGAATATTTATCATCATTTGGCTTAAAAATCATCCAAATGTAGGTAAATATACCATACATGGAGCATATGGGTAGTTAATTAGTGTTGAATATGTCCCATGATATTATATCTAATTGGTGGTTGAGCCACCCCTTCTGAAAAATATGAGTTTGTCAGTTGGGATGATTATTCCCAATATATGGAAAGTCAAAAAACTCATGTTCCAAACCACCAACCAGCTATGATATCATTTATATTTTTCCATTTTTACCCTACTTAAGTAATCTTGAATCACCATTTCCATGATTTCACATGACCCAAATAAAGGGCGCTTGGTGACTTGGTGGCCCCACGGCACTGCAATCGGCCAGGAGGATGTCTAGCCTGAGCATCGTCGGGCATAGGGGATTCGGGGATCATCGCAAGTATGGTGTACCAAAGTAGCTATTTAACACCAATATATATATATATATGTATATAAATGGTTGTAATATACAAATATTTAATAGAATGATCATTATAAATATTACATTATCTGATGTAGAATATAATGATATTGATGATAATGTAATATAATTATTCACATCTAATAGTATGGTATTGGTGTATAAACATCACGATAAACAAGTGTAAACATATTATATGGCCATTTCAAGAACCAATTGATTGGAGGTATCTACCATATATAAGGCCTATTTTTTAGGCCTATGTAAGGGGATATACCCCAAAAAATATGGCCTTATATGGTACAGTACCTCCACTTTAGGATCCTGGAATGATGTATTAATCTATAAATATCTGTATATTACAACCAATAGAATGATCAATGAAATATTGGATATGCAACCAATAGAATGATCAAGTAGGTAACCATCATATTCATTAAATTATATATCAACCAATAGAATGATCAATGAATTTAAATATCTGTATATAATGATATTGATGAGGCTTTGGAACCACAAACCACTCTTTATCACAACTAGATTGCAGGCTTGAGCTTTCTCTAGCCTTAAACTTCGCCTAACTATTTAAATAATGATATTGGTGATCAATCAATGAATTTAAATATCTGTATATATAAATATATATAATGATATATAATCCATAGAATGTGGGCCCCACAGTCGATAGCAAATTTGGCAAGCATAGCTGCAAGGACTGTTGGGTTTGTGAGGGGATGTACTGCTATTGTTAGATGAGGCATCGCCAGGCAGGACTTCACTTCGGTAGGTGGCATGCTCACAAGTGGCCATTCGTCCGTCTGCATCCTAAATTGTCATTTTTTCACAAACAAAAGACATACAGAATTCAGGCTCAGCCGTATATACTCCGATGTCTCAAGGCTCAACGCCTCCTATACGTTTCAAGCACTCTTGATCTTTCTGGCTCTGGCCGCAAGGTTTTTCCACCCATTTGCCTTGTGGGCACATGTCCAAAGGTTACGGCGTCTTCGATGAGCAACTTCTACGACAAGAAGAGTCAAGATTTGCAGCCGATCCAAGGCGCCCTTATGGCAAACGACGGCAGGATGCACTCACCGTCTCAGGTGTGACGATACAACTGATTGACGTGATTCAGATAATGTTTTGTAAATGACATGTATGAAGTACAATAGCATATAAGTGTCAACATATGAAGAACAAAATAATACCGATTAAATGATAAAACATGTATGATATACTATATAAATAATGTGTTAGACATGATGATGTGTGTTGTAAAACAACTATGTGACATGTTATACGTTATGATTGTATTTTACTACAACCATGTGTCAAAAATATGTTGTATATGTAACACATACATACGTGTAAGGCACCTCCCATACGTGATGCGTTGACAGCACTAGCCGCGGTGACCCAAGAGGTTGGGGCTGTTCGGCTGTACCTCGTTGATAACAATGACGGTGAAAAAAAGGGCTAATCCCATTCTCAAAATCATCATACATAGATGCCATGTCATGTAATGGCATTATAATGGGATAATCATCAATAATTGATGGGATTATATAATAATAGTGGATATAATGCCCAAAATACTAGTTGGTGGTTGAGCCACCCCTCTGAAAAATGAAAGTCCGTTGGGATGGTTATTCCCAATATAGGGAGAAACAAAAAATGTTCCAAACCACCAACCAGTAAATAGATGTTATAAGCCATACCCAAAAGGTAGGTTTAAGGCATTGGGTGAATCCCGCACTGCTTCCCCTGACCAGTTCCTGCTGACGTTTTTGCCTAGCACCGCCTAGCACCAGATATGGGTGTGGGCCAAACATGGGGAACCAAGTGACCCGCAACATTTCTGAATTTCAGGATTGAAACGCTTTATTGTGGGAGGAACCCATGAATTTTCATCCATACAAGGTGGTGCCCCCAAACGTCATGTTTATTGGTTTACAAACCCCATGAATACTATATATATATATATATATATGTCACCTATAAACCATAGTGAAATGGAGTTATTTGCACAAAATTAGCTATGGGGGCACCACCTTGTATTTGGGGGGTCCACGAATTTTCATCCATACCATTTTGGGGTAGTTACCTCTCCTCCTCGATATATACACCAACCAGCGATGAGCCAACACCCTGGTACCCGGTACCAAAATAGCTGGCTAATGGATGTTCATTCCCCATTTGAATATGGTAGTAATAGGTTTCGGCCCATCCCCATATGCAATCATTAACTATCCCACTTATGGATACATCTCAGCTAAACAAATCTGTTCAATCAAAGTAAAACCATAGTTCTCTTATATATATATATATGTATATATATATATATTGTGATTGGTCAGCGGATATCAACTCCAAATCACCAAGCGAAACCTCTTCGCCCAACCTCCAAGCTTCCGCAGCGGCCTCGCTGCTTTTTCCACAAAACGCTCCAAGTAGCCCCCAAGCTACT
>Ga0126342_10013931_pt1 | contig 14220 bp, 12 predicted proteins | sample Cyp1metagenome_FD_92528 | JGI IMG/M metagenome (GOLD analysis project Ga0126342, IMG submission 92528) | Coral microbial communities from Lord Howe Island, Old Settlement Bay, Australia - Cyphastrea 1 metagenome | ecosystem: Host-associated > Invertebrates > Cnidaria > Coral ...
ATCATCATTATCATCATCATCATGATCATCATCATCATCATCATCATCATCATCATCATCATCATCATCCTCATCGTCGTCGTCGTCATCGTCATCGTCATCATCATCATCATCGTCATCATCATCGTCATCGCCATCGTCATCGTCATCATCATCATGATCATCATCATGATCATCATCATCATCATCATCGTCATCGTCATCGTCATCGTCATCCTCATCATCATCATCATCGTCATCGTCATCGTCATCGTCATCATCATCATCATCATCATCATCATCATGATCATCATCATCATCATCATTATCATCATCATCATTATCATCATCATCATCATCATTATCATCATCATCATCATCATCATGATCAAGTTATGATGTTGCATTGTGTCTTCATCAGCGACCAGCTTTCGGGACCCTTACTCTATTCCTATTGGAAATTGCTGTGTTTGCACACCCACATTCCACATGTCTGTTGGCTAGCATCCCCGAAGCGACGAAGCGACTAGGTGTTCTTTGAAAGAATCTGGCAGAACGAAAATCCATCAGTATCAGCTATGTATCAGCTATGTTGATGTGAACTACATGGAAGCCATCACAGGGTACAAGACTTTTGCCCCCACCATAGTTCCAGTGCTCCAAGGAGGATGAACACCGAGACTATTCAACCTTTGTGGCTGCGACCAGTGACCGGAAGGAGCGGTTTGGAAACTTGATGATGTGCCTAGATCTCTTGGAGATTGCTGGATGAATCGTCATCGTTTCAGCGAAAACGTCCAGCAAACTTCGAACATGGTGATATCACCAAGAGAAATATGGATTTTTGGGAGATTGAAAAAGTGGAAATGAGGAGAGGTCACAACAGACCCAGGGAACCACAAGTTCTGGTGTTGTTTAGCTAGGTATGTTTAGTGTTAAGCATCCAATTATTCTACTTACGCTCAATATGAGGTGCCATCATATGACCACTCGCAAGAAGGCAATAATATGCAATAGTTATTTCTTCACCAAGGCATACCCTGCTACCGGATGGCATATTCACGATGGTCAAAGTGGTCCTGCAGGTTAGTTGGAGTTTACTTCTATCGAAAGGTCCAAAATGACATCTTTACCAAAAAATGATGCAATCTTTCAGGCACATTGCACTTACATAATAGACTTACCATCTGCTTATTTAACATAGCCATGGAAAATCATCATTTTTAATAGGTGAACCATCTATAAGTGGGCCATTTTCCATGGCTATGTTAGTCATAACCAGAGGGTAATCATTCCGCTGATATCAGGGAGCATTCCTCGTTTTTTTAGGAGCTTGAGAGGAGGTTAAGGGATCTCCAAGATCGAGGTGCAGATGTGGCGGGAGCTGTTGCGTGACTTGGTTTTGATGGATTAGGAAGAATTTAAAGATATGACATGATGTATATAATATATTATAATATTATATAATAACGTATAATATACACATAGAAGTTGCCTAACATGAGGGTACCCCCAAATCATCCAAGCCATCAGACCGTGACAAAAAGTATTGAAACAGGTGACGCCTGGCGATCCCCGATGACTTAAGAAACCACCATATAAATTACCATATTAATAAATATGGCTGTCAAGCATGATGATTGAGCTTGGTGATGCTTGGTGGTTTGAGATGGTTTTGGGAAACAACCACGGCTGGATGACAGTTTGTGCCATTTCTGAAGGCGCCGTTTTCCTCGAGACTTATGGTGAAGCAAAGCTGGGGAGGAATTGGTCTACTTAGTGCAAGCGTTTCTACTAATAGCGTACAACAATCATTAGTAGTGTATCACCAATAGTGTATATAACTCACTTGTTACGTTTCGGAAAAGAGCAGTGACGATAAGAAATCAATGGCGTCTAGGAATGTCTGTGAAATGCAGAAGCAATGAAAGATTGAGGATGTGAGGTGCATCAATGAATGAGCAAAAGGTTTTCGAGATGCCCATGAAATGAAATGAAAGCAAATGAAATCAATGGCATGAAAGAAACGATACATAAATGCATGGGCGAGTGAGTGGAGGGATGGAATGAATGAAGGAATGACATGAAATGAAATGAAACGGAATTCTGTGAAATGAAATGAAATGAATGAATTAATGACATAAAGAAAGAAAAACACATGAATGAATTAAATGAGACGAGATGAAGTGAAATGAAATGAGATGAGGTGAGATGAGAGGAACTGAACTGAGTAAATTAATAATTGAACGAATGAACTCATACGACATGAAATGAAGTGGAATGAAATGATGATATGAGATGAGATCTGATGTTTGCACTTACTTCCACTTATTGTTGTATCAACTTTCTCATTGGCATTCTGCCCTGGACGCATGACATGAGCACCATGAACCTGGTAACGATTGTGAGCCATATGGCCATATGTGGCTCCACAGAAGTGGTTCCATCGGTTTGCACCCTAACCAAACCCTGGAAAATTACTGGTTATTGCCTGGAAATTAGTTTAACACCGATGAACAAACGCACAACTTGTCTATATTGCCATTGTTTTTCGTCAATCCCACCAGAATTACCAGGTTGTGTTGTTCCATCATTGGAAAAATCGGGATATACTTCAAGCACGGATAGCAATCGAGAACCTCAAGCAGCATCCCATGCCTGATGGATCATCCACACGACAGGGCATCACTTGGACATCGAGACAAAGATGTTGCGAAACCGCGCAGAACAGGTGCTGCTTATCCCGCCGCTCGCTGACAGTGGTGGAATGGCCCCATTTGGCCATGTTTGGCCCCATGCGGACAGGTTGTTTTTTTGTCATTTTATTTTTTTCCATGTGTGTTTTGTTTTTTCAACAAAGACTTTTTTAAAGCTCTTGATGGTCTCAGTGATGATGGTGGCCCAGTGATGGTGGTTTTGTCGCTGGTTTTGGGATGCAGATTTGGATCAAGGGATGGCCTGGCCTAGAGTTGTGCGCGCCTCTGGGAATGATATGGCTGCCAACTATATAGTCTTGATGATTTCCATTGGTTCATATATAAATAATAAGTTCATTGACTCAACTATAATACTCAATAATTAATTTTCCAATCTTTTCCATCTGGTTCTCTGATTGGAAAAGATGTGTTGCTCTTTGGCTTAGATTGGCGGTATCGGATTCATTGACCAAAGAATGCCTGCGATGAAGAAACGTCAACTTGCGGCAGAGGACCGGATCCACAGGCTCCACAGGATAGTACAGCTAGTATAGGATGAGCTACTGGCAGAACAGCCCAGCATTGACTGAAGATGTTTCTATTAATGGTTTTCCAGTTTGTTGAACATGTTGCTTTGTTTCAAAAGTTGGATACCTGGATACCCCAAGATCCTATGGTTTATCATGGCTTATCATCAGTTCTCCATTCAAAAAAGATAGAGTTTTGGCGTATCATTTTTTTTGGGACAAACCCACATGTCAATCATTGGTAAATGGTACCAGACCAGCCGTAACCATTCCCTCCATTGTTCCCCAAGGAACATCATTGAACCAGTCAAGTGCTGATTTGTTCCATTGTTTCAACATGGTTCAACAAGTAACAAGAGTATCTCGCTCTATCTCATCCACCCACCATGTATCATGAAGAAGGTCATGTGCCCGGTCACTATTTCAACATGTTTGAACTAGGGATTCTTTTGTGGTGTGGACTATCCTCTGGTAAAGTAACATAACTAATTATGGACAATCACAATTTTCAATGGGTAAATCAGCTACGAATGACCATTTTCAATAGCTATGTTTGTTTACCAGAGGGTATGTCATTGGTTGTTCAGCTCGTATGGTCGCTGCTGAACGGGACCTCCATGCATTGGACCAAAGCAATCTGACCAGCTCAGCCAAACCATGGGAAGTTTATGAACGGACTGCACTCGATCATTATTTGCTTAGATCTGTTAGGTTGAAATTTATTCTATACATCTCTAGACATCTCTAAACATCTCTATACATCTCTATCCATCTCTATACGTCTTTAGAATTCTTTAGATATCTCTATACTGTATGATTTGTTGTTTCCATCGAAGCTGGCTTCATGTCCACGACATGGTCCAAACGGGTGGTCCAGACGTCTCCAGGACCTGCGGGACATGATTCTGAGGATGAGCAGCTCGAATCAGCACAGTCGGACTGTATGTGTATGATTCGTTTGTTTTGATCATGGGATGTGGATTGGATGATTAGTAGATTATATATGATGATATATGATGATACATGATGATATATGATGATATATGATGATATACTGATATATATATAATATATATATATATGGGATTTGGAAATTGTTCATGATGTAATGGCTCACCGACCTCTTGTGGCCACAACGATGCACGCAGCTAGTACCAGCTGTTTTGTCCAAGTCCTGCTGTCCCAGTACTTGCTCAATGTTTTTTCCCTGAAAACCCTACAGTTGGATGGTAAGATAGGTGATCATCACACCCAATATACTATGATTATATATATATATATTTGTATATATATATATATTTGTATATATATATATATATTTGTATATATATATATGTACATATATATATATGGATATGTTCCATTATCTTCCCGGTTCGGTAGCCCCCCCATAATATACAGTACATACTACTCTTACTACTGTTAGATAGTAAAAACAATATAAACCAGCCCAATGTGGTCTGACTGCAAGGCAAGAAGGGCATGCGAATCAACGACATTGCAGCTATTTGTGATGTGCCAGCTGCTCAAGTCGTGCTGCTGGGGCAGGAGCCGTGGCATTATTTTTCTTCAGTGATGTTGATGGTTGTGAGACCAGCGCCTGTTCGGGAGCTTGGCACAAGACATGCAGCTATTGAAATGTGAAGAAACTATCATAATATACCTAGGGGACCACAGATGTTAGTCTAGTTTAGTATTAACCATCCAATTATTGGGGTACCTAATTTTGACCCATACCCATGTATCATAATGTGCTATTTCTATTCCATTTGGAGATCTGGGCCGTGGGGAGTTGGAGCCAGGACGATGAGTGGAGTCGAATGGTAACTTGCCATTTTCTGTTCGGATGTTTCAGAGTGGTACTAGAGGGGAAGTCACTCCTGGACTGCACTTCAAAAAGATGGGGCTGCGAAAAGACGACTGCACCACCCGCCTGAAAAGTAATATGGAAACTGAACAAAGCCTTCGGAAGGGGCTTTGCCACCTTTGAGTTCTGCTGAGGCCTGCTGTTGTACAAACACACGCTCTGAGGTCAAACGTTTGACGAAGGATCCGGCAGAACTTTGCTGCTGCATCTCCCAGGAGCTCTTCGAAAATCCTGTGGTGGCGGAAGACGGCAACACCTATGAGATGCAGTACATTCAGAAGTGGCTGGCGGAGGAGAGCCGGAGTCCTTTGACAGGTGCGACACTCAACAAACCGGTGCCATGGCCTCTGCAAAAAGTAGATAATGACAGATTTTGTCTTTCTGGCAGCCAAGGGAATAATTATGCATACTTGTTAAGATGTTTCCCCAAATATTGAAACTGATGATTTCGCAGCAAGCATTTTTTCGCAAGTTTTGAAAGCTGGGCTCAGGTGCAGCTCCTTCGGAACCGGGACATGATGTCGAGAATCATCTCTTTCAAGGAGGAGTGGTGGCTTCAAAATGGTCCAAAGATGATTCTGCTTTCCCCATAGATGCCTCATTGGATGATGATCCCCAATGATCAGTAGTTTGGGCTTGGAACATGCTGGAACCACAGATGTTTATGACGATTCCAAAGACACACACACTCTCACTCTCACTCTCTCTCTCTCTCTTTGAAAAAACACATGGCTCACTTGCCAGCATGTCCACCAGAGGAGATTGTCGCAGAAATTCTTTCGATTGCACCTCTTCTGCTGAAAGCGGAGTTCTTTGAGGCCCTTGAACGTTTGCTGCAGAGAGCGGAGTGCTTTGTGAGGCCTCTCTTTGTCAATGATGATAATGATGATGCATCAGCCCGCAAGAAGCTGCTCAGGTTGCTAACGATCAGGATGAGGATGCCTCCCACAGATGAAGTGCATGCAGCAAGAGAAGAGGTTCACAAGCTGCTTGATCAAGTGGCAGATCGTCATATCGAAGCATTGCTATGTGGAATCGAAGAGTCGGAGCTTCGCGGCTTGCTTTGCAAAGTTGAATGCGACATGCTAGAAAGCCTTCACAGCAAGATGAAGGCATCAAATCATATCTGCAGACATTGGATCGACCACGAGCTAGCCTGCAGACTTGCAACTTTGCTAGGGGAAGATTGCTGTTTCGAGGAGCTTTGGCAATTGCTGGAAAATGGCAATGATCGGCGGTTCCAGCAGCTGTGGGCAATGCTGGTCCAAAATTGCCATCATGATGGGCCATTGAACTGCTATCATGAGCAGCAACAGTGGGCAAAGGCTGCAGGAGTTGTATTGGCAACGTGTGCAGACAGAGTCAAAACCCCTCTCCATCAGCTGGACTTGGGGGTACTGAACCATGCTCACGGCTTTCTCAACAAGCACAAGCAAGCTCTGGATTTTGCAGAGAGCTTTTTTAGATATGACTTTGGGATTGCTGATGAAGAAGTATGGCCTCCATCACCATCAGCAAGGATAGTCATGGAATTGGCAGAGCGCAGCTGCCAACAGGAAGAGAAACTCCAATTGCTACTGAGGGCATACAGGATTTGTGCCTCTGATGCATTGATCCGAAGAGCCTTGCTAGATGCATTTCATTGCCAGTTCTTGGATTCAGATAGCCCAAGTGCCTGCACCACTGCCGATGTTGAAGAGTTGTACCTTCAACTGATCTCGCAGGAAGAAAGAACGATTCCTATGGATGTCATTCACAAGCTCTCTTTCAAGGAATCCTGCCTGCAGCATTTCAAGGGAGACCTTATGCTTTTGGCAAAGCAACTTCGCCAAGCAGGTAGAAGTGCTGATGGAGGTCGTGTCGCAGTGATGTTGGCACAACGTCTTGCCAAGGATGGCGAGAATGAAAGGGCAGAGGATGCTTTCTTCTTCGCCTTTCGTTTGGATCCTGCCAATTCTGATGCAGCTAATGGCCTCTGGGATTTTGCACAGCTGGTGATTGCGACAAAGAAAACTGGGAATAGACTGCCAAGCTGTGGCCCCAGAATCCTCAGTGAGATGGTCGAGTCCCAGAAGTTGCTGGAGTGGAACTTGAGTGAAAAAGACTTCACGAAGCTCAAAGCTGATGGTATGGACAGCCAAAAGTTCCGAATCTCCAGAAGAGTCATAGCTTGGATGAGCATCTTCCCACAAGAACCATATCCAAAATGCATTCTCAATCTCAATCGAGCTGCGGATGTGAAGTTGAGGGTGTTAGTAGGGAATTCGACGCAGGATGTTGAGATTTGCAACGGAATGAAATTCCAAAGCTTCTACCTTGGTAGCCATTCTGACCTTTCCGACCGCATGACTGTTTACTCACTGTGATGTTGGCAATGAAATCTTGATCACAATATCCTTCGATGCCGTTATTCCTTTGAAGTGCCTCAGACCGGTGCACACAGGGCCCTAAGTGGTCCTGAAACAGATGCGCTCGCAAGTTGCGATTTGGTGGCAAAAAGATGCTAAAAGGCGTGAATTCATTCCACATTTGATCATTCAACATCAAACAAAAAATGGCGTAGGAAAAACGTGAAAAAAACATGGAAAACCGATGAAACATGACAGAAAAGCTTGAAAAAAAGGTCCAGCTCAAAAGTCACCAGTTGACAGTTGACAGCTGGAACAACCCTCTCCGGAGCCAGGTGCGAGAGCGGGTCGCGAATGAGATCACCTAGGGGTGTGGCAAGGGCGTTTCCCTTGCCATGGAAGACCTGGGGTTGGGTCAGTGGGGATGTCTTATAAAGCCTTAGCCTTAGCCTTAGCTTTCATGTTTGTCAGCAAATTTCCGGATGGTTTAGAGCTAATTTGGAGATCATCAACCATCGCCAGTATCGTCAGTGACCATGTGCACAAATTCCAATGATTTCCAGCTCCAATAGCGATTCTTGGTGACTGGTATGAATTCTTTTGGGAAACCAACAGCGAAGCAGTTTGTTTTTCGGGAGATTTAGGTTTGGATAACTTGAACCCGAACCAAGCCATGAGTTTTGTTGATTCTTATTTTCCCAAGAAGTCATCCCCATTGACTCTATGTTCAGAGTTTCACCTTACAGCGGGCTTGAACAACGAGCACGCAACGGATAAAATGGACGAAATGTGAGCCGTGAGCGTTTGGCGCCCTGCATCACCAAATTCCTATCCTTGGTTTCAAGAAATAAATTCTGCGGGGTCATAGTCATGGTCTTCAATTTCTGCATGTTCAGAGGGAGGTTGAGTTGACCGCTTTTGGCTCCAGACAGCCCGGCCAAAAACTGGCGGCTGTTGGCGGCTGTAAAAGCGCAGAGGTGTAACAAGAAAAGATTTGATGGAAACTGCAACAGAAGAGACATCGTTTTGCAACCCGAAAAAACATTTGAATCCTTTCCTTAAAAGGTAGCCTTTCCTAACCTCCAGAATTTTCAAAATCCCGTCGCCATGGAGTCCACCTCCGTGCCCAGCCCAGACGCCTCGGCCGCACCCTCGGCCTCGGCCGCGCCCGTGGCACCGCGGAAGCCGCTGGATCTGCCGATCTGCAGCTTCCGGGGCCCCGAAGTCAACCTGCCCTGGACCGAACGCACCGAGCTGCCGGTGGAACAGCAGCTGGAAGATGCGGTGCAACGCATACAGCTGGCACAAGAGGAACGGCACAAGCTGGAGGAAGAAGTGGGCTCAGGGAAATATCCGTGCCTCGATAAGGAGATAAGGAATTTTTATGAGTTTTTGTCTCCGCTTGTAGAGGGAAACAGCAAAATATCATATAGATTTACGTGCAACATTGTGCAACACGGTGTGAAACGAATTTTCAAAGAGGTGTCAGCCATAAATGTTTGTTCTCTCCCTTGTTTCTTTACTTCTGACCAAAGTGCTGTCATCACATAGCTGAAGCTGGCTTCCAGCCTTTGAGGTTCACCTTGAAGTCCAAAGAACGAAGGCCTCCCGCCTTCGCAGCCCGCGCGGCGGATGCACAGAAGATGCTGCAGATTCAGAAGGACCCGCGATTTCTGGAACTCCAAGCTGCCCTGCAAGCAGAACATGCCTCGGGCGCACAGGGCGGCTCAGGCGCGTGGAGCGGAAGCCGCTCGGGGGCCCAAACAGCACGTCCCAACTTCATGGGAACGTTGGAGACCAAAGCGTCTTGGAAGCAGCACTTCTACGCAGGTCTTCGAATGCTGATTGAAACTGTGAATATGAGTCTGGATCCGAAGATGGCTGAAAAACAGCTGGAGGAGGCCTACAGATGGTACCTATCATCCAAGCAACCTGGGGGGACCTGCAAAGCAGGGAATCTTGGGCCGGACTTTCACGACTTTTGCGCAGATGAAGTGTTGCGACATCCTGCACAGCCAGGCCGGGTGACAGCCACTGGGCGGTTTGGGCCGCTGTGTCTCGTGCAACAGACCAGGATCAACCCGTTAGGAACCAACAGATATGGAAAACGACAATTCTTCAAACAGAGACCGGAGAAATCCGGAGAATACGAACTACTTCGATGGAAACAGATGTACCGTACATGGAGACATTTGACAGTTAAAAACAGTTAAAAACAGTTAAAAACAGTTAAAAACAGTTAAAAACAGTTAAAAACAGGCATGGACCATGAAGCAGAATCATTTGCCTGGTGGATCCTGGTGGATCCTGGTGATGTGTCGATGATTTCTGTGGTTTTTTCACGGCCAGGATCTGCTTACTACACACCAAGCACAGAACATCCCGATGGTGAACCTGCCGCTTCAGCCTCAATGGAGAAGGTGGAGGAGCCAAGATAGCCAAGACATGAACAGATAGCCATGGAGTTTGGCCATAGACCTTTCATGTTTAGTGGATTTTGGCGATTTTGGTGGTGTTTAATGTTTTTTCCCATGTGTTTGTTCATTTTGTTTAAATGTTTTTTATTAGATGGATTTACTACTTCTCCCACTTGCCACCTTCAAAGAGTTTGCATAGAGAATCATTAAATAGCAAAGAACTGATTTGGAAAAAGGTGCTGCAGCAAAAGTTAAACCTTTGGCAGATCAACAAACAAGCCACCTCTATTAGTTTGGGACAAAAACGGTTGTTTTTTATAGGCCAAAACCAAGGCTTCAGAAGTTTGTGACATGTGAAGCTGTGGTTTGGAATGAACTGTGAAGCTGGCATCATCTGGCATCCATAGTCAGCAAAGGGGGCACTACCACTTTCCCTACAAATCAAGGCATCCATTTAAAGGATAATTTACATAATCACATCAGAATCTAATCTACAATTAAGACTAGGGATCTTAAATTAATTCATGCATATTCATTCCAGTGATTACTTCAAGATCAGCGATGATTTCTAAAACCGCAAAGTACACGTTGGTTTGTTGATGGTGGTTGGATGTGCTTGGACCCTCAAAAATTCCGCCATTCGTTGGATGTGTCGTCCGAGTTGGTTGTGGCTCACAATCATTCATACTGTCCCCCAAAAAATGGGAAGGGCTCAACACATTATTCGGCCCGGGCTTTCCATGGTTTTCCCGCAGATTCTGGAATCATGTTTCCTATCACCCATCCAATTTTTAGGGACATTTTAGAGGTATCATACCATCCGATTTTTCATTGTTAGTATTGCTACCATCCAATTGTTTATCATAATCAATTTTATCACCCATCCAGATTACCCATCCAATTCTCCAACGTAATGTTCATTGTTGGTATCTAAGTTTGACCCAAACCCATACCCATTTGTCGAAAGGACGTGGATGGAGTGAAGGTGGTGGCCGGACGCACTGTGGTGGAGGTGAGGCAGTACAGTGACAGACAGTGGCTGGGAAAGCCCCTACAAAGTGGCTGGGAAAACCATAGGAAAATACAGGACAAGTATGGAAAATCCCAGAGCCAGATGCAGGTTTATAAATTAATGTTTATAGCTGGGAAAATCAACTAAATGGATCTAAATGGATCTAATTTTCATGAATTTTCCAGCAAGCCACGTTTGATTCCCGGAGGGTGTGAAAGAATCGTCTTCGACGGAGGGGGTTTGTGCCCCTAAAATCAACTCTGGTCACCGTCAATCATCTATGATTTGAAATTAAGAGGGTAGCCCTAAGTTGGGTCAATTGTGATTGTTATCGTCCCCCAAAAAATTGCAAGTTCGATAAATTTTGATGAATTTTGGGGCACTCCCCACTTGAGGACACCCAGTTTGGTGATCCATGTGCTTTACAGATCAGATGTTTTTCTCATTCATGGTTATCCCAAAAACGATAGGAAAGAATAACATCCCACATCATTCCACGAAAAAGTAATCAATTACTGTTCTATTTGGGGCTTACTATATCCCTACAGCTCCCCTTTCACCTTCTGAGACTGTTGGAGCACTAGAAACTGCTCGTTGTCAGGCTCGTTTGGCATCCCCCAAGGAGCGTTTGAAGGTGGGGATTTTGAGCTGCCGTTGGACCCAGCTTATCCGAGCTTTATTTGTTGCTTCATGGTATTTGTGATCGAAATGATGATCCATGATTTTATATAATCTTATATCTTAAAACGTTCGCAGCGTTTCCATGCGAAAACAAGACCCCTGCAATGACTTAAAACGAAATGCTATGACTTAACCCTTCCACTTGTAGTAGTTATGCTACGCGATTCTATATATATAATATATATGTTGATGCTATTCCCTGCGTGTATTTCAGCTACGGAATTTGACCATCTCCTCCAGGGTCCGAGGTGAACTGGTCATGGGAAATCCCCATGGAACATGCATAGAAGAGACAGATTAAATCATCCATATAGACTTAGATGTTGTTTGTTATACCAGAAATCATCCCTCTCTATGATATATAATATATGTATATATATATATATATATCATATTATATATATAAATCATATTATATATATATATCATATTATATATACATCATTATATATATATATCATATTATATAAATATATATATATATATATATATATGTATACATAATCCCATCCAGATACAGTATAGACATGAGGGAGGCCCTACCAGAAGCTGCCAGGACTTCAGCACAAAAGCCCTCGTCCGGCCGCTCACGGCAAGGAAACTGAAGGACGGGTCTCAAGGGTCTCAAGAGTCTCAAACGGCAACGGGCCAAATGCTGTAGTTTGCTGGGGGATCTAGATTATATCACACTGGGGAGTGCAATACTGTATATAACAATAAGATACAATAAGGTATATATAATATAATATATATATAATATTATATGAGCATATATATATATACTCTTCATAAAGCAAGACATCCCAAATATCCCAAGATCGACCATGGCGGCTGCGCGCTAGGACTTGGCCGGAGCGGAACCGGAGCCGAATCGTCCCGTGACACCCTCCACCACCTCCGGCGGGGAAGGTGTGCCATGGAAAAGCTGGGGATTTCATGGGATTCTGTGACGTTTTGTAGGTTATTTATAGGTTATCCGCCATGGAAAAAGGTTATAAACATGGATATTTATGGGATATCATGGGATTTCATGGGATTTCATGGGATTTCATAAGATGGGTTATTTATAGCTTCTCCACCATGGAAAAAAACATGTGATCCAAAGTCATTGGGCAACATCTAAAGCATTTCCGAAACACGTGATGATGAATGATGATGAATGTGCGTTTATATTGGAGGTGTCCTAAAATAGGGCTACCCCAAATCATTTTTTTTCCATTATAAACCAGCCATATTTTGGGGTACCCCCATTTTTTAGGAAACCCCCCTAATATTGGAGTTTGGGTGATTTTCTACTGAAACATGATCGAAGAATCAGGGAATCTGACATTTTCATGGCACAGACCTGCAGTGATCAAGCAGATTTCTCAAGAAATGAGACAGCGACCCTCCACTGAAATTTGTTTTTTGCTGGCCTATCACTTTTGGCCAACATCTTAGAAAAAAATGTGTGAGCAGAATAGAAATTGGATGGTTCAATGAAAAGAAAAGGTAAACAAAATACAAAATTGGATGCTACCAGAATTTATTCCACAGCCCCGATTAAACAGAACCAATCCTTATATCAAGAGCTTGACAAATCTTCGTCTGGCCAGCCAGGCCTCACCGCGCGGTCATTGGTTGAAAGCTCAGTACTCGTAGCTTCCGCTGCGGACTTCAGGACAATTGAGTCATATTAATATTGCACTACATACAATGATACATATAGAGATACATACAGTACAACAATGAGTTCATTACTTCAACATTTTTTTGTTGATACATGTTTAATGTTTACTCTATATTACAGTATGATATATATCATAACACCACAATGAGGTATGACATAGCCCTGCAATCCTCCAGAGTTTCTCAGGTGTCAGCCCGGTCGACAGCTGTCACAGGAGGCGGGTGGTCGGACATGTGTTCGAATCGCCAGCGGCCCCCATGGCTGGGAATGGTTTAAACCACCTATAAAAATGGTGATGACTGGGGGATGGTAAACATGACATTGTTTTACCCACATTGTTCATGAGTTATTTTGAGATTTTGGGGCCCCCCCAAGAAAGTTGCAACAGTAAAATGCAATGAACAAATAGGGAGTCAGATGACTTATCGGCATCTTTTTCAGGTTAGTATACACAAATTTATACAAATATATAGTTGGTAGTTAATTACTATTGGAATTAATGTTTTGGGCTGATCAACCACCATTTACTTAGTATAATTCTCTATGGATGCTGGCATTGGCTTCACCACTTGCTTCTTACTCTTGGTTCTAACTAAAAGTTGGACAAAACACTTACTAAATAGATCTAAATAGTTACCCTGAAGTAGTTACAGTTACAGTTAAATAGTCTAGTTACACTTACTACATAGTTACATTAGTTACAGTTGCTATAGTTAAATAGTTACCCCAGGCCTTCTATCATTAGTTCTCCACGGTACCCCGTCCTACGTTCCCCGTACGCCCAAACGGCCGCGCCGCGGCCCAGTTTCGCGGCCCACCTCTGCGATGAGCATGGCCTGGGGATCCTGGTCAACAGCATAGAATTGATATACTTTAGAAGACTCTGGAACATATATATATATATATATAAAACATTTTCATGACATCCAGGGCAGACATGTTATCCAGGTCAGATGATGGAGGTCACATGGGGTAAACTATATAGCACAATAATTGTTGGGAATGGGGTAATTAAAATCAGTAA
>Ga0126342_10013932_pt1 | contig 14219 bp, 14 predicted proteins | sample Cyp1metagenome_FD_92528 | JGI IMG/M metagenome (GOLD analysis project Ga0126342, IMG submission 92528) | Coral microbial communities from Lord Howe Island, Old Settlement Bay, Australia - Cyphastrea 1 metagenome | ecosystem: Host-associated > Invertebrates > Cnidaria > Coral ...
ACCAATGATGCCAGCTCCAATGAGCATTCCTGATGATACAGCCTTAGCAGATCTTGCGCAGGCGGGGCAAGCCCGTGCCCCACGTCGAGCTGAAGGTGAACTTTCAGAGAGGCCAACAAAGACTGCAAAGCTCACCCAAGTTTCTCATGTGCGTTGTGTGATCGATGGCACAGAGTATACTCATGAGGATGCACACAATCCCACCTACTTTCAGGATGCAGAGTTGGACGGCTTGGAGGAGTATGACGAGGCATTCCAAAGCCTTGATGTGGATGAACCAGGAGACCAAAACCATTCCATGAGTTTGGACACATCAGCAGCGATTGAGCAGTTGAAGTATCCTCACACAGAGGAAGAACCTGATCTCAGCCCCGAGGAGCTGGGACGATTGGACCAGATAGCCGACAAGGTAGAGCTTTCTCGTCTCGCTGCAATGGGTGTTTTACTGGATTCATCGAACGTGGACTTCAGTGATCATGTTGAACTTTCAACCAGATTTGTCAGGACATGGAGGAGCAAACGTGATGAAACCACAGGCGTGCAGTACTACTTACGCCGCTCCAGGTTTGTGGCTCGTGAATTTTCTTGGTTGAGTCCAGACCGTGCTGACCTTTATAGTCCAGCTAGTAGCAATGTTACAACACGTTTGGTCCCATTGATGTTTTTGGCAAATGCTGACAAGGATTGGGCTATGATGTCACTAGACGTTTCCGATGCATTCCTGACCGTGAACCAGGAACGACCCACAGTTGTCACAGCAGTTGATGCAGCCGGAGTGCAGCATAGATTCATCCTTGGTAAGGTGCTACCAGGACAACGAGATGGTTCATTGCTGTGGCATCGCGACCTTGCAGGTTTCCTTAAGACTGAGTTTGGCATCACACCATTTGGACCGTATCCTTCACTTTTGCGCAATGACAAGTGCCTTGTGATCATACATGTGGATGACATGCTTTTCACTGGTGATAGGTCATACCTTTTGGATGTGGTGCTACCAGCTTTCAAAAGCCGGTATCAAGTGAGCCATGAGATGGTGGACAAGGTAGGCACAGAACTCAGTTTCCTCAAGCGACGTCATGTTTTACTTTCAAAAGATGAACTTTTATTCAGCCACATGTGAAACATGCAAGCAAGTTGTTTGAGATGTTGAAAATCAAGCCGAACATGCACCCGAAGAAAACTCCTGCACATCCAGAGATCAATGAGCCCGATGAGACATCAGCGTTGAACGCCGAGTTTTCGAGTGTTTTCAGAACATGCGTTGGTGTTTTGCTTTATTTGAGTGCAGATTTGGTGGAGTGCCAGTTTGTCATCAGATATCTGGCACAGTGCATGAAATCTCCGACAGAGCGATCGTATGCAGTGCTCAGACACCTTTGTCTTTACATGCTTGGTTGTGTTGAACATGGTATCAGTTTGAAGATGAAGGCGAGAGGTTCAGGTCTTTACCACGATCATGATGGCAATGTTCTTGAGGTATATTCAGATAGCGATTGGGCCGCACACAAGGGCAATCGCAAGTCCGTTTCTTCAGTTGCCATTTTTCATCGTGGATGTTTGATTTACTCAGCAAGCAGGACCCAGAAGGTGATCAGTTTGAGCAGTGCAGAAGCAGAGCTTCATGCAGCAGTATCCTCAACTTGTGATTCCATTCTCATTTCCATGTGCTTGGAATTTCTGTCAGGTGAATCGATGCGTACGGTGCTGTACATCGACAACAGTGCAGCCAGGCAGATCCTACAGCGACAAGGCGTGGGACGCATCAGACATCTTTCAGTAAAGCTACTTTGGCTTCAAACTCGTGTTCGAGATGGTTTGGTTTCAGTCAAGGGTATTGAGTCTGCAAAGAATGTTGCAGATGTTGGCACGAAGCGTTTAGGCTTGAAAGTTTTGAAACCTCTTCTTTTCCATCTAGGAGTTTACAATCCAACAACTGGAAAGAGAGTCGGAGAGGAAACCATTGAGAGAGTTTTTCAAGTCAAGCAGCTGAAGAAATCACACTTATTCGCAGTACTTTGTAACCTATTGGTAAGTGGTGGAAACACCTTGAGTCCTTTGGTGATGGCTGCGGATGATCAGTGTGAGACTGCTGGCATAGCTCTTCAAGATGAAGGTTCAGAAGGTACAACATGGAGAGGACTGATGATGATCATTCTCTTCTTCACCACCTTGGCCGTAGCAAGATGGATCTACGTTTGTTATCATAACAGACGGGTCAGACTGATGCGGGCCGAGTACGGCGATCTCGACATCAGCGAAGTGGACGATCCAGATATGTGGATGGAATTTCATCACAACGTTCCACTTCCTGCAGCTGAACCATTGCTGGTTGAAGAAGACGATCCAATGGAAGAAGATGAAGAAGAAGTTGAAGAAAACCGAAAACTGAAGGTTAGATACCCCATCGAGAACTCCAGGATTCCTCACAGTCCTGCAGCTGTGATTGTTTGGTTCACAGAAAGAATCGAGCGCAGAGTTGCGCGTGGTTTCTACGCTCCTAGCTATGTTGCTGGCCGTCTACAGGCTTTGTCCGACCTTCTCAAAGACTGCCTGACATATACCACCATGGAACAACAGCAGATATATATGGAGGTTATAGGGAACCTCGGTGATCTCAGCAGTGACGAGGATTCACCGATCCATGGGATTGGAGCCTACGGAGTAGAGACAGAGCTCAGACAGGCGCATCAGGCGATTCAGGTTGGGGCAAGCTTGGTAGCAACTATGGCATCAGCAACAGCATCGCCATCAACTGGCGCACCTAGCGCTGGCAGCGTTGTGACGGACGCAATCGCAGATTCAATGATCAGTGGAGCTGACAACCCAGTTTCCAGATACATGCAAGGACTGAATGACCCTGGAAGAATGGATGGAGAAAACTGAGAGAAATGCGACTACGCATGGAGTTAACGTGATCTCCATGGTAGTGGCTACGCATGGTGCTAACGCGATCACCATGGTGGCATTTTCAGATTTGCAATTTTCACCAGCAGCGACTGAGAGCTGTGAATGCCGGAAGTTTCACACGTTTGCAACTTTGGTGTTTGGTTACCATTTTGTTGCTTCAAATTCCAATTTCTCCATGGCACTTAGCGTAGGGACATGGATGATGTCCTCATGGAGATGAAAACGGTGGAAACATTGTAGGAATTTTCACACTCCACGGCTTGAAACAGCCTTTAGGGTGTGAAGGCGGGGTGATTACATGTAAAGCATGTAGCAACCCACGTATATAGTATAGATGTACACATGCAGCTGTGTAGTATCTGTTCTTAACAGTGTGACAAACCGTTTCAAACCCAAACAAACCGTTTTGCGTTTTCCATGCAATGGCATGGATGGCATGCAATAAATGTTGCATGGATTCCGAGGTGTTTCTTGCCCAGGAAAAGTTTGCATATATATATATATACATATCATCAATGTATATATATATATACATATCATTATATATATATTAGGTTTAAGAACTAGTGATCTGATGATCTTTGCTTCGTGTCCAAACTGGTCCCAGAGCCGATCGGATTCGTGTGACATTTTTTCCCAGGTATCAAGGGCAACAAGGCGGCGCAGATCGACATTGCCAAGATGTTGGTCGAGGCTTGGAGATTGGTTTCCCAATTAGAATAGGGGCTACTGCAGAGATTTTCCAGTTAGATATTGGGGATATGCCGCAGAGATGGGGGTTATGAGCTACTCACACACTGGGATTACGCAATCAATTTCTCGGTTTTTGACATTGCTATATGTTGGATATCCCTTGTCCTTGGTCATTTCTGGCATATAACTGCGAATTTTTTGGTGAAAAAGTGTCACCACGGTCAGATTTTCATCCCCTTGGGTATGGGGCGAAGACCTACAGTACCATATTTTGTGTGGATGAACATCCATTTCCAGATAGCTATTTGCGAGTTATTTTGGGGTGACCCCCGCCAGGGTTTTGACCCAATCCCATGTCCTTCAGGGGATTTCCTCATAGCAGGTGCACTTGCGTGGCGGCAACCTATCAGAGGCCATCAGTGTGAGCAAAGACTGCATCAGATGGTGCAAGGAGTGGCAAGGGGCGCTGCTGGGCAACAGTCATAGGGGCTTGCAAAGAGGCTAACCAATTTTTTTTCTGTGGCAAGATGTGTTTTTGGTTCACTTTTCTTGGGTTTGTGTGTTTCCAGATCTTGTTTGAGGCAGTGGCAGGAAGAGGGCATCACTCCATGGATTTTTCTCAGCTGGATCTGCAGTTTGTCGATTTGGTTGGCTCTGGTGGAACCTTGCCGCGACCAGGAGTTGGGCCAGAAATCATCGCAGGCCTCGCTGATGTTGAAGATCAGTCGTGGCCGTCTGGACGCCGGAGACCTCTCCAAGGCTCCTGGGGGGAGACTGCGTGGTCTCCGGCTTTCCAAAAAATTCAGAGTCCACAAGTCAGAGCCCAACAAACATCCAGTAAGTGACCAATAAGCCAAGATAAACCAAGTCCCGGATCTATCCCAGTAAGATCCAGTAAGTTTTTGGGGGGCGTCCGTGCAGGCCATGGTTGTCGCCCGAGACGCCTGGGAGCTGCTCGGATGGAACCGGTCGAACCCGACATCTTTTGGGATCATGGATCATAATGGATCCCCTTGAAACATCTTGAAAGCACGTGGAAGATGTGGTGATTTGATGTGATTTGGATATTTTAGGATGTTGGAAAGTCAACCTGTGCAAAGGAACCAGTCCATTCGACTTGCGAGACACCTGAAATGTTGACAGGTTGTTGCAAGACCAGGGGCCTAGCCCTGAGAAGGCTCTGGCAGCGGGTCTGCTGGGAGTTGACCCGCAAAAAAAGTGATTTCGCGTGATTTAGCATCATTTAACCATATAGTGATAGTGAAATGGGAAAGCAACTAGAAACTGAAATGTAGACACAAATCACCAACCGACAATGGAATTGAGGTTTGAAGAGAGGAATGTAATTGGCCAAAAGTTCCGAACGGACGAGTAATTTAGAAGCAAACGAACATGCCATCGCGGAGACGAGTCATGTGAAGGGTACGAGAAGCAATGCACAGAGACCTCAGTGCTGGCGTATTTCCAGGTGCAGAGCATGGAAATCCTCTATGAAGCCAAACTTCGGGAGGGCGGCCTCGAGGCCACATAAAAACATGAAAAAACTTTGGGTTGAACTTCTCAGCAACGGATCAACAAATGGATAAACAGATTGGTTGGAATGGTCGAGATAGGTAGAAATGTGGTGTTTTCTCAAAACCCGACTGGGATGGAACAATTGAAAACAATGAAACAACATCATCAGTCCAGGCGCACATCATTGGGATATTCCATGATGTTTTTGAATTCGTTTTCCAGTTGTGATCTCAACCTGCTGCTTACACCGGTCTCAAGCGGCCTCTACCTTGGCTATCCTTGATCCATGACAGGAAACGGTGATACAGTAGACATTACTCATTGACTCCAAAAAAATGCAAATTTCATCCACTTTTTGCCAGGAAGCCGTGACTTTAGTTGAAGAATTCCGAGACCACTTCGAGTCAACCCAAGATGTTCCTTGGCACCTGGCAATGCGTGCGTTACTGGGGACACCGGAACCTCTGGTGACCCCATCTCCATGGCTGAAAACTCCCGCAGAGTTCAATGATTTTTCCCAGCATTGAAACCTGCATTTAGCAGGTTGGTTAGGGTACCCAACCAATATGAGACCCCTTGTATCTCCTTGTCAACCAGTCAAACGTTTTTAGGTGTTTGATCAGATTTTGTCAAGGTCCCAAACCTTGATAGATACGGTTGATGGAACAGGCAAACCCTATCAGACCATTATCTCTTTGGGGTCACGGGTTTTGTTGGGAACACATTAAAAATCTTATTATTTTTTTTAACCATTGGTGATGTGTCTATTCTGCAGCTATCAGATCTTCCCCATGTTTCATGGCTCGGTCTGGTTGAGGTTGTTAGCTTGGCCAAAGCTTTGAAGCTGCTGGCAGAACTCCAGTCGGAGAGCTCGGCACACGGGTTTCGACCATCGGAATCTGGGCTGGTCATTTAACCACCAAAATGTTGTGATTTAACCAAAGCAAAATGGTGACTTGTTGCGGTGAACCGCCAGCAACAATGGGGAGATTTCCCTAGTGGTATGATAGAGACAGTATATCTGGATACATTTGATCAAGACCTCACGTCACCGGCATGATGTTGATGATGTTGAAATGGATTGGGGATTCAATTTCTCCGGAGTCTTCATTTCAGGAAAGTCTGCCAAATTTGGGAGCATCACATGGTTCCATGACAGCTCCAGAATAACAATTGCAGCATTGATGGCAGTAGATGTGTTGAACTTAGGCAACTGCTGTTGCCATCTCTGCATTTTTTGCAATGATTTGTGTTTTTACTTAAGGAAGATGTGTGTGTGTGTTTTTCCCCAAAGGACACGTATATTTTCTCATTTTTCTGTTTGTTTTTTTTGTTCCCATCGAAATAACGTCGCGCAGGTTGAAGTTGGAATTCTTTGATGTAGCGCAGCAACAGGCCTCAAAGGCCATGGAGATCTTTCGGAAGGCGCGTTTGGAACGGAACGAAAGGGCCCTGGGAAGATGTCCAGCATGGCTCAAGAATCTATCCCAATGTTTGTTTGATGTATCTTGAGTGATCTTAAGTGTATGAAATTGTATGAAAGAAGAACTGTGAAACACCATTTATGCGTCATTGCCGTGGTTTAGCTGTGACATTTTCATGATTCCCCAGCAGTGTTTCACTGGCGCTTTCCAGGCTCAAAGACGGAAGGAAGAGGCTGAGACAATGAAACTTTGCAGCCAAGTCTTGTGGAAGAAACATGAATACAAGGCAGGAAACATGCGGAAACATGTCGATGGAGGGTGGGTCCCCACGACTTTTTGTTGGCCTGCGGAAAGCTACCAAAAGATGCTACAGGCGCAGAGTTCATGGGTTTAAGGCTTACAATGCACAGTTTCAGACTTGGGCAGATGGCAAAGGCCTTCTACCTGATAGTCCCAAAGTCTTCATCAATCATACCTGTTTCAGTGGGCCATAGGGCAAAGTCACGGTCCACTGTTGGGCAAGTCATGGTCCCAAGGGACTCCAAAGGGACCCAACCCTGTCCAGCTGGCAGGCCGCAGCAAGGCATGCCGAGCAGGTTGGAAGGTAATGTGGCTGTGGATCAAAATAGGGGTACCTAAAATGCACGGATAAAACATTACCAAACCCAACAAATCCGTGCTCCGAGTCTCAAAGTGATCATGTGAATCATGTGTGATCTATTTTCCCCATCTTCTTTTTAGCTGCTCGGTGGCTATTGAAATCCTCGATCTCCCCAGATATTTTCAAGTGGAGTTCGGCGTTAGGCGCGCGAAAAGTTTCGAGACTTTGATGCACAGGAAGAGGAGGTGCTGCCACAGCAGGGTCCTGCGGGCTCATCCCAGAAAAACTTTGTCGGAATTGGGTAGCTCCGAAGGGATTTCCTCTCGTATTGCTGGATTTTGCATGGTTTGAATGTATGGACGTGTTTCACCTTGTGATGACATGACTAACTTACCGATATTATAACTTGGTGGTTGAATCAAGGCTGGTGAGGGGAGTCCCTTGGAGTTTTGTTGGTCAATTGACCCTCAATATCAGGTCAGCTGCCTCTACATCGTGGCAGAAAATGCGGTGCGCCATGCAGTTCAACAAGGCCGGCCGTTGGAAGTTGCGACGGTGCAGAGAGCACGGTGGCGGTTGACCGAACTGGCCAAACTGGTTGTTTGATGAGCAAATCTTGGGAGTGAAACAGAGTGAAACTCGTCCAAAAACTGGGCCAAAAAGAGCAGCTTTGGTCATTGATTTTCTGACATTTTATGACATTTTATGACATTTTATGGACCTAAAAACTTGGGACGCTATTCACCGAAGCAACCATTGGAATGGACGCTGCAGGTGCCAAAGTTCAGTCCACTGAACCGGCTCCCAGGGAAGCTCGAACAGCAGGGTAGCCAAGTAAAGGCAGGGGGGTTGATGCCTCAAAAAATGGTTATGGGTCAAAAATGGATGGTTAATGGATGTTTAATGAGTGGTTAATGGATGGCTACTGAGTTGTTAATGAGTGGGATGGTTAATGGGTGGTTAATGAATGGTTAAGTTATTCCCCCCAGTCATAAGCTAATGTCATAGGTGTTGACCCATCCTCAATGGGATGAATTTCGCCATGGGAAGACACTGCAAACATGGCGAATCAACTAGAAAAACTTGGGGACTCAATCGTGGTGGAGAAATCAATGATTGAGTCCTCGAAGATGGTCGAAAAAACCATCCTGTCTCAGTTCTTCCAAGGCCCTTGAGAAGTCACTCAAAGCGGCCGAGGCGACGAAAGGTCCATGGAAAGGTATGGAAAAGCAGCCTGAAATGATACAGCAGGCATTCCATGATTTTTTTTGTGCCCCTGCCAACATGCATCAACCAGCCACCATTCTGCTGGATCGCAACATCTGGAGCCACCAAATCGTTCCGATGGCGCAGGGCGGGCTGAAACTACTGCGAGTCACTTCCTTGACACAACATCCGGAGCTGCACGGTGAGTTGTTGTGTGCCAAAGCGCAGGCGAGATGCAAGGGGCAGGTGGTTTGGTTTTGGTTTGCAGGGAAAAAACATGAAACACCGCTTGAGGCCTGTGTGGTACGGACCAGCGATGTCTGAAACTGGGGGCGGTTAAACATGTTAAACATGTGCATTCCAACTCGGAATCTGATCATGAATGAGAATGCACGAGAATGAACCAAATGACTTGACAGTTTCTCTCTGGTAATTTAAGATAGCGAACTGGACAATCAGCATTTTCAAGTTCGGTAAATCAACTATAAATTTATAAATGGTCATTTTCAATAGCTATATAGGCTATATATAATATGATATATACGTATATATATATATGTTAAATCACAACTAATGGGCTATGGCTTCCATATGGATCCACAGAAGGTGGGCGATGGGTAGCCATTCCTGCCAGGCCTTGACGTTTCAAGGCCGCTTCGAGGCAGCGTTGGGGTGTTTGGATGAAGCGGTTTGGGGCACTCAGTGGGAGCTGGGCTTCCGGATGGAATGGCACCAAGGGGATTTCGGCGACGTGTCGAGGTCCAAAAAGCCGGGAGGCGAAATGTTTTGAAATTTGAAATGTCTCCCTTAAAATATTGCAGATGTTCAATCATTCTCAACCAACCAGATTTCAATCAACTGAGAACTGGTTGATTGATTCAAATATTGTAATTTGTTCAAGCAATAGACATGGGATGATGATCCCCAATGAGTTTTCTGTTTTTCAGCATTTTTTAAAGGGGGGATCGAACCCCCCAACCATATAACCTGGGGGTGGGTCTTGTAGATCTGCAAAAAATCAAGTGTGGGTCGTGTGGGTCTAGAGGGATCACCTTTTTGGCCATTCGGCTGTGGCTTGCAGGTGCTTAGTTTTCAAAAAAAACCTGGTTTCATCATGAAATCATCCCAACCCTTCCATGCAGGCTGTATTATTGTATCTGTTGAGGTGCTACGTTTGCGCGAACTGGATGACTACCAACTGGAGGCCTTTCCGAAACTGGAAGAAGGGCGAAGGGACTGATGTGTACTGACGTTGAGTGCTCCAGCATGGAAGGTTGACAGCGTTCTGGATGATGATGATGTCCAATTGCCCAATGTTTATCAGGGGAGTAGCTCAACAAACAGAGAAAGCGGACAAGAACGCAGATGGCATGGTGCATGGAGTCCATGGTTCTCTTGGAAAGAGTTCTGACAACACTTTTCCTCAAGGCGACAAGTCGACAAGCAATAAAACATGCCGGCCCTATGGTTTTTTGGTTTCTAGTGTTTGATTTTGCCATCCTACTTGGGACATACTTGGATTGAAATCACCAGCCAGATGCCTTCAGAAATGCCCCGTCCCTAGCCTCGGGTTCCAAAGTCGCAAGGCCAATGCGCTCATGCTGGCGGCCGACAATTTACAAGTCCTGAAGCCCAGCGCGTGTCGCATGCTTCTCATGCATCCTTTTGGGGCAAATGTGGCCAGGAGCACGGTATCTCAGTAGGAACCAACCCTGATGCGGCCAGAAATCTTGATATACATCGAAACCGCTTCTGGAACTCACGAAATTGAGATCAAGATAGATCAAGTGAGCAACAACTGTTCAACAACTCATTTTTTGGGTAAGATCAATCGATTACCGAGTTCTTACAGCGTCCCCAAGAGGCCATGGAGGCGGCCGGGACTGGTGACTCTGGTGGTGAGCATTTAGAAAGACGTCCCCGCGAAATGGAAAATCGTGGCACTTGCCATGAGGATGTTTGGCAGTGAAGGTCATGTATCAGTATAATCTGTGGGGTTGAAGTTGTATTTTTTTCCTGGGCGTTTGCATTTCCAAGCATCTGTTCACAGGTCGGGGACCCAAAACTGGTTGGTGGTTTGGAACATGTTTTTTTATTTTTCCATAGTATATGGGATATCCTTCCCATTGACTTTCATATTTTTCAAGATGGTTAAAACCACCAACCAGAAAAGGATCCAAAAGAACCCTTCCCAACCGGGATTTGCCAATGGTGGGTGACCCCGATCTGGGATTCATCCCGATGTCAGCATCCCCATCTGGGAGTTGTCTATGGCAGGCTCTAGAGGAATCGATGGCGCTCTATCAGCACTGCCACGTTGCTGGGCTGGGGATGAGCTGCATTCGACAGCTCTGGCCAGGTTGATGATGAGTTTGGATGAGTTTGGGGAATTTCTATCTACTATCCAATAATATATGGGTGATTATCAGACATTATCATAATCCAATATGTGGGAATGCCAATTACCAACCAGAATAATGGAATGACAACGATTTTTGGATCCAACATTCACCACTGATTCATGATCGGTGAAACTAATGGCTGTTTGACTTGGAGCTCATTTGTTGACACTCCTGAAAGTTGATAAGTTCCATCCCATCTTTGTCATTTGTTTGTTAATCAAGAGCGAACATCCAAACCTTGGGACGTCTCTACTAGGGTACCATGGCTTTGACCCATCCCCTGATGATCACTTTCCGTGTTAAGGACCCAGATGGAGAGGAGCGAGCACATATTGTGTGAGTCTCAGGGGATTCGGAGTCGGAGATAGGAGGCTCATTGGTAGTTTCGTAACTTTTATATCTTTTATATGTATATATAAGTATGTAAGTCTATATACACATACCTTTATAACCTGCATTGAGCCATAGGTTTTCTAAGCCAAAAATGCCAAAAGTCCCTTTCGAGCTCGGAGTTTGATCATTTAAAATCTCCTCCTGCCAGATGTTGCAGCGGCTCCGAAAGCCTATCCCAAGGCCGGGGTGGAAGCCGGCCATGGAGTATCGTTGGTTCGATGTTGGTCCCAGTTTAGGATGTTTAGGGCACTTGAAGAAAGGACGTTTCAACATGTTTCAACAACTCTTTCAGCCATGACCCTCATTTTTTGGTGGTTTTGAAGAATGAAAACACAGCGAAAATAAGACAAAGATTGCAACAACTGTCCGAAATCCGATTCGTTTATCCTTGAACAATCCATAAACATTATAAACATTGGATTCAAAAAAACATCGAACGGCCATAAAATTCATGAAGAACTTCTCATAAAAGACAAACATCGACAAACTTCCCATATTTTCCCATGGTTCTGTTGTTGCACCTGTTCTTCAGATCTGGCCACGCCAGGCCCGAGGTCGCTGCACCACCACCAGGCGCAGGTGCGCCCACGGCTGTGCCGGTGTTTGGGACGCCCAGATGGGGGTTGGGTAGGGGACGACTTGGGTGGCCAAGGTTGATTTGTTGATCTTCTTAAGGATAATCAGGTAGCCGGATGTAGCCGGTATACTCACTGTATACTCTAAGATGATCATGTTGATGGACTTTATATGATTTTGTGAGGTTTGGAAGTATCAAAATTTGGAGGTAGCCTATTTTCACACAAACCCATACAGTTTATTACAGTTCTGGAATGTTTGATGGCCATTAAATAACAGCGAAATAGGGGAAGTGTAGAAAACGATGAGAGAAGCTCTTGCCAACTCTTGTTGGTCACATGACATTTTCTGGCCATGCGAGAAACTGATGAAAAGTAGGCTTTGCCGTCGCCTATACATTTTGGCGGTAAAAAATGGGAAGAGATTGGGTTCTAACAATGGTTCTTAAGGGTATTGTATTGCGACTAACACATGGAGAAAATGATGAGAACCAAAACTCTATGGGACGGGTTGGGGGGGGACTGCAGCATATATTGGTCAAACCAAACCATAGCTGTAGAATTGAGTCAGAAATGTCAGGGTAGAATAGCCTGAGGGTATTTGGCGATGAAATCAACGCAATTCACGGGGGTTTTCACCGATTTGTTGCTGAAAGGACGTGCTGGATATCATCCCAAGACGCCTTGGAAGTCAAAGTATCCTGGGGGCTAATGCTGGCTGCATCTCTCAAGTTTGAGTCCGAGGTGGATGCAAGAAGACGAAGCTGCTGCGCAGGCAGGGAGGGTAGAGTTTTTTTTGGGGCTTCAGGAGATTTGTTTCGGACAAAAACAACAGAGTTGGGTTTTGGGTAAAGGATTTGCTAGATTTGCTAGGCACTATCCATAGGATCTCCATATTCCCAATGAAAAAATGGGGGAAGTGACGGAGCTACGAGCTGAGTTTCCGCATCCAGGTTGAGGCAGCACCCAAGACAGCCGGTCCCATCTCGGCAGGGAACGGGTCTCAGGATGTTTCCATCCGGCACTGTACGCCTAAAGTCCAGTTGATCATCATTTTTCCCATCAACCATTTCCAGAAAATAGGGGGGGTAAAATGGGGTAAATCAATCATTTTGGGATACTTTTGGACAAACTCGTATGTTTTTTTTGTACTCACAGAATCTCACAGACTCCTTTGAGCTTCAAAGACATCTCAAATTGCTCACAACTTAGGCCTGCACTGAACGTGAGTTCGGTGACGCCCGAGATGATTATGGCAAAGGCAGGGCGCAGGTATTGTTCGGCATATTGAAGTGGGAAGAAGACATCCACCCAGCGGTCACTCTTGATGGTATGTTAGATTATATTAAATTATGTACTTGATATTTATAGACTATAAATGTTATGTTTGTTCAAAATAAAAATCCAGTTACTCGGTTACTCTATTTTTCAAATCAATATCAATATCTAGCATGTTTTAAACACCAGCACAAATTTGTTCCGGAAACTTCCCTTCGGCAAGTTTCAGCTCCCAGTCTCAGCGTGGTGATGCTCTCAGGTGAAAGAAGTTGCATCTGCTGTGACTGGAGACGAAGAGTTGGAGATTGAAACGCCTTTGATGGAGGCAGGGGAATTCTCCAAGGATTCAGGGCTTTCAGACTTTCAGGCCGCCATTTTTGGGGGCGATTGGTACGATGAGTCATCCTCAGGTGATGACAGTGATGACTCACCCTTTGCGAACTGGAAGTCCATGGAAGCCCATTTTCCATTTTCGAAGATGTCCCATGATGTCCGTCTCCAAAATGGGTGGTTTTCCACGGCGCCATTCCCCCAAAAGTTGAGGGGCCCAAAATGGCGAGATTCGTGCGTCGGTTCAGGCCGGAATGACCAGTGCTGGAGCTGTTCTCCTTCGGGACGTGCTGGGGAAGGCTGGAATGGGATCACGCTGGTGGGGGGTGGCCATGGTGGCCATGGTGGCCATGCCTAAAAAATATGGCACTCTTTGACTCCATAGAAGCTGGGTATCCAATTGAAATCAAGACCTGGCAAGGTTGATACAGCCGAACATCAGCACTGCCATAGGAAAAAAAACTATGATAATTATGATATGACTCGACCTAGGAACTTGTTCCCCTTCCCCAGATTGGTGCCAACTCAGGCGCTCCCTGGTGTCAACTTGCCATTTACCTTGGTGCCCTCCTGAGCAAAATGGTGGGATCAGGGGGGATCAGTGGAGACACACACTTGAGGATCTTGAGGCTTCAGCAGGTCAAGTAGCCTTCAAAATTCCTGACGTGTTTGGTGCACCAAGCAACGACGTCACCATAGCAACCATAGTCCCTTGAGAATGCTGAAGCCCTCTGAAATGGCTATGTGTGACATATCCCCTATTTTCAGACAATCTGTAGCGGCAGCACAGGGAGCTATATTGGGCAAACCCACACCAAATGCAGCTAAGTCGCCGTAGGTGATGGAAATGATATAGTTAGAACCCAATTGCAAATGAGGTGCTCAGCGCACCGGT
>Ga0126342_10013933_pt1 | contig 14219 bp, 12 predicted proteins | sample Cyp1metagenome_FD_92528 | JGI IMG/M metagenome (GOLD analysis project Ga0126342, IMG submission 92528) | Coral microbial communities from Lord Howe Island, Old Settlement Bay, Australia - Cyphastrea 1 metagenome | ecosystem: Host-associated > Invertebrates > Cnidaria > Coral ...
ATATTGTATATCATATATTATATATTGTATATCATATATTATATATTGTATATCATATTATATATATATTATATATTATATATTATTTATATTATATATAATATAATATATATTATATATATAATATTTTATATAATACTATAGATAATATTTTATATAATATTATGTAATATATTATTAAATATATTTTAGAATATATATATAATGTATAATATATATATATAGTATAATATATATATATATATCCTCGTGACTTCTGCGGAACTTTCTCCCACGTGGAATCGGAATCCCTCTGAGAGAGCGGACTGCGTTTGCTTCGAGCCTTTGTTGGCCTTGCATGGTCCAAGAATTCTGGAAGAATGAAAAAGGACCCTAAAAAATGTAGGTACGACGTACCATTTTTTGAAGCCATACTGTGGAAGAAATCCTGCACCAGTTGATGGGTGGTTTATCCCATTGTTTATAAGGTTTCAACCATCCAAGGTGATGCAGGATTTCTTCCATCCACAGTAGTTTGGGAATGAATCCCCTATACATAATATACATCGCCCTGAAATTTAGGCCCGAAATATCTGCTAGGCACCTACAATTTAGGTACCTGAAAATGGCCATTGATGAATGGGACATAATGAGATACTCATGTTGGTATACTGCAATAGAATGTCATGGGAATATCCAGATGAATGAATTTAATGAATGAAATTAATCAAATCATATATATATATAATATATACATAGATTGTGGCCATAGTCTAAAGTTGGATTTAACCGGTAAACATGGGTATTTGGGATGTATAGCTAACTATGATAATCCCTATGATTCCAGTACTATCCATCTTGGGGTTTCATGGTCGGATTCCCTTGGGATGACAGCTCTAAAAACTGAGCCCAGATGTCGGCGAAAGACACCCCAAATAGAAAGATTCTTTCTATTATGTTAAAATGGAAATGAATTTCATTTGTTAAAATCCTATATAATTTTAAAAATGGAAATGAATTTCTATAGATGAATCCTCTGCTATTTTGTTGAATCCTCTGTTGAATCCATGGAAATGTTTTTACCCTCTGGTTATGAATAACATAGCCATGGAAAGATCCACCATGCTATTAAGAACGGTAAACCATCTATTTCGATTAGGGCCATCGTAATAACCATGGCCAACTGTTAGTCATACCCAGATGGCTATGGATCAATACCTATAGATATAGTTTATTAGGGGGTGAACATCCATTTGCCACCTATTTTGATGTTCACCAGGGCTACATGGTTTTGACCCATTCCCAGATGGTAACAATCTTCGGCTTAAATTTTCCGGAACATCGGATTCGTCTTCTTCAAAAAACGACCACCGATTTGATCCCATGGTTCTCCATGGGTCCCAGGGTCCAAGTTCCAGGGTCCATACCTCGTGTGGCACGTCAAGGCCAGTTAAATGTTTCATGACAGCTATGATTGCCGAGGTTTGGTAAAAAAGATGCCATGTGGTAAACCCAGGATGTTTCAAGCGCCGCAAAAATAGCTATGGCTTAGACATCTCTCATGAAAACATATGAAAACCTGGATGATTTACTCCAGGTTTTCTCACATCAAGTCATGTTTTCGAAGACCCTTCTGAGCCAGCGAGATCCAGCGAGTAATGCACACATTGCCAAGCTAGATTGTAGCAGGCCCCAAATATACGTGTGTGTGTATATATATATATAATGATAGAAAACCTGAAAAAACCTGGAAATTGTGAGCTAAATATCACCTACAAACATCCTGGTTTCAAACTGTCCTATCTATTTGGGGACCTCTTATATCCGGTTATATCCCCTTATGGAGGGTAACCATGAACAGACGTCAGCATGCCACGGCTATCCTCCACTTACTCCCTGTCCTGTCGCAGCCCAGCAACTGATTCTCCAACAAACGTCGGCTGCTGAGTTTCTGCATGGAAATCAGGTAGTCGGCGATGCCTGGCACTGCACCACTGGTGCTGGACCGACAGTCTATGTTCCCGCTTAAGCTACTGAGCTACCCAACCAAGGCTGACAGAGTGTCTAGAAATCCCGCATAGAAAAAAAAGAATCAGGGTGTTTATTGGACGATCTAAAAGCCTCATGATGTGCAAGATGTCCAATTTGTCTATCTTTTAGGGATTTTCCATGGCTATGTTAAATAACCAGATTGTATTTTTTAAACGATTTACCTAATGAACATTGGATTTCCAGTAAGGCTTGATTGGGACCAAGGCTACTCAGTGGGACCAAAGGACCAGAAGGCGGGAAGGGGAAGTGCATTTTGGGCCCTGTAGTCTGGCACTAAGCCCATACAGTAAATGCAATATGTTTGGATATACACCACAAAAGTCCAAATCCATGTTGTTTAATCCTACAAACTATGGGTTTGTCTCGGAATATCATAATTACAACCTAATTTAATCCATTGGTTAATCATCACTATCCAAATTGAAATGGCAGTCGGGTGGTATACACGAGTATACGGCATTCTTCCACTTGAAAACACGCTCCAAAACCATCGGTGATTCATATGGCTTGCTGAAAACTCCCCCCTTCATAGATGGTGTTCCCAGTCAAAAACTCCATGGCCAGTGTCCCTCAATACTGCACACGTCAAGCATCATTGCCAAGTTGCCACTTATATTAGTAGTAGCATCCAGTCTGGATATCGGTTTTCTCCCCTTGCGTTTATGGATACCGCAAGATTCCTGCGGTCGACTGTAGAGAAAGTCTCTGGGAAACCATAGTTTCACCCTCCAGAGATACGGTTTTTGTGTAAAGCTTCCCTTCAATCCATTCCGGGATAGACTTAAAGTTTTTTCCGAAAATGGGATGGGCTATGTTGTATGTGTTCTTTTTTGAAATGATGATGTTTGGACGAGATGTCCAATATGTTGTTGGTTCATCATCCATTCAAATCGACTAAATACCCGTCCTTCCACCCTTGCCAGCCTTCATCTTCCTCCTCCGCATCCTGAAGGGCAAAGACTGGATCACCGGTTGAATGTCACAGGTGTTTGGGACCTAAAAAAAACTGCAGATCTGGGTCTCAATGTTTGTTGAGACGGGAAAGTAATGATTGATCAATTGATCACTGAATTCTGGGATTTTTTCATGTACCCTCTGGTAATCAGCTCCATGAGTTGCTGGAAATTCCCCCATTGACAGATTTGTTTCGACAGTTTTCCCAGCTGTAAACCTCCACATACCTCCACTTAAGGTCAGGGATTTTCCAGCCAGGCACGTTTGATTACCACGGGGTGCACACAATGTTTTTTTGATGTGTTCGAATTTGACCATCCATTTTTGGGTCTGGCTTTGAGAAGATTATCAAAATGTCCAACCCTCATTTAAGGGCCATTTTGGAATGATCCCCAAAAAAAAAAATCATATAACCCGCCACCTTTAGTGAGGTAACTACCAATCTTATCAGATGGGTACCCTCTGGTAATTTAACATAACTATGGAAAATCACCATGTTTAATCGGAAAATCCACTATGAATGGCCATTTTCAATAGCTATGTTAAATTACCAGAGGGTATCTCACAACTTGCATATCCATGGACAATGTGGTCGCTCATCCAAGTAGGGTTTTGGTCAAGAGTTGGGTACCCTAAACTGGGGGGGTTCTTATGGCCGATCCCCAGTCGTCACCATGGCTTTCCATGATTAAAAGGCTCATTCATGACGACTGGATGACTGGGGTACCCCCATGACTAAACGGAAACCAAACCCAACGGCCAACCCTTCAGGTTTCGCCAGATGATCACCATATTTACTGGTCAGAAAGCATGAAACCCACCGATGAATGGAATAAACCGGATTAGCCCACCCAAATTAAACTGATTTTTCACGATGATCATTATCCAGTTGCTGAGTGCTAGGATCTAGCCATATATTGATGGTTACCTCATACCTCCCATGTTTTCTTGCCTAGGCCTAAGCCTCTATGTTTGATGCTCTTGGATACGCCATTCACCACCCATTTACCAAGATCTACCCAAGCCAAACTCACCCCATGTGGTTGTTCTTCTATGAAATGCGCAAATGTTTGTTGGTTACCCAACCATCTAGTCAAATTATAGAAAAATCTCAGACAAATAAACCATCATTTTGGGGGTAGTGTTTCCCTTGAAAATTGACCATACTGGTCAAAATCCCCCCAAATTCTTGGCTGGTAAACCAGCCATGATGACATGGCCAACCTTAGATACTCAGTGATGTGGTAAACCCAATGTCATAAACCATCCCTCATCACAGTTTTTATGTCTGGTTTTCCAACCATAGTCATGCTAGGTGTATGGCATTGGGTTGCCCACATTCATGGGATATTTCATGAACCACTTATTCATACTTATGTGGGGATCAACACATTGAATGGTTCTCCCCAAAATGATTTTCATGGGATAAAATGTGCTTCGTTATCTCCCCAAAATGATGTTCATAACGTAACACTCATGGGTTTGAACCCGAATTGCTTCATCTTCCCAGCAGCTTCCCTTCGAAAAAAACGTCCCCACCTCGCCCTTGGGACGTTTCTCACGGCGTCTCCGAGGTGCCGCCCGTTCAAACCTTGGGCCGCGATCGGATCAAGGTGGAAAGGACTTGCGAATCACCACGAAGCCTGCGAAGAGTGGGAGATTTACAAATCAAGTTTGATGGGAATCTGGGTCATATGATGTCCTATGTTTTGATTCTTGGATATTGATGTCATAAGATGTCCGAAAATGTGATGATCATTTTTGTGGCCAACATTCGAATGATGGGGGGGAGGTTTAAAGTTTAATTACCCATGAAATGTTGGTTTCGCCACCGAACATGGCAGGTTGACCAAAAAAAAATGGCAGGTTGACCACCAAAAGGGTCAATCCTCTCATCAACAAACCTGCCCATGTAAAATCCACATGTTCAATATATCATGATGTATCATGATATATTATGATATAATGTCATAGTATATGTCATGATATATCATGATATATTATGATATATTATGATGGTCAGGTTGCATTACCAAAGCCAAAATGACCATGAAGATAGGGATGCACAAAACAGCAAATGACCGTGCTGGTTTCTGACTTTCCTGGACAATTTTATCGAAACAGGTAACGTCCATCCGCGAACCGGGGGAGGCAACAAATTCTCAGGGAAATACCCTCTGGTAATTTGTTACATAGCTATGGAAAATGGTGATTTATGGTGGATTTACCCATTGAAAATGGTGATGTTCCATAGTTATGTTAGTTTACCAGAGGGTATATGGTTTTGGTTTAACACCCAATTAGGGATAAGCCAGCCAAAGAGGATATAGTTGTGATATTTCATGGCGATTGGATATAACCAACGATATCACATTTGGGATCGCCCGTTTTTATGGGTAAAAAACCATATCAAAAACCAATAAGTAACAGTTTCAACAGTGGAAAATGATGACATTTTCCATGGAATTTGGGGGAGCCCCATGTTCAGGCAAGCGATTTGTGATATTTTGCTTCGTGGTGAAACACCCCCCTTTTTTCATCTGTCATTGGGGATGATCATCCCATCTTTAGGGTGGAAAATCATGTCGTCCGTGAAATAATGCAGTAGGATGATAAGACCACCTAGAAGGCGTAAAATTTGCGGATGTCCATCTTCGTTTTCGATTGCAAAACCTTCTGTCCCAAAATTTACCATCTGGTAAACAAACATAGCTATTGAAAATTGCAATTTAGTTCGTTGATGTTCCCATTAATAGCATGGTGATTTTCCATAGTTATGTAAATGTTTACCAGAGGGTATGCTAGTTCTAAGTCCCTACCCTTGGGGTCCATGTCAGAATCATCCGCAAAAAAACGGCGAGTATTACGGCCTCTGCTCGCAGCGTTTCTCAAAAAAAAATGATGTCAGAACCTCCATGGCCTCACCTGTGTCGAACACGCCTGGCCCTAAGAAAAAAAATCTGGGTGATTTACGGGTGATTTAACCACTATAAATGGGGATTTAACCACTATAAATGGGGATTGAATGATGATTTTTTATGGTTCAACAATTGGTTAACAATGGTGAATTTCATGGGATGATATGGGATTTAGCCTCTGGTAAACATTTACATAACTATGGAAAAGCACCATGCTATTAATATACCTATTAATGGGAAAATCAACGAACTAAATTGCAATTTTCAATAGCTATGTTTGTTTACCAGAGGGTACTGGTCAAGGACATACTCAACTGCTTAAGTTTTAACCAACCTGTCATTTCACATACTCAGATGCACACGTATTTCTGAAAAAATTAAGGCCCCCACGCTGTGACAGCTGATTACATAGCCAATTTAAAATACCCTGCAAAAAAGAATATCTGGTTAGATTCATGTTCCAACTTATCTGGGTAAATGAGAATATTTCACTCACCTGAAAAGTTCGCAGTGAGGCCGCTATAACTATGCTATAACTTATCCCTCCACCAAGGTCGAACCATGTTCTTGATGCTTAACTCCCCTGTTCAGCACATTTGGCTGGTAAAAGCTCGTCCACTTCCATGGCTTGGAAAATTCCCCGGTCGAGTTCGATGATTTGGGAGATGATTTTTGCTGCAGATCATGTTTCATTGAACGGGAAACCGTGGGTTTTCCACATCTCTTTGTTAGTTTACCGGGTAATACCGTGTAGCCTTCGCAATCAAAGTTGGCAATGGAAAATCCACCAGCATCCACAAAGCAAATGAACGAAATGTAGCTGTGAAAATCATCGAACGAAATGGGGAATTGTCGAATTGTCCAGCCAGCCACGTTTGATTGCCAGATGGTATATGAAAGATTGGCTACAGTATCCCAGAATTCAGTGATCAATCATCCACAAACATCAAGAGACCCAGTTTTGAAGGTTATAGAATGTTATAGATCAGTTCCTGAACAGGAAACCGTGGGTCTTCCACATCTCGTTAGCTTACCCCATTTCGGAAATTTCGTGTGCGTGCCCATGTCGTGCGGAAATTTCACCTTTTTTTGGTTGACCAGTTAGTGATGCTCCCTGAGTCTTGCACATGGCATCCATGTCTAAGGCTGCGGGAATTTCGAGGCCTCCGCTCTCTCCTGGCATCGGAGAATCCGGCTCTGATGAGGCCGTGAGGCCGCGAATCTTTGAATGAAAAACCTCTGGTAATTTCACATAGCTACGGAAAAAATCACGGTTTTCATAGGTCAATCTTCTTTAAATCTAAATTTTAGCCGATTTCCGTAGGCATGTGGAATTACTGGAGGGTAGTGGGAATACAGTGGAATATAATGGAAATATAATGGAAAGATAGTCGCATAACCAGCAATACAATGGGAAAATTATGGAAATATCATGGACATCTTATGATGTATGTATATATATATATATGTATATGTATATATATATATGTATATATATGTATATATATATACATATATATATATGTATATATATATGTATATATATATATATGTATATATATATATATATGTATATGTATATATATATATACATATATATATACATATGTAGTATATGAATATGTATATATATACCCCCCCATTGTATGGTCCCAACTATGTGTAAATCTCCTCTACTAAACCATGGTTTTTGGGCGGTCTCTAGGATTTGGAAGAGATTGTGAGATATCCTCCAGTAACTTTACATATGGAAAGCCATGTTTTCTCGTTCAGAAAATTATCTACAAATGGTTGGTTTTCCATTTCTATGTTAATCTACTAGACGGAAAGCCCTCAAAAATGTAGATACACGCATACCATCATCAAATGTGCATATAGAATGAAGGAACCACTGGAAATTGAATGCCTCTAAGATGCCACATGTTTGAGAAAGGACCGGCCGTGGGTTTTGTCTAAAGATTTAGGGGTTCCAATACTATAAATGGCCATAACGTGGGGGAATATCCCCAATGTCTGGAAAAGTGACTCCCAAAAGAAATGGAAACGTTGCACGCAACAATAGGGCTTTGCATGGAAATCTCGCAACGGTATACCGGTATACCCCTATACCACATCAAAATGGTCCACTTGTAAGTTGGGTTTTTTCGATGAGTTGGTCACCGGGGTGACCCTATTTCGCATGGGTCAAAATTGTGTGCTAAAAAAGCACTCTCTTCATTCTCCGGATGTCCAATAGCCTAACATTAATGTGCCATGGTCAAAACATGGTATATAGATGTATGGTCCGGGTATGGTCCTCCATCCCATAATGGGAACCCGAACCCAATCAACCAGTAAATCCCTATGAATGGATTGATTATTCTCATCCTGGAAGGACTGGGCATACATTCCAACTAAGTTAGTTGGTGGTTTCAACCCATCTCAAAAATATACTCGTCATCTCAACCAATCATCATCAATCATCGTCAATCGTTGCCTGGTGAAAAAAAATAACGCTATACATAATATTAGTGAAACCCCCAACCGGTAAAACACTCATGTTTGCAGTCATATCCCAATTATATCCCAACTAAATCCCCTTTGTTGTTGGTGATAAACCTCATCTTGCCATGGCTTTAAAGTGACCTGACTCCTCGCTGCCCGCAGGCTCTGCAGGCTCGGGTGGAACGATCAGTTTGTCCAAAGCCTCACGGCCATGGGAAAGCCCGGTGTGGAAAGGGTGAAAAAATTAGGGTTTCAAAAAATTGGTGTGCTTAAATGTGTTGAGTGGGAAGGTGAACTTCTAAACCTTCAAATTTTGGGCTATCCCATTTTTTTAGACAAGGCCGCATCTTTTCTTGTGATTCCCCAAATTTGAAACCACGACTTCGGCACAAAGGATGTTAACAATGCCCAAACCCTGCTGGCATCACCAAAACAAGACGAGTCCATCTGTGGTTCGTAGCACTGCAAGTGTTGACCAATACCATCTAATACCAACAAACAAGAGTATTGCTGGCAAAATGGTCCCACAAAAATTGATGGTTTTGAATCCCATATTCGCCGGGAAATCCCGACTTTTGTAGTTGGTAAATCCCATTAATTCTGTAGGTCCAAAAATCCCCGTCCCCCTGATCTTTTTTCATAGCTCCCATTCGCCTGGTGTTTGTATTGGATCGATTCGTGAATTGGGTCCCTGAAATTGGGAGTATCACGGAGTATCTAGATGTACCCTCTGGTAAACATACAAAAAACTATGGAAAATCACCATGCTATCAATGGGTAAATCCACGAACTAAATCACCGTGTTCAATAGCTATGTAACAAATTACCAGAGGGTATTTAATTTTTTGAGGCGTTGGGGTTTGTTCACATGCCCAGTTTTCGGTTTGGCCCGGTAGTCTTGGCCAAGGAACTCCGTTGTATCTTTTTCGGAGCACCTGCAGCACTGGTTCCATTCGGATGGATCACAGAACATCAACAATTCCACTTGATACAAGGTGGTGCCCCATAGTTAGCTAAGTTGGTTTATAACTCCCATAACTATGGTTTATGGTAGATATAACTATAGTTAATGGGGTTTATAAACCAACTTATAACTGGGGGGCCTCACATTGTACATGTAAAGGGAAAAGGGGGAAATCATTGGGGCATCAACAAAATCGAAAAAGGAACGTGAATAACAAACAAATCCACTCGTTACGTGTGAAAGATGGGAGGAATCATTGTTCAGCATCAACAAGGTAATGAGAATACATTTTTTCTAGCAATTCCACTTGACAAATGGTTACAGCAATTTTATGCAGAGTATCTAGTTATAGAGGATGGATTGGGTTGTGAGCCAGCTGCTAGCAACAGGTACAAGATCGAATCATCTGGGGTAACCGTAACCAAGAAACATGATCGCGTGAGTGTAGAAGCAATCAAACAGGAATTAGCCGCTAAAATGTCTTAGGCTTGGTTGGTATTTTTGCTCATATTGCCATATTATTCTGTATCTTATATAACTATATATACATATCTGGTTGGTGGTTGACCTACCCCTCTGAAAAATATGAAAGTCAGTTGGGATGATTATTCCCAATATATGGAAAAATAAAAGCCATGTTCCAAACCACCAACCAGTAACTATATATACATATAATTATATATGTATATAAGTAGCACCTCGCAGACATCCAGGAATGCCACCCACAAAAAACTACTACCCGCCCCTCGAAACTCTTGATTTTTTTCCATCAAGGTAGGACTCAAACTTCAGCAGTGCCAGCGGAGTTTCGTCCAAAGAAATGATTTTTTTTTGGATAGCTCTTGAGCGCTGAGATCCCAGCAGTACTATCCACCAGAAAATTGGTCGGACTTGGAAATTAACACAACGAATCCACCTTCAATGCTGCCACTGGGATTCTTACTGGGTAGGCTGATGACTGCATACGAGCAGTGAACTCTGATGTCGTAAGCCATTCAGTTCCATGATGTGGAAAAAAAACACAAATCCTTAACTGGATATATAATTAAGGATATTAAGGAATTATTCGGTCCATCACAACCATAATATTTACCTGATCAGAATGCATCCGGCCACAATGCTTTAAGAAAATCAACCTACTGAACCAAGGTTTCCCTAGTGTCATCATGGCCGATTCTTGTCTTCCCGCAACGCAGTATAGATTGAACTGCTGAAACCGGGCCAAAAAAATGTCAAATTCTCTTTGTCAAGTTGTCTGCCAAAATATCAGCTAAAGCCATGCTAAGGTCTACCCTCTGGTAAACTAACATAGCTATTGAAAATGACCATAGAAATAGTGGATTTACCCATTAATAGCATGGTGATTTTCCATAGTTTTTTCTATGTTTACCAGAGGGTACATATGTCTACATCCACATCAGTTGAAACCACTGAGTGTGCACCCGGGTTCTAGGTGCCCAGCGTGGATATCTGGATTTTTCGTTTCCTGGAGGCCAACCCGAAGGACCCACAAACCATGGATTTCCCAACTCGAAAAGAGGTGCAGCCCATCACTTAGCTGATTTTGGGGTCCGCAATTCTAAGAAACACCCATACGACTTTTGTTGGGGTATCCCTCAAATTTGCGATGATGATTCCATACTATTGAAACTCATCGTCGAAAATTTGAATCATGCAACTGACTAAAATGACATTAAATGACTAAAATAGGTCATGCTATGGGTAGTATCAAATAATGATGTTATATAGTTTTTTTTTGGAAAGACCCAACACCTGCATCCCTTGGGCCCTTGGGACTACATTGCAACTGGCTTGCTGCGCACCTATCCTACGTGCAGTCTTGAAGGGATTTACACATGGAGAGGCTAACCCCGCATATTGTGTATATCTGCATATATATATAATACAATATATATATATATGTAGATATAATATATATATATATATGTATATATAATGTGTATATATATATATATATATACACTATATATATATATATATATATATATATATAGATACTATGTATGTATATATATACTATGTATATATATATATATATACATGTGTGTGTGTGTTCTGCAGGTATAGTATACAACACTTGCATGTCATGCATAGACAAACAATAATTAATATCGTCTTGTTTGAAGACGTATTCACATGTAAAGCATGTTCTCCTACGAAACGCTACGAAAAAAAAAGTTCGATGATGTTCTCTCATGGCCCTTGGTATCCCCCCGGGTAAAGGGAGGGGGGTGGGCCCCCCAAAATACACCAAATATATTTTTAAAAAAACAGACGTCCCCCAAACATTGATGCTTGACCTAAGATTCTGAAGATTTAGATGCAAACTGTTTCGCCCGGTTCGTCTGGTGTTCCATTGAAGGCATCACCTTTCCTTTCCCCACATAGTACTACTATGCCCCTCATAATATGTCCAAATGTTTTCTCAAAATTAACACCACCGGTAACGTTTAATCACTCATTGACACCCAAAAGCTCGCAACTTCACACAGCTGCGCTATTGGTCGAGCAAGTAAGCCAACAGTCACTAGTCATCATTTGAGTTGGCAACATGTATGCGCTTGGCACTGGTTTTAAGAAATACTGTTTCTAATTCGGAACTCAAACGTGACCATTTCCATGAAGGTCATCTTACAATTACTCATTTTGTCTCATATTATGTCGTGTGAACTTTGTAACTAACCCGCGTCCTCCTTCACTCTGTCGGCTTCTTGGTCAATGTACCTTTGCCAAGGCTTCCCATGGTGCGCATCTTCACACAAGGGTCATAGGATGGGCCAATCTTTGGCAATCATAGGAAACTAATGTAAACTACATGGATTTATATGATCTTGTAGGGATAATTGTGGGGATACTGATTGGGATGTAATGTTTACCCTCGGGTGTCATCCAACATGGCGAGCAAATCCCCGAACGAAACGCAGGTTCTCCAAGAATTGCCCATGTGCTCCTGGTTGGTGGTTGACCTACCCCTCTGAAAAATATGAGTTCGTCAGTTGGGATGATGAAATTCCCAATATATGGAAAAATAAAATTCATGTTCCAAACCACCAACCAGTTGCCCATTTTCTCACATGTTCTATGACCATGTCCAAATCAGAAGATGAACAAACCTACCACTCCGTTGCGAGGTCGGCGAAGGAACCCTCCGCCGATGCCAAGTTGATTCAAAACTCCCAGATCGTTGATGAGCTCACAAGATGTTCAAAATATGTCCAGCAATATCCCCTAAATCTGAGGTGTCAAATAAATGATCGTATAAACAAAATGTTTGGATTTATGTAGCACTGAGATCATATTTCGAGGAGTATCCCGGAGTATCCCCTAAATTTGAGGATTCAAACCCCTCAGATACCAGGGCCACACAGCTCAAAATGTTCAAGGAGAATCATCTGACGACCACTCAACACAGGAGATGTCTATCGATAAACCCAGCGATGAACCTCCAAAAAAGATCAACAAAGGGGATATGTATGGGATATGTTTGAAAATTGTTGCTGTACTAGTCGAGCAAAGAAAAATTAATCTGTTGGGCCTTAAGGCCTTAAGGTTGCGTGATTTCTCAAACATATATAATCACCTTTCTGTTGGAGAATTTTGACTCAGAGACCTACCAATTTTCCCATCCATCATCCCCTCCCAAAAAAAGCGCACCACATGGCAGACAGCGCCAGGTTCTTAGCATTTTCCGCTGAGACGGTGACAAGATCGTCAGGCTGGCAGATCGCCGAGGAAATCGATCTTTAAGCTGGAAAAACTTGGGAATTCACAAGTGGTTTAGGGGGGTGACCAACAAAAACTAGGGATTTCACACATGAAAATAATGATTCAGACATCGAAGCATGGATTGACATGAAGAAAGTTGGAAGTTGGGTCAAAACCCCAATTAACATAGGATTTGTACGACAACAATGGCAGATCCCCAGTAAAACTGGTGAAAACATGTGACTTTCCCAAGAAACCCCCGCAGTTTTTTTCAGTGACTCTCCCCTCGCCCATCCGAGCCGTGGTCACCTGATCGTCTTCCTTCAGCTTCAAGGACTTGAGCCGGTCACGCATCTTCCTACGCGATGGAAATGGGAATGAAAATCCAATGGGAATATCATCAGAATATCATGGGAATATGAATAATATGGGAATTTCAGGATCCTAAACTGGAGGTGCCTACCAGATATAAGGCCTTAACTTCAGGCTTTAATTTCAGGGAATATCCCAACAAAATATGGTCAGAAATATGGTACAGTACCTCCATTCTAGGATCCTGAAATTCCCATTGATAATTTGAATAGAATGGGAATCTAGGAAATATAGCTACAATTATCAGTGGCCATTCCAGGTACCGAACTTGGAGCTACCATGTGTAGGGGCTTTATATGCTACAGTACCTCTATTTTCGAGTCCTCCATGAGCCACTGATATAATCACTTTCTGGGGATATAACTCTATGTATATATTTATACATATGATAAATGGGAATATCATGGGGATATAACTCTATATATCTGGGTAAATAAGAATATTTCACTAACCTGAATTGTTGGGCCATAAAAGGGGATGATTTCCCTATAAAAACCATGATTCCAGGGTTCGGTCGCAGTGAGGTCGTTGTAGTTTACCAAGATATATATATATACATACATATATATACATATATATATATATACATGTGTATATATATATATATTGTACATATATATATACAGTATATATATACAGTATACATATAAGGTTTTATGAACTGTGAGAAGTAATCACAGTTCCCTTCTCTTCGCTTTGTCGCGCCCTTCAGGCTGCGAACTCTTCGCTTTGTCGCGCCCTTCAGGCTGCGAACAGATTTAAACACACAT
>Ga0126342_10013934_pt1 | contig 14219 bp, 12 predicted proteins | sample Cyp1metagenome_FD_92528 | JGI IMG/M metagenome (GOLD analysis project Ga0126342, IMG submission 92528) | Coral microbial communities from Lord Howe Island, Old Settlement Bay, Australia - Cyphastrea 1 metagenome | ecosystem: Host-associated > Invertebrates > Cnidaria > Coral ...
ATTTCTTATTGAAACTTCTTAGCTTGAAGAGCCCCCACGGGGGAAAACCACCCTTAGCCCCTCTCACGGACCGAAATAAACCTGCGGTGTGGGCGGCCACCCCACGCGAAGCGGGGTGAATACGACACAATAAATGAGATCATCTCTTACCCTTTGGCTTCAGGATGAGAACGCAGAGATGCGAGCCGCTTGCCTAGAAGGTCTAGGTCACTTGGGTGAGATGGCGAGGTGGGATGCAGTTTGTTCAGACCGCTGCATTGCTACTTTGGTTTAGAATGGTTTAGAGGATTCAACAGCACATCCCATCCATGTCCCATCCTTTGCCAGTTCTTCGGCGGCAAAGATTGTAAGTTGCTTGGCGGACCAAGAGGAGATTGTCCTGGCCCAAACCTTCCAGACCGTGAAGAAGGCGCCTTCTTTGCATCTTTTTTTACAGATTGTTTAGTTTATTCACCTGTCCGTCCATGCATGAATTAGTCTCCCCATGTTAGATCACATCTGGTGCGGGGACTCACGCACTCCAGATTGGAACTGCTGGTCCAGAAGAACTTGCAACCTGCATCCAAAGTTCAGTCCTTAGGTTCACCTGGATTCTGCATCACAGCTTGACTGGACAAAAGGTTGAGACAACCCAGATTAATCATTGAATATGATTTGTAATGACTAATGACCTGTAATATCCTGTAATCATGTAATCGCACATATCTCCTTAGTAATCAGCAGTACGTGGAGTCTTCGCTACCAGCTCTGGCTGTCGCATGCCCCCAACAAGGTACCACCAAACCTCAGGCGCCTGGGGGATGTTGGACACTGCCTGTAGCCGACTGGCAAAAGTGGCATGATGGCCGAACCACCCATGGAGTTTGTTCTGGCCGCGTTTCCACTTGGCTAGCCCCCTTGATAAACTTTGATAACAAGATATAGCAAGTGGCTATGTAATGGATGAGTTTTTTTGACTCCAGATTGGACAGAAGCGCAAAAGGTTTCAATTTGATTGCTCAATCATCCGCTGCAATGATCTGGTGAATCGAAAGAGCAGAGCTGGGCCCAGCCTCCTCTCACTGCCCAGAAGAGGTGCAATTGCGAGCAGTACAAGCTTTGGGCGAGTTTGGCAAGGCTGGGGCAATGCACTTGTTTGTTGATTGCCATCACTTTCTGCGAACACATCAACACCTAGCTATATATATATATATACCTATCTGAAAGGTTGACAAAATAATCAAAATATCAACGAGTTCAAACAGTTCCGTCTTACTCCAGGCTGCATCAGCCTACGCACCAGTCATTGCTGGATTGCTCGGCTGTGGTGTGAAGAATTTGGAGGAAACTGCAGCTGCTCGGCAAAGACCTCCACAGTTGCTCACACACCTCGGCTCCACTTTCTGGGGTCAACTTCAACTGAAAAGGGGCAAGATGACAACGATCCCTCAATAGCCTATCGCAGACAAGTAGCTATGAGACCAAATGACTCATATGACCATATATGATATGATTAAACACATATAAAAACATATAAAAACTCTGAAAGCATTTGAAAGGAACATGATCATGATCGATAAAGATTGGCACGCTTTCTAAAGATTTCTAAAGCAGTTTCCCGCATCCATGAACTGCTGATTGCACGTGATTGCCCGATTGACCGATCCTGATTGGAGCCCCTTCCTGCTGAGGTCAGCGCGTTGAAATGCATGGGCATCGCTGGCTGCATTTGGGGATGGATGAATTACCTGGGTTCTTTTTCTTGGTACTGTATTTTGTATGAATTTACATTGAATTTGCTGTATGTGAAGACTTTTTCACCAGGTACATTTTTTTTTTTCCAATGCACCAGAGTTTGATAAGTTTGATCCGTTTGATCAGTTTGATTCGTTCCCATCATTTTTCTGTCACTTGGGCCAGGTCTCCCAGCAGCTGTAGCGGTTACGCCAATTCTGGTGCACCGCACGCCACCTGTGCATGACCCCGACAACATGGATGATGAAGAGATGCAGGCGACACTTGTGCTTGCCCGTGGAGTCCGGAAATTCCAGAAGCAGCATGAAGCAGCTGCATCTATGCCAAATTGAGTTAAAAAAACCAGAGTCTCTCCCCTCTTTGATGTCGTCCTTTCGGAACCTTACACAGATTCTTCAAGAAGAAACCGTCACAGGATGCCCAGAAGCAACGGCGTCTATCTGCAGCATCCGCCTTGAGAACCTTTGGCGAGGAGCGAGACTTCCATTCCTTCAATTCCCATCCCTCCGGCGAGACTTCAAAGATCTTCGTTTCAAACATCTTAGGAGATCAGTGCTGGCCAAGCTCAGCTAGTGGGAAGCTGTCTCCTTGACCCGGACTCGCAGATTCGAAACGAGGCACTGAATTGCAAGTAGCTGTAAGTATATAGCTATAAGTAGCTATAAGCAGCTCATAGGCCATTTTATTGGAATCTGATAGCCCATCGCTTTGTTATGCTTTGCTACTACTGTGTGATATTTTTTTGTGCATCTGGTCCGAGTGGCTATTTCACGAGGCAGTGGAGACGCTGAAGATCCTCGGTGAGTCTGGTGCAGCTACATTTGGTAAAGGCCTTGGCAGTGTGGCTGCATCGGAACAACGATATTCTCAGGTGATTCCAAAACGCACTGACTGTAACATTCAACTGAGGTGCTTACACGGACCCTGCGGTCGGAACAAAGCTTGAAGCCCGAGCAGCCTGGCTCAGAAGCAGACCGTTGTGACACGCTGCGACATGCAACGCAAAGCCCTACATAGCCTGACCTAGCCTGACACTCTTAGCAGCTAGCATTAACGAAATATTTAGAAAAAAACATTTGCGAACCCTGCAGTTGGCTCAGGGTCGCTCCTGTTTCTCAGGTTTTGGCCATCGAAGCTCTTGGAAAGCTGGGCCTGTTCGCCCTGCCGTGGATTCCGCAGTTGGCCAAGTGCCTGGAGGCCGGGCCGATGGAAACTCTGTGTTGATCGGGATGTCATGGGATGTCCTTGCCCTGGGTGACATGGTCCATGGTGCAGGACGCTGCAGCAGAGGTGCGGCGGGTCGCCGCGGTGGTCTGGACCTATGATTTGATACAGCTTGGAGATGCTTGGAAGCTAGACCATGCACAGACCCTCTGGCAGCCTCTGGCATTTCATTGCACAGATTGACATTAGGCCCTTGGAGAGTTGGCTGAAGAGCACAGCGTAGCTTTGCCCAGTTTGAGCTGTGACTTGTTGGAAAGTATTGGAACGATACATTCGGAAGCGTCTTGAAAGGTCCCTAGAGACTCTGACGCCAGGCTGCGGTCGCAGACTTCGTGAAGGAAATTGCTGCGTGCCTTCGCGATGGTGATGCTCTGACACGACGGAGATGCATCGAATCTTGGCTGATGCTGACGTGCCAGCGGTGAAGAGCATGGTGTAGCCAGTGTAGCCGCATGGCTTTCAGGAATGCCTCGGCAAATTGGGTTGTGAGCTCAGACTCATTGCAGTTTGCAGTGATTCTCATTCAACAATATTGAACATCAGTTCCGAAAACTCAGTGTATCATTGACCATGCTGCTGTGTGCCACAAGGCAACTCGGCAAAGCCCTTCGTGGAAGACATGGTCCACATTTTGGAAGGCCACAGAGATCCAAGATTGGCAGCGATCTGACTTCAACCAGCTCAAGGTCTTGGTGTTCAACTTGCTGTTCAATCCGGTCTGCCACCGTAGGTATCGACAGCTGGAATTGGGTACCTGTGGCTGAAGCACTATCCAGACTTGGCGCCTTGTCATTGACTTTAATGAGATCCTGCTGCCATGTTCTTTTTGTTCTGTACTGGTAGATCAATAATATTCAATAATATCATTGACAAATTCTATTGAGAAGAATTCTATTGACAATTGGTGATCACATCTTGGAGTGGCATTGTTTCAGAGCTACACAGAGAAGTCAAAGGTGCTGCAACTCCAGAGCATGCTGATATCCTGGCTGGCAATCTGACACATGACTCCCGCTCCGCCCTGGCCTTGGGGCTGCCCCCAAAAGTGCCTTACAGTAAGCCTTACAGTTCAGGAATTTTCATTAAAAGTCTTGGGGAGTGTGAGTATCTTATCTTCCTTTTCAGATCTTTTCAGGATCATTCACCAAGATTTTTTGCAATACAAAGTGCAAAGTGCAAAAGACAACTACAGGCTGACCTTCGGCTGACATTTCACGAAGGCATAAAGATGAGCGTGACGTCAGGATCAAGATATTGTGCGGTGCCATCACATTAGAGGAACTTCTGAGTCACCGAGAGTTCTCCAATCTCCAGGTCAGATGGAGTGCTGCCTCTTCTCTGGGGAAACTGGGCGAGATGGCAAAGGACACTTGGGAGATCTTGGGAGAAACAACGCAGCTCGTTGCTTGGGACTACTGTTTTAGGATAATGATGGACAATGACTTTGGATGATTTTGGGTTTTTGGGTAGGGCGGCCAGGGTTGTTCTCTAAGTGTTCACCCTTTGGAAGGATCACGTGGATGCCTTGGTTGCAAGCTCAGCGGGCTCCAAGAGAGAAGGATCGCAGAAATTCACGGAAAAAACACCAGGCAGTTTGAGAAGGTTTCTGAACCTTGTAGTTGTTGCACGTCTTAAGTGATTTTCATCGAAGCACAATCAGATCTATGGTTGGATGTCCTTTTGCAGCAGTGCTTTGCCAGGTCAATTTGCTGCAATCCGAAGATGCATCCCTTAGATGTGTAGGGACACAGACGCTGATGCAGGTTGCAAAGGTGGGGAAGAATGGTTTTACTAGTTTTACTTGCAGAACACACTTGGCAAAATGGGACATTTGTGCACAGTACTGCTACCGCTACATTTTTTGGTACATGTCTTTTATACATTTTTCGAGTTACCACACAATCTTTGATTCTGCAATTTGGAATTATGTCCACACGTGCAGACAAGAATCTGGAATTTGGTCCAGGGTGTCAACTTGGAAGACAAATTCCTTCCGCTGCTCATGGATCCTGACACAAACACGTGTCTTGGCTGTTTGCTTGGAGATGACTAGCAAACTGCAACGAAGGTCGGGAATTTCGATGCATTGTAGCATGTCCTTGCACAGGCGAGAGCAAGCTTGTCTTGCCCTGGCTTCTCACTGTGATGGTGAGGCACTGGGTCTCCGACGGGCTTTAACATGCTTCAACCCTTTGGCGGCTTCCATTCTTTAGAGCGCATCAGCCAATGAGATTGCACAGTGAGGTACCAAAAATTCATCAAACTAATACAGTATCAACTGTATCCAATAGGATTAAGGTGGGTGATTGACTTTTGGTGTCTGGACTTGTACAGAAACACTTCAGGAAGAATCCAGACACCATCTCTCTGTGATCCATGTTCACCTGGAAGTGGCACTGCCAGGGATTGGAGAAGCTCCTGATGAAGTTGCACGATCCTAAACCTTTCGTCCGCCGTGCTGCAGCAGCAACCCTCGGGGACGGGCTTCGGGCAAGGGAAAATTGACATCTTCATCGCACATATATGCACATATCAAGATCTAGCATGAATTTACCGTGTTGTGAGAAGGGTATCTTATTTTTTGTATGCGGAACAAGCCCAGTCTTGGCAATATTTCTACCCTAGTGAAATGGTATGATATGTTCATGTCCATTAAAGTGTCATTTTCTTGTCGACCCAAATGGAAGCTGGAATGAAGCATGTCATGGAATCATGTTCATGTCCATTCTCATTGAAGCTGGAATCCGCATGGTGGAAGCTTTGTGGAAGCTGGCGCAGAGAGTGCGGGCGAAGCATTGTGTTACGTCATTGTATAGTTGAACGGAATTAAAACCCAACAATCATTTGGGGCACAGTCTTTGTTTGGGGGAGGAATGAGCAAGTGGAGACCTCTTGGACCCCGATGGTCCCCGTGAGAACCACTGCAGGAGCTTGGGCAAGATGCTGCTGACTGCGCAGGCAGTGAACAGCTTTACTTTACCTTGGAATCTTTGATCTTCACGGCGAAAGTCGAGGTTTTCTGGAAGCTTTCCTTTCCTGGCAAAAGTTTGGCGAATGTTTGCCAGGGGATGTCCTGAAGCTATTGTTCGACAGCAACAGCTACGTTTGTGCCACAGCCGCACGAGCCCTGGTGGCTTTCGGCGCTGAGGGTGCCAAGACATTGATGGACAGGCGCCAGTGAAACGTTGCTTCGAAGCACTTGATAGCACAGATCTGTGACTTCTGCTGGTGACGTGCCAGGTTGTTGGACGAAGATGAGGATGATCAACTTGATGTTGAATCGAGTGTTTTGCAGAGAATCATGCTGGATGCCATGCAGGACCGAACGCCAACCTGACTGCTGCATTGTTCCGATATGTAAATGACAGGAGCTTTAAACATCTTTAAGCAATATCCAACTCCATGCGAGCAGCATTGAAGGGGAGACCCGTACCAGCATATATGGGATTCACGGCTCAACTTCACAGAGTTGCGGGCTAACCATTTCCCGTATTCTTGTCTGAGAGACTGTACAGACACTATACAGACACTATACAGACACTATACAGACACTATACAGACACTATACAGACACTATACCGACTATACATTCCACTTCTGCCCAGGCAGTTGATGCTGAATTTATTGAGCCCTACCTTCACGTGCTGGTGGAATCCTGGCAGCAAAGCTGTTTCGATGCTGTGTAAACTGTGTAAACACCTGGTGTTTTTTATCGGTCACTCAAGGCCCTGAAGCCGACGTTTGTTTCCCGTAAGAATTGCAATCCAGTGATCTTCAATTTTGGTGCTGCAGGTCTTTTTGGCCGCAAATCAGCCTGAAATTCGGCTTGCCGCTTGGTCCTGCCTTTCTAAGGTTGGGAATCTCAGAAAGCAAATGTTTCACTGAGACGTTTGAGTGTCACCAATCGCTTGATTTTTGGGGCTCTAATTGGGCACTGGTGTGCAATCCTAGTGTGTACGCATGCCACGAACTCCTGATCCGCCACTGCAGCCCTTGTCAGGTGAGTGACAAAGGTTTTCAGTCCTTGGTGAAGGGAGCCCAGGATTCCCACATCGTGGTTCGCAAAGGGGTTGCGGAGGCTGGAAGAGCTGTAGATATGGAGATTGACTGAGCTTGACATGCTCTGAATTTCACTAGTCAAAACTGGTCAGCTTTTGCAGGCCATTGCATTCTTGCTCTCTGGCAGAGAACAATCTGGTGACCCTACGTTCATGGAGAAGGAGGCAAGGGGGTTCACATATGGTCACATTGATTTGAAAGGGCACAGATATGTAAAGGTTGATCATGTAACACAGATATGTAAAGGATTGTGAAGGTCTTTGTATGAGCTGCACATGACATATATGACATATATATATATGACATATATGCCCTGATCACAAGGCGACAGAAACCTTGGCCCAGCAGCTCACAGATCCGAGCATCGCTGTACGAGTGCAAGCTGCTGAGGCCACGGCCAGTGACCAGTGGCGAAAATGGTCAGGGTGAAACGATGGAAAACGCCAACTCAAGGTTATATACCCTCTGGTTATTTAACATAGCCATGGAAAATGGCCCATTTATAGATGGTGTACCTATTAAAAATGGTGATTTTCCATGGCTATGTTAAATAACAAGATGGTAAATGTTATATAATCATATATAATCATATATAATCTGGCCAATTTGTATCAATTTGTTTGTTGAGCAATGGTTGGCAATGTTTTTTGCAAAATTCACAGCCCACACCAAGCAACATCAGTGTAACTTGATGCTCGACAAATGATTGTGGTTTTGCAATCACAAGCTTCTCACTTACACCTTTTGTATTTTTTGTGTCCAAAGGCACATGTTTTCGTTTGCTTGTTACAGAGGAATTCTGGTGTCCCTCATGAGGGCAATCTCCTCTCGCGTATACTACTGACATCTACGGACTTAATATTCAGCTGGTGGGCAAGGGTTAAAATTGATCACAAGACACAAGAGTCAGAAGAGTCAGAAGAGTCAGAAGAGGAAAGACTTTCGTGGAACTTTGGCTTGAGGCCTTTCGTCGCATTGGTGGGCCTTTGGCAGAAGCCCATTCAGAGGCTCTAGCCAACCGACTGCAGGACAGGCGTTCAAATGTGTTCATCCAGCGTGGACGGTTGGCGATTGGTTGGAGATTGGCCAACCTGGAAACAGCTCGAAATGCCCAGTGCAGCGCAGGAGCATGACATTCGCGTGTACTGTCCTGTGATGGACACACTGGGTGCCATGGGAAAAGCGGCAGCACCTTACATCGCGCTATTGAAAGCGCGCCTGGAGGCTCTGTGAAATGCTGGTCGAACTTGTTACATCAACAGCTGCTCCCCACGTTTTCCATCGTTTTCCCAACATGAAATCACCAGTTTCCAGGCGGAAACTGCAGTCATCGGTGATGCCAGCGCATACCCTGTAGATCCCTGTAGAATCTTCCGCACCATGCTGCACCTCACTTTTGGATACTTTTGGATCATTGAGCTGGATTCCTGAGAGCAGGTGCCAGAAGTCAAAGTTAGAGCCAGCGCAGTGAGAGCACTTGGAGGAATAGGTGAGCCAGCAATGCCTTCCGCAACATGTCTGCAAAGGGGATGCTGCACAAGTATACAAAAGTAACAACTGTGGCCTTGGAAATCAGTAAGATACATATGATACATATGTGACTGTGAAGGTCAGGACAGAAGTGAGCTGAGCTTCAGACACAGCAACAGTGACAACTGCACGAGGGTGCAAGACAGAATCTGCTGAGGCATCGCTGCTGGTTCTGCGGCTGGAAGAGGATTCCAATGTCGAGGTGAAACTCTTTGCTGTTGAGGCCTCCTGTCGCCGACTTTCCTTGGAGATCATGGTTCATTTTATTCGTTCTACAACTCACTGTTGGATGAGGGTGAAAGCAGAATCAATGCAGGAAGGGTCCTACCCTAGCTATATGCGAGGGTGTATGTGAAGGGTTTGCTTGAGAGATGAAGAAGAATGGTGGCATCTGACACATCTGAGGCTTTGGGGGAAATTGGCAGCGCCAGTGTGCAGCTCTTCTGCAATCTTGGACGGGTAAGAAATCTTCAACTTCTTCAGTTGCAGAGGGAAAGGCGAGAGGTTCAACTCAACTGTGTCTTTTTCTTCTGTCTATATAAAGTTTGAAGTCCTGTGCTTCATTCATCCTTCATTCATCGTTCAATTGATCCAAGGCAAGCTGCCGGGCAGATTGCCAAAGTGCAACTGGGCTAAAACTCTTGGTGATGTCTTTGGCTGCAGATTCTCACCCTGTCAAGGGCCACATGTGTGTCCGTCAACTCGAATGCCAAGGCATGCCAACTGCCTAGCCTCCCATATGATCATGGATGAGGCAGGGATCAGACGGATTCGAGACTTGCCCCCATACACTTGTCCAAAACAGCTCCCAACATTGTATGCTTCTGGCGAGAGAAACACACAACTCGATGCTCAATCTGCTCCAAGTGTCCTCGAATATCCTCGAATGCTCTCAGTGCACTAGGCATGTTTGCGGCGAGCATGTGCTCGAACCCTTGGACGCCTTGGCCCGTGGCTGCTTCAGTGCGTCCCAGGCTGTTTTTGGATTACACGTTTCACATCCTTCACACATATCCGAATCCAACTGCAGCCAGGCCGTGGCTATGGTCATAGTAACAGCCCACTAAGGCATGCCAGTAGCTGCCTCCATGAGTTGGTGCTGGCACTGGGCGACTCAGACTTGGAGGCTGCACTTTTGAAGCATATTGACAATATATTGACAATATTGACACAGAGTGTGGAAGTGACGGAAGTGATATTCACTCAGTCTGGAGAGATCTGGAGAGTAGGACTTGACGAAGCCGAGATGCTACAGTGCTACAGGTCCGAAAAGAAGCTGCAAATGCTTTGACTGGCATTGGCGAAGCTGCCGCACTCGAAATCGTGGTCGAAGACTTAGCTGGCGAATCAAGTCCGGATCGTGGACCAAAGTCCACTGCTGCAGATGCTTTCAAATCATTTTAGATCTAGACTCTAAACTTTAACAGATATATGATATATCACAATGTAATAATGTATCAGAATGTATATAGATTATGTATAGTATAGAGAGATAGCATGAAATAGAGATACATTCATAATAATCACTAATCATCAATGACCGAATGCATTGGATCTTGCATATCTTGCCAGGCTATCATCCGCAGCGCGGAAGATACTGTGGATCTACACCTTGCCTGATGCACTTTGCGTCCGATAATACCCTGCTGGACACAGCCTTTGCGCTCTGGCGCTAGGTGAACTGCCAATGGCATGCCACCAATCCGAGCTCCGCCACAAGCGGACATGTTGGACGTGTGGGACGTGTTCAAGATGGTTGTAGCCAGGACTTGCCACCAAGATCAAAGAATCTAAGTCTAGATCCATTAATGATTAGCATTGATTAGCTGTGATTAGTGTGGGCGAGGCCTTTAACGTCATCTTAGAGCCATCTCTTTCATTCAATTCCTTTGTTGATGACTCTCCGCGACCGGAGCTCTTTTTCAAAACTGCTGATGTGGCTCCGCAAATGTGGAGGCCTCGAATCGACGTAAACGTCTCATGTCTAGCCAAAGGTGCGAGGCATGCAGGGCCACGCAGGAAAACGCAGCGTTGACGTGTGCTGGCGAACTGCCAAGTCATTCGGCCAACTCGAAGAATCCGACAGCCTGGCATCATAAGGATAGCTTTCAACATCTTTCAACATCTTTCAACATCTTTCAACATCTTTCAACTATATGGGGCAAGGTTCTCAAAGTAAAACACAGGTGCGTCATCGTTAGTCAACAATCAGACAGCCTGCTTGTTTGAGTCCGGTCAACCTCCCTCTCAGTGGAAGCCGCTGCAGCTGTTTGGTTCCCTGAAGTTTTTGCGAGTTAAAGATTGTAGCAATCCGCCTGCTCCCTATCTGTTCGCAGCACTAGTTGCATCCTGAGTCGCTGTAATTGCTTGGAAATGTATGGAAATGTGAGGATACGTGACACCTGTTCCTAGCCTAGTTGTGGTAGAAATGAAACCTGGCGGCGTGGCCCCCCATCTTGAACGGAACATGTACCACAGCAAACTCTTAGACAGAGATCTGCATGATTGCTTAGCGTTGTCTAGAGATTCCTGTGCTGAGAGCATAGCACATTTTGCCGCTGAGTTTTCGTGGCTGAGGTGACGTGCTGAGGCAAAGATGGGGAATAAGATTTCAGCTCATTGTCCTCTCAATGAGCTATACGAAGGAGAGGAGTTTGAGAGCATTTACGAGGTGCACCCAAGCGACCTGATACGATTTTGGTATTTGACAAGCTTGGTAGGCAGTTGGTAGCCTTAGGGACCCTGGCCATGGATGGCCATGACATCCAGTCGCTGCAAAGTGCCAAACCAATTTCTACATTTTATCCATTGGCCTTCAGCCCCGAAGGTGGATGAAAGTCAGACAATTGGCACTGGCAAGTTCGCCGTCGTTCACATGTGCAACCGAAGAAGTCAACCTGAAACAAAATATGCCTTAAAAGTCAGAAACTAAGTCAGTGGAAGTCATCAAAGACATGGTGACAGCTTTGAGGGTCTTAATTGTTTATATTATATATATATAATGTATCATTCTAGTAGCCCCAAAAAGATAGACAAAGGCATTTATCACGATTTCATTTCTTTTAACTTTTCTATCTTTTTTTGGGTCTACTACAATTTATGTTTTTTTTTGCAGCTGGAGACCTCAGGTGATCAACACCAGAGTGGGTGACATGGCCAGTTGCTTCCTGAGGCTGCCAGAAGAGGCGTCAGCTTCACTAAAGATACGCCCTTCTAAGACTTTAAGATATTTCAAGATATGATCTGATGTGAAATATTGTGAAATAATTACAATAATGTGGTCAGAGAACGAGCTGGCTCCCTGCCAAGGCTTGAACCGCATCCATGAGGAGATCAACATTCTCCAGGTTCTTGGCAGCCACCCAGGCCCCTTCCCACCATCATGGACCAATCGAACCCGCTGAGATCACATGTGTTTTTGCAGAGATTCCCGTGCAGGTCTTGTCTCTCTGATTGATGTGGACGAGGCGATGCCTGGTTCCATCCGTCACCTGCTCGCATGGTGAGTTGAAAGTAGCAGGATGGAAGGTGTGGAATGGCTGCTTTCGAACGTTTTTTACGACCCTATTGGCCGAGTTTGCGACCAGGGATGCTTCTTATTACGTAGGGTTTTGATGAATAACATTTGTTGTCCGTTGATGTCTATGATATCCTGTGATATACCCCCTCTTTGATTCAATCTTGATGACTTGATGGCTTGATGGATGTGAATGCACGTCAAGACTTGTGGTATACTCGTGGTCAAGCTTCTACGCCTTAGAGTCAAAAGCAGCGCTTGTGGAAGAATTGACGCACAAAGACCATCTGGTAACAAGAAACCCAACCGGTTCACTTCTTCAGGCGTAGCCATGCCAAGTACTGTACAGGGGTTCAGCCATGGTTGCGCGTTGGAGAGATTGTGGACGTGTATGAATGCTTTCCGTGCGTTTGTGCGGAGACAAGAAGTTGTTCTCGTTTTGATTGGTAGTAGGTGTTTGCGCAAAAAAGGGTTACTTCAGGACTTCTGGTGTGCCCTGGGTCCAAGGACTAGTGCTGGAGTTGTGTGAAGGTCTGATCCTCAATGTATTGACACCCCACCCTGGTAGTGTGCGATGCTTTTTGCATCTTTTTGCTTTTGCCCGGAGATTTCAGGTGGTGAACTTTACGACCGCATTCAGCAGAAACAGTACTATCCCGAAGTCGAGGCACCATTGCACCCCCTGTGCACTTCCACACTGGACGACATGGAATTCCATGGGCCACAGGCGAAAGCAGCCGTGCGCTGCCTCTTGGAAGCTGTAGCTTACATCCATGGTCATGGGATCATGCACAGGCCAACAGTTTACTGCATCAGAGAACTGCTTGTAGTGCGTCGGATGTGCATATCCCAAAGTCTTCAGGCGCTTGAAGAAATCTATGTTCAAAAGATTCTAAATTGCCTGTGAGTGAAAGTACGCTTGTTCCACCATGTTCTGCGCTGTCAGGGATCTGAAGCCCGAAAACATTTTATTGGTACAGGCCTCAATGGTCTGAGTCCTTGGTAAGGACTGGTAGACTCATGGTAGACTCACTGCAAGAGCATCAAGAGCATCGATCTGAGGCCAGCCGAGTCAGCAACACAGAGCTAAAGATCTCTGACTTTGGCTTAGCGAAAATATCAAAGGACTGCCCTGTGGTTTCTTTTGTTTCTTTTCTGATATTTTCTTGACTAGTTGCATGCAGTGTGCAGTGACTATAGACGACTATAGTCTATAGTGTATGCTTTGCAGATTTAAATGAACCACTTCATCCATGCAGATGTTGAATCCATGCTGAAATGAAGAGCTGAAGCAAAGTCACAAGATGAATCCATGCGAATCAGCCCCTTTGTTTCCAGGACTACCCTCGACGACTACCTCGCTCTCACTCCATTTGTGGTTCAGACTTCTATTTGGCACCTGAAGTGATCAAGCAGGAGGACTGCCGTGGAATCAGAGCTTCAAGGATTCAAAGGTCTACAGCACGCCATTGGACAACTGATCCTTGCGTCAGGAGTATGGCAGAGAAATTGACATTTGGGCACTGGGCGCAGACTCCTCAGAGAATGAACACATTCATAGCTGACATAGCTCACATAGGAAATTGACATAACTGCTTCATGCTGCACCATGTGGACCTGCCTAGCGACCCAGCTCTACCTCAGCTTCTAGCTGCGCTTCGTGCTGTGCAGGTGATCACCTACGTCCTCCTCAGTGGGGCCTTGCCTTTCTTTCACCATGTCCTTCATAAACTGTGCGCTATCCAGCCGCCAGCAGCCGCCAGCAGCCGGGCCATACTGGGCCCTATTCGGTGCTTTCTGAATTCTTTTTCATGCTTTGTAGCTTTCTTTTTACAGGTATCGTCAAATCGTGGAGAGGGATCTGAGTTTTCCAGATCAGGCTGGACGGTTTCTCAATCTGAAGACCACATGGATCCTGCTCACATTTTTGTCACGCAGGCTTGGAAAAATGTGTCCAAGGGCGCCCTGGATTTCATCCTCCGGTTGCTGCAGGCCCAACTCGCCAGTCTTTTAGACACCAGCAAAAAGGCACGTGTCTTTCATTGATACGCGGCCTTCTCACAAACTTTCATCAACAACTTTGCAAAGATTTTGCAATAATTGGCGTCCACTCTGCATCAGAGCTCTGGCAGACGCAACTTTGGACATCTTTGGA
>Ga0126342_10013935_pt1 | contig 14218 bp, 9 predicted proteins | sample Cyp1metagenome_FD_92528 | JGI IMG/M metagenome (GOLD analysis project Ga0126342, IMG submission 92528) | Coral microbial communities from Lord Howe Island, Old Settlement Bay, Australia - Cyphastrea 1 metagenome | ecosystem: Host-associated > Invertebrates > Cnidaria > Coral ...
ATGCCATCGCGTGGACTGCAGAGGACCGTCTGCGCAGGCCTGTTGATGATGACAGTCGCTTCATCCATCCTGTTGACTCTGCGGCGTGTTGTGGGGCTTTCTCGAAGGGTAGGTCCAGCAGCAGCCGATTGAACAGCAGATGCAGAAAGGTTTGTAGCGTGAATCTAGCAGGTGGCCACGATGTGTTTTATCCCTGGATGTCCTCCGGGGAAAATCCAGCAGACACCCCGTCAAGATGGTATGAGCCAAGTTCAGCAGCTTCACTGCCGCAGGTGGAGTTGGCTTCTAGTGAGCCGGTAGCTGATCTGCGGGAGTTGGGCCCGTGGCCGACTGACACATGGTTTTTCATTCATTTTTGCTCAGGGTCCCGAAGAGATCATGATTTGCTGGATGAAATTGAAATTTTGGCGGGTGAACATGGGCTTAGCGTTGTCGGCATTGCAGTTGATCCGTTGGCGTCGTTGGATGGTTTACATTCCATGGTATCCCCTCCTTCGTTGCATGGTGACTTGTTTAATGTTATTTGGGGTGATTGGCTCATGCGGTTGATTCAGTCCAAAAGGGTTGCTGGTGCCTTTGGATCACCTCCGTGCAATACACTTTCCGCGGCAAGACATGTGCCGTTGAAGGTGGCAAGTGGCATGTCTCCCAGACCCCTGAGGAGCAGACAGTCTCCCTGGTATCCCTTGAGCTATTGCACCGATAGAGAAAGGTTGGCAGTGCATGTTGGTTCTGCCCTCTATCTTTTGGTGTTGGGGTTATTAGGCGAAGTTGCTATGACTGGGGGCTGGACTGGTTTGGGACATCCGGCAGACCGCGGAGAACCTTTACCTTCGTTTTTCGCCACAAAAGAAGTGCACAGTTTTTGTCGGACGTTTGGTTTGGTGTATTCCGTTATTCACCAGTGTCGATATGGGGCTCCAACCAAAAAGCCTACAGGGTTATTGCTGCCGCGTGGATTGCATAAACTGCAGTTGCGTTGTAATCACCATCGTAAGCACAAGTGGTTGGTTGGTTTGGATAACTATGAGCACTTCGAAACTATTCCTGCAGCAAAGTACCCTCGTAAGTTGTGCAATAGTTTGGCAACACTATTTGTGCAAAGCTGGTTGGAAGTTCGCTCTCGTGGCTTTGAGCGACCAAGAGCCCCAAAGTGCTCAGTTTCATATTTTCCTTCGCCTTGGCAGGGGGCTATTGATGGAACCTGGGCATGGCCTGAGCCGGTTACAGGTTTTCTTGTTGAGCTCGTTAAAGCCGTCAACAATCGAGAAGTACACCCAAGCTTTGCAAGACCTCAACAATGAGCTTGAGGAACAGAATGTGGTATGGGCTGAACTTACTGAAGAGGAACGAGACTACTTCCTAGCTGACATGTTGTTGGATGCCTATGAATCTGATGGGAGCCGTGTTTCTGCAGGTTGGTTGCTTTCTGCCTTGCAAAAAGTGTATCCCCGCCTCAAGCTGAAAGTGGCTTGGCGAGTCTTTGACACGTGGGGCTTACTGCAACCTTCACGACAAGCACCGGCTGCTCCTCCTGAGTTGCTGCATGCCATGTTTGCGACTACTCTCATGTTGAATCGCCCAGTTCTTAGTGGCCTCCTCTTAGTCTGCTATTGCGGCCTTCTGCGAGTACGGGAGGGCCTTGGTTTGCGTGGACGTGACCTCGTGCTGCAGACAGATGGTTTGACTTTGTGTTTGGGTAAGACCAAGCGGGGCATGGAACAAAAGGTTGTTTTGCGTAATGGGGCTGTTATCAGTTACATGCGGTCTTTCTTTGAGCATTGCGGGTATCCGGCAAGTGATGAGTTCGTGTTTCCCATCTCATATGGGTCAGTGTTGCGCTGGGTCAAGCGTTTATCTGAACTCTTGGGGGCTAAGTCTTTGCAATTAACCACGCACACATTGCGACGTTCTGGAGCTTCTGAATTGTCTAGGCAAGGTATGCCTTTGGCAGACATTCTGCTGTATGGTAGATGGCTTAGTGAGAAAGCAGCTCGTGAATATATTCGCAAGGGGGAGGTGGCCATCATCAGGTCGCGTGGTTTACTGCAGGTGGAAGACTGGGCTCGCATTGACCGGTGGAGTGCAATTTGTAATAATGCCTGGAAACTCTATCATCTGGTTTTCTCTCAGACAGAGGTGGCGTCCCTTCGTTTGGATCATGTCACCTGTGAGCGATTTCGGAGCTATGAGTCTTTGGTTTTTCAACTTTGCACTACTTGACAGTCTTGTGGAAATGTGGGAAGAGCCAGCGCGCTGTCAGATGGGAGTATTTTCTTTTCAAGTGACCTTCTGGAATGCCAGAATGTCAGCTGCCGTTTTATGTTTGGCAATTGCCAATCATACATACAAGTGCTTTAGCAAAAGGCACAGGTGCGGTGGCTTGCAGCTTCAGTCTTGATCCAGGCAAGGGCTTCAGCAGGTCCAGTGGAGAGATTTGACCACAAATATATATTAATATATGTATCACTCTAGCTGGAATGATGCCGATTAGACAGATTTCATTCCATATATTTCTTGGGTTCCCTGAAACTCAACCACCCACAAAGGCTGCTGAAAAGGTGTTGTGCGCCCCGTGCAGCTCAGGCGGGTGATGGCCAATACAACACGGAGCAAACGCGTTGGACATCGCCTATGTCGCCAACGTCCTGCGGTGGAGGCGTTCGTCACTTTTTGCATCGTTCTTTGGGTTGCAAGGAGGTGCCCTTTGGGGGCCCAAATGGGCGCTGGAGATCCACGAAGAAATCAACAACCAACTTGGGGACTTGGTGGCTCATCCCAGTGGCTTTTCTTACCCCTATGAGATATATAAGTAGGCTTAATCCACTCACAACTGGGGTGAACATTTTGCCACATTCACACGATCCGTGGGTAGTTCGCCACCAGCCGTATCCATTGGATTTTGCCGTTGTTTCAACGGTGATTTTTCCGCAGCATCATGAACGATGTTCATCCAAGTCGTCTCATGGTGGAATGGTGGTCTGGCCCCCGGTTTAATCCATATGATCCCATTAATTTTAATCCATTGACACAGTCTTTTTGGTCCATATTCAACTATGGATGATATTCCATTCACTTGGGAGACTACCATAGATTAACAGGATCCACTTCCCCTACTGGCTGAAATATCAGCATTGTCCCCGAGAATTCGCAAATCGATGATGAGACGTGACGGTGATTCACCGTGGACGGGCGATGGTAGTCTCTGGGATTTTTTCACGAATAGCAATGGAAAGTCATCTAAATCATTTACTGTAAATCTATGGGTCGTTTGTCTAAATCTATGGGTAAATCTAATTTATCATAGGTACCCTCTGGTTATTTAACATAGCTATGGAAAATGGCCCATAGAAATAGATGATGTACCTATTAAAATGGTGATTTTCCATGGCAAACTGTTAGTCATAACCAGAGGGTAAATCATCCAAATCCATGGGCCAGCAATGCTGCTCCCGATTCGTAAACCAAACTTGGGAATGGTTTCTTCGACAACAATTATCCCATAATTTTCCAGGATTCCCCCACAAAAAAAAATCCCACACAGTTGACTATTATCCAACTATTATCCCATTAATATCCCATAAATATCCTACTATATAGCCCATGATTCTTGGCTAAAAACCACATGATCCTTTCTGCCTTGACCATGACTTGACCGGTTCCCAGGTTATCACCTCACCTTCGACTCAACTGTCTCAGTGTCTTCGCCTTTGCCCAAAGATCTTCGCAGCGTGCTGTCACTTCTTGTCCTCATGCACGGTAGGTCACTGGGATGCGACGGGAGGTAACGTTAGGATGGCTTGGACCAGGACTTTTGGGGAATCCCGGGGGTAACACAAAATAATTCCATTGCAAACTGCTTGTTTCTCGCATAATTTCTTGGATCTATTCTTGACGTTGGTAAATTGAATGGCCAGCTTCGTGGGTACAAAACCTCATTGTTCACTCCCTTCACCTTCCATTTTTTTCTTTTGAATGGTTTCATGCATATGTTCATGGTATAAAGATGCTGGTTGGTAGTTTGGAACATTTTTTATGTTTCCATATATTGGGAATAATAATCCCAACTGACAAATGTTTTTCAGAGGGGTTGAAACCACCAACCAGGATGTATAAAGCAGAGTATCAACCCCCCAAATTCACAACCCGCGATGGTTTCAACTGGGGGAATTCGTTTTCCCAGCAGAAAGCTCGCGTTTCGGGGGCGTTTGAGAAGACCAAGTTCCCAACAGCTGCACAAGGACTTGTAGATAACTTGCTAATTATATCTAATTATTGTGTGTATATATATATATATATCCCACATATGATTATGCATGTATAAATACACATATATATATATATAAATACACATATATGTATATATACATATATATATATATATATATACATATATATATATATACACTACTAATTAATAGTAACACTAATAATCATAATGTCATAGTCATTATACAATAATCATCATGTATATATGTGGATAATATCATGGTGATCACATACCAAACTGCGCTATTGCACATCGACGTCGAGCTCGCTGTTCCCAGTGCTTTTCTGCAGGAAATTCTTCACCGAAACTCTGTTTTTCTCATGAAATATGGGGTTTCCTATAGATTTGCCCGTAAACGCCAATGTTTGTTGAATGTGAATATCCCATTTGGGTCGTTACAGTAGTTTTTTTTTTTTTTTAATAGCGTGTCAGGATTTATAGAAGTCTGACATAAGAGATGGCCCAAGAAATATATACCATTTTGCAATGCTTGATGGGTCACTCAGTCCGTTGCCAGCTGAGTCACCTGTCTCTGGGTCGGAGGTCCCAGCTTTCTCGTTGGATGGAGCGGTTGTCCTCTTGGTCTGAGACGGCCTGCCTTCAAGGCGACAAGGGCGGGAGATGTTGGGATCGTGTTTTGGGGGGAAAATGAATATGGAAACCTATGGTAAACCTATGGTAAATCTATGGTAAATCTATGGTAAATCTATGGTAAATCTATGGTAAATCTGTGGTAAATCTATGGACATCAATGCACATCTATAGAAACTTATGAAAATCTATGAACATATATACTTTCACAGTTCTGGCTGAATGGTTTCATTTATGGCTCGGAGAGTCGTACTTGCTATTGCGCGAAAGATCAACTGGAAACCAGGGGGCATCTATGGTTTGCGGTGTTTCAGGATTTATGAACTTCTGGCGTATCCCAACTGAGCTATGCGATGCTATGCGCATGAACATCGTAGGTAATGTACCTATTTTCCATGTGGGTATTGTTCTGCCCGCAATCAGCTTTGGTAGGTTCTGCTTGAACGTGGAAGATATCATCAACAGAAACCGGGTATACATATGTCAAGGTATGTTGAGGAAAGGTCAATCATGTGTTTTTTTAGCCATAAGAATCATGGGCTATATAGTAGGGTATGAATGGTTTTTTCTGTGGATGAATCTGGATTTTTATAGTGGGATAATAGTGGGATAATCATGGATACATCCATGGGACATGTTAAGTCAGTTTGGGATGAATCCGATGCACCAACTGGTAACGTGAAAGAATCAGAGTTCAATTGTATGAACGAAATATGCCCAAAAATATGCTACTGACGTAGCTCCATTGAATCGGATCCTGAAGATCTCCCATTGACTGATTGACACTTTAATTGAAACATACTTAAATTTGATGAATGGAAATGAAGACACTACTGAATTGCCTTCATTAAAAAACAGCAGGCACATCAAACAGAACCCAGGCTTGGGCCCAAAGCCGTGGGGGATTCCCAATGTCTCCCTTCATTTCCAGCTCAAGATTCGTTTCCCTGGAAATCTGAGAGTTGAGCATAGTTGAGCCATATTTAGTCGTAAACGATCCGTTCTTGGTGGGTATCCCTCCTTTCCCATATGCTCCATGGTGCTGGAATATTTACCAACATTGGCCCCAAAAATCCCCCAAATGTAGATAAATATACCATACATGGAGCATATGCGTTTTCTTGATTGTTTCGTGGTTCTGTTTCTGTTTCGGTCCTTGGATAAATTGCCGGCGATGGTCATGATGGGAAATTCCCATTAGATGCATAGCCGGCATAGCCCAGATCAATCCCAACTTGACTGCACGTATCCCAGATGTTTTTATAGTTCCATGATGTTCTATCCCCATCCCATCCCCATCACAATTATAATATCCCCATTCTCCATCATTCTCAGATGATTTTCCAACGACATCCTATTTAAAAGGAAGGGCTACCCTCTCGTAATCAAACATGGCGGGAAAATTCCCGAACTCGCCATCGAAGTAAATGGTATGTTTTTTTCCAGACACAGCACGGTTTTGTTTGCAGTTGCATGTCCGCACAGTCGTCAGACTTTCAGCGATGGAAATGAAAAAAAAACACAGCACGTTTGATCACCAGAAAATCATAGTTCACTTGGCTTCATAGTTAGTCTGGTTGGTGGTTTGGAACATGAATTTTATTTTTTCCATATATTGGGAATGGAATAATCATCCCAACTGACTCTCAACTGACGAACTCCATCATTTTTCAGAGGGGTAGGTCAACCACCAACCACTAGTAGTACATTTGTATATACCTCTGGTTTATGTCTTTGGTTGATTTCACTAATACATCATGATGGCTTTCTGTTACATGCTATCGTTTGGCGGCTTGACCCACACCCTGCCAGGCTTAGCGAGTTTCGGTGGACGAAAAGTTGAGAAATTTGGTGCATAGAATGGGGGTTTCATGGAGATTCAACCAACTAAGAATCTTGCACTGAAAATGTCTCAATCCATGGACAAAGATCGTGCATCTGGGGATTTCTGAACACCTTATGAATAGGACAAATAAGAAGTTTGGATCCAAATGCTTTGGCGTCGAAGATGGAATGTCACCATCCCATTGATCAACCAATTTGGGGCTCATCCTTACATGAAACCAGACGTTGGGGTATACTCAATGGATGGTGACTATGGCGTTGGCAAAACACAGCGTTCACAGGGTCATTGGGATCACATTGCGATCATGGCTTTTTTCTACATGGGATTCAACTGAAGTACTGGCCCTTGATGCTCAAAATCACTCATGTCATCCGTGTTTGTCGCATTGTTACTTGATATTCCTTACATGGGGATGAGTCAAAACCTACAACATTATATTCACTTATTTGGGAAAACCATCCAGCCATACAAACTATTTTGGTGTGCCAGGGTTTGAATTTGATCCACAGCATGTTCTACTTACGTGTATATATATATATTATATATATATACTAATTATATATATATATATGCCTATATATTATATTTATATTAGATAACGTTGTATTGTAGTGGTAATATCCCAGCTTATGAGTGTTTATTACCATAGGATGGAAGAACCCTTTAGCAACCGCAGTCCTATTACATTATATTTATATTTAATAGTATATTATAAATATATATAATTAATATATATTATATCCAGTCTGCATCCCCAAGTATATTTGTTGCGCACATTCATATTTGCTTGATCTCTGGTAAACCAGGGTCCTACTGCGTCAGTTGCGGTCATGACTGGTCCTGACCCATCTTGCTCAGACTTCTGATAGACATGGGTCGGCTGAGAATTTCGGCTGAACATTTAACGCGTTAAAGAAAGCGCATCCAGACATGACGTCTTTTGGCAGGGCTATTGTGTCTGAAAGCATGTTGATGCTTTTTCTATGTGAACATTAATTTTCCATGACATTCACTGATATCGAAAAGCACCTTAAATTAATCACACAATATATCACTGTTTTTTTTTCGCAGTGATATCACGAAACCACGCGACCAACATCAACGACCACTCTTTGCATCTCCCCGGAGCCACGGCCACGCCGTCGCCACTTCGCCTGTTTTCCAATTCCGAAGTGACGAACTGACGAGCCCCGAGGATCCGAAGTTTGCAGATGGTTTTTTTTCCCCAATGGATTGGACCAACAAATGGCTTTGTCCACGTATAATATATATTAATATATATTATATAATACGTATTACATAGATCATTGGATATATATATACATATTCATATTAGACTATACTAATACATCTTATAGATACATATAGTATCCCACTCATTAGCCATGTTCATAGGGCAGATCATGTTCGTATCTTAATGCTGTTTCTTCAGCATGGAATGGGATGCCCTCGATGATTCTTGTTCGGTTTACCCTTTTGGAGGAGAAGAAAGAGGTATTGATATATATATATATATAATCACATATTTATATACACGTATTGTTATTTTTAGAAGAATCCAGGGAATATATATATATATTTTGTTTGATAGGTGGTAAACATCCCATGATTTTGTTGGGGTTTCAATCATCCGTTTGGTGGTGCAGGATTGCTTAACCATCCACAGTATATGGTATAGTCACAGAATTGGATGATGGGAAAATTTACAGGAAACCCCGATATTTGATGGTAAAAACCATGGTTTCTTGTAGATTTTCCCGTAAATCATCAAATGTATGGGATATGAAGAAAAACAAGACTTGGATGCTTAGTGGAGGTTTAACCGACGGAATATGATTGGCTCATCATCCTGGAACCACATAGAAAATTTTCGTCCCCTTAATAGAGGGGATAGCAAAACATAGTGCAAAGCATAAGCCATGACGGATCCATGGTGCTGCTATATGGTGTGCCATGGATCCCATGAATATACCCCCTTTATGTTAGCATTTTTCTACCAGCACCATGGATCCGTCATGGGTAATGAACATAGGAACCAGCTGGTTGTTTGACTTCAGAATCCCCCAATCAAATACCGTCCACAGCGTCTCGGTGATTTTTTTAAACCCCCGAGACTAATGGACCAAAACAGCGTGAGATTTTTCCATGGGATTTCTTGGGTGTTTGTAAAATCATGGTTTTTCCATTGAAAAGTACACCGAAAATCAAAGTAAATGGGTGAGATTGTCCAATTCCATAAACCAAAGTTGGCACTAAAAACCATAAATCACAAAAAAGGATCCTTCACCCAGGAAACTCCAGCCTCTGCGATAGGAGGCCCTTCCGACCGACGGACGACAAAGAGCAGCCCTTCCTGCTGCGCCAATGAGCAGCCCTTCCGATTCCAACGATGACCGTTCGCGGACGTGGCAGTTTTCAAAGACAAAGATGTGCCTTAGAGATGGGAGACTGAAAGACTGAACAGTTGCAGAGATAATTGAGATTCGAGTGTGAAAGATGATACCCTCTGGTAAACGAACTAACAGTTTGCAGGTTAAATCACCATCTTTTTCTGTTCGGTAAATCAACGAAATTTCTATGGGCCATATTTTCCATATAGCTATGTAACAAATTACCAGATGTTTGAAGATGTCAAAGAAGTGGAGGCTTTTTAATGGGAACCCATCGGAAGAAACATGTCTTTGTCCAGGCGCTTGCGAGTACTTCACATCGATATTAGGAAGACCCCATTTATAGGCTGGTTGGTGGTTTGGAACATCTGTTATTTTTCCATATATTGGGGAGAATAACCCCATCTGACTATATAATATTTTTCAGAGGGCTTGAAACCACCAACCAGTAGGTGATACGGCTAGGATGGGCCAGCGAAATCCCAATCACCAGTTTTTCAAACGGTGGTAAACTTCCCATGATTTTGTTGGGGTTTAAGCATCATTGCCCTGATGGGAGCGGAGCCCAAAAAAAAGATCGGATCTTGCAGTCAGCTTGAATGGTGAGTAAATGGGTAGTCAACCCCCAAAGCCAGGGTAAATAACTATAATATATATATATTTATGTATACACATAATATATATATATCATTATATTATGTTTAGCAGGGACGCAACATCATATGCGACCCATTGATCCTTCATGATGGATCCCTCCTTTTTGAATCGATCCGCTCGGTGCCTCAGGTGCAAATTCAACTTGGTGGGTATGTGCACCAAAGGTTTACAGTGCCCGCAGCTCGACGGAGAAGGGTTTCGAGTTGTTATTTTTTTGAAAAAAATTGATCCCGGCGTTTCATATCACTATTTTAGTGGGATTTTACTAACTTCTATCTTTTTTGGGGCTACTATTACATATATAAATATATATCAAATTGATAATACTGAATGATGTTTAGCCCCATAAAAAAAATGGTTTCCATGTCTCTGAGTCAATGAGAGTATGTTCGAAGGTGGGAGTTGAATCGCCCAGTTTTAAGGTAAAGAATTGTATAAACCAACCCCAAACTCGTGACAGGATCATCTAACTATCCAATTACTGTATACATCCGTATACTATTTATATGTAGTCCAATGATGATAGTCTAATTTAATGGAAAAACAATCGGGCAATAATGCGTAATTGTGGGGATCGTATGTGATCAATTTTAGTGACCTCTATAATGGATGGGTTTGGCGTTCTCCAAGTTTGAAAAGATCAACGGCTCAGAGGTTTCCCAAAAGATACAAGCATTTTTTTTGTCTGGATGTTATAGATATGATCTTAATCACCAGCTTTACAACTTCTTTTCAAACAGCTTCGGGCTTGCGAATCTGATCCTTCACGTATGCGATCTTTGTCTACGCTTTTTCCTCTCACATGGAGGTGAAGATACACATGAAGATACATGAAGAATTCGTGCCGTCATGTTCCATATGCTTAGTTTAATCTTGGAATGGCAAAAAGCATCAAAATCCCCATTGACAACCCCACAATGGGATCTGAACCATGGATTTGTCAGACAAAAACCAAAGAAACCATTAAAGAAAGCGCTGTCTATCCTGAATTGTTGATGGTCAATTTGCTTCTCCTCAATTACATGTTGATTTGAGAAAAACCCCTTAACTATAAGATGTATCGACCATAAACATCCGGCATTATCCATAAACATTCATTGCCCTCCAGTAATCAAACATGGCTTGCTAGAAAATCCTGCAACAAGACCCCTCATTTTTATTTGGTAAAAAGTAAAACATGTAGCTTTATGATATCATAATTTGCCATGAATATGATTTGCCATATAAATTGAGCTTTGTGAAAATTCATATCATTTTTTCCATATGAACATTCATATCATATTTGTTTTGGCCAATGATATCGCATGTGATGATGTGTCCCAGCTATTTTGAAGGGGCTAACCCATGGTATGTGTCCTTTTTGCTTTTCATCCATAGATGCATTGAATATAGGTGTTCCCCGAAATTCATGGTGATTTACCTTTGAACACATGGTAAAACATGGTGATTTCCCTTTAAAAACATGGTAACACATGGTGATTTACCTTTCAAACCATGGTAAAACATACCATTCCCATGGCCCCCGTCTACAAAAAATCTTTGTCCCATGGCTCGCTGACAGAGGTTCGCTCATGTGAAGAACGAGCTCAGGGAGCTTCCAGAACCTTGGCCCCAGATCCAATGGATAGGAACCAATAGAAATGGTGATTTTATGGGTATATATGTATATATATATATACACACACCACTTTAAGACAGACCTACAAAATCACAGTGGACTTACATATATATATACATAATATGTATATACATATATCTGAAGACGGTTGAAACTGGTTGAACATGCTTGAGATATGATCAGAAACTGGATGAAAACGTCGGAAAACTGTGGGAAGATACATTTAGAAACAGATGCCTTTTCTTTAGGTGGACAACCAATTAGAATCCAATTGAGACCATGGTGGGAATACAATCGAAAACCAATCACCTGTCACAATGATTATAGTTTTTGCATACCCAGAACATATTGAAAGTCATTTGGAGGTTTCCTAAATGAGGCTAATGGTTTTGAGGATCCAGCATTTTAAGAAACCCTCATTTGGGCAAACTGCGCCATGGTTTTTGCCTCGAAATTGTGGGGCCCCACTTGGAAGCCTTGCAACCTGAAAATGGACCCCCTGCTGAGGACATTTCAAGAAGATGAACCCCTCCATGGTCCATATATTACGATATATTTCCTATGTATTTCCGATATATTTCCTATAGCATATATATATATATATTTCCTATATATTTCCTATATATTTCCTATGTATTTCCTATATATTTCCTATATATGTCCTACATATTTCCTATATATTTGCTATTTATTTCCCTACATAATCCTACACAGGCGTGATTGTTTTGCTGGGGATTCGGGCAGAAATGGGACCCGGCTGCCCTTCTCCACGACATGGCTGTCCCCACGGCCAGGATTTGACTTGTACAAAGCTCTGCAAGACTCTCATCCAGACAGGCACTGGCATCCGACGCTGCAAGCCTTTCCAATTTCATGATGTTAATATATGTTAATGTGTCGAATCGATGTTCGATGATTTTCTGACATAACACCTGGCCACAATCTTGATATTTGTTTTTTCCGTTTGTGGCCCTTGTGGCAAGGCGAAGTTTAAGGCTTGATGTTTGACATGTTTGACATGTTTGATGCATCCCCCAGTCATTTGGTGGCTGAAGTTTGGCCTTTTTCCCCCACATTGAATGGTTAAAAAGAAATGAATACCAGACTTGGCAGACTTGGCAGACTTAATCAGTGCATCCCAATGTGTGAAAAAAGCGTGATAAATTCACATGATATCAGTTGACACGAGGCTTTTCCATCGAAGAGTATGGTAGATCCAATAGACACACATGGCCTCCAGGGGCTCGTATGCAAAAAAACTGCACCTGGCATGGTGTTTCCTTAGCAAAAACCATTGCAATTGTCTCCTAAGAGCCGATAAAAACTGTGGCAGGTCTGTGCGAGGATAGAAACTGCTCTTATGCTCACAGCAAGGATGAGCTCAGAGCAACAAGATTCTTGGCACAGAGGGTAGAGTTTCAGCACAGTGGGCTGGAGTCGGCTGGATGAATGGACTATTCTTCACATGTTTTGAATGTGAATATGGTTACAAAATGTTACAAACCTGGGTTCCCGGACACCCTAAAATAGCTGGTTAATGGATGGTTATTCCCCCAGTCATATGGCAATAACATGCAATTTTTTACATATAGCTTCTGACCCATCCCCATGTGAGACTCGTGCTGTCCCTCTGATCCGGTCATGGACGACGAATCAGCCACCGTTCGGTGTTGTCGAATCTGCGTCGAATCTGGGTCTTAGATTGGCAGATGTCAGGTCAAACATTTTGTTTTGTGGATAGAATATCCGCTGGGTAATTTCTTACATAGCTATGGAAGCCCTCGCAAAAATGATGAAAAATAGATGATTGACCGAAGTTAATAATGGTGATTGTCCATTTACCTATTCAAAATGGTGAGCTTTTCCAGTTTGCAAACGGTTCGATGACCTATTTGGGTATCTCTCAGTTGCTTCAACCATCCTCAAGGCAAACACCTCATGACAGGGTTGTGTCACGTTGATGCTATGGACTTTAAAACGACTTGAAATTTATCCAAATCTAGTACACAATTGAGATTAATTGAGAATTATAGTACAATTTGCCGTAGTTCATCATAGTACAATTATAGTGCAATTAACATTAGTATATACCAATTCTAGTAAAATTATAGTAGTTAATTACAACTACAGTTTGTTATCCGACTAGGGGATAATAGTTTTGGGACATGTTCCCATTTCTATCGATTGGACGCGGACCATTGGAACAGTTCGATTTTTGAGAATGACGAGACATTGCCATGCTTGGGCCCTTAGCAATGGCCGCCAGACATAAATAGGCTTACATATGCACTACGTAACAATGGACACTTATAGAAATCTATGAACATTTATGGACATTTATGGAAATTTACAGAAATCTGTGGTAATCTATATAGGTAATATAGTAATTGTACTTCGAGATATAACTATCCATAAGCCATCAGTGATCGCTGATGAAGGGGTCATCCCGTGCGCCTCTGGGCTGCGGCTGGGCGAGGCACATTTCACAAGACCAAGCTATGCAGATTCTCACAGATGGGCCATTGTCTCTCGCCATGCAGGAGTTTACCATGGCAGGTTGCCACTGATATATATATATATATGAAAAATATATGCATATACATTTATACATATACATAATATATGTATATACATGTATAAATATACATAATATATGTATATACATATTTACATATATATATATATTATGTACCCATATACATATATATATACATATATATATACATATATATATATATATATATACATATATATATATATATATACATACATATATACATATATATACACTCATATATATACATATGTATATACATACATATATACATATACATATATCCATAAAT
>Ga0126342_10013936_pt1 | contig 14218 bp, 8 predicted proteins | sample Cyp1metagenome_FD_92528 | JGI IMG/M metagenome (GOLD analysis project Ga0126342, IMG submission 92528) | Coral microbial communities from Lord Howe Island, Old Settlement Bay, Australia - Cyphastrea 1 metagenome | ecosystem: Host-associated > Invertebrates > Cnidaria > Coral ...
GTTGGTGTCCGCTTTCTACTTCCTCTTGCCTTTCAGGGTTGGCCCGGTTCCGGCCGGGTGTGTGTGTGTGGAATTTCTGAACAGATGTAAAACCTCTATCTTTTCGTACTGCTTGTTGATGCAGGGGGGCAGTGAATCTCATTCCATCCACTGCCCAACGAAGAGGGTGGTTTGAGATTGTGATATCGGGACTGATCATCCCGACGTCCTGGAAAGCACGTGAATTTCTGGAGATCTACCTAAATCAATATTAATCAATAATCTTGTTTAATTGCACGTTTTGGGATTCAGTTCCCGATGGATCACTCCAATGATCCAGTTCTTTTCTAGTGTGTGCGTGTCCTGTATGTGTATGTGACCTCATGTAGCGTGGTATCATGCAGCGTAATATGTCCTGTGACTGACGTTTCCTGGGTATGTAACATTCTCTAGAGTAGTGTCACATCAAGTAGCATGAATACATGTAGCATGACATGATGTAACGTGACATCAGGTAGTGTCACATGTCCTGCATGCATGTGTATTTTTTACATGATGTAGACTGCTGGCCCATCTGCGAACCAGAGGCGTGAGCATCATGATTTGTGCCAACTATGTGTGCAAGTGCATCTGCATGTGAGTGTTACTCCCTCCCACCCCACCTCATATGCAGCAAAACGCATGAATGTTATGAAGAACAAAAAACTCAAAAACCCTAGCGCGGTGTTCCCCCCGCTAGAAAAAACATGATGCACTACATATAAGCTGTGTACAACGGCATAATATTCATGCATAAATGTGTCAAAAAAACGAGCGTGCGAAAATGTATACAAACAATGTAATGCATCAACATCAAATATATTGATGAAAAGTTCTGCTGCTACGAACTACGAACCATCCTTGCCATTTCCTATGAAGTTGGGATCCACACCTTGCTCATCTCAGCCAACCCCCCAAAGGCAACTCCCCTAAGAATAGATCGAGAACTTAAACCCTTATTAGAAGAGTGGTTGTTGAAGGTCAATAGAAACCCATGGTAAACCCAAATTTCTTGGGTTGTCAATAACCCAGGGTGGTTGAATCCCCATGTTTTAACTCATGAGTTAGTGCCCAGGAACCACGCATTTGCCTGGATTTTTTCATGTGCCTTTCATGCTTGGATGCGTACAGCCTCAGCAATCGCATGTGTTGAATGACCGTGCTTTCAGTTCACCCGCGTATCATTGGGTGTTTTCGCCAGCACAAACCAGCTATATCTATAATTATAATTATATATATATGTACAAATGCTGTATACATGGGGGTTATCAACCAGTTTGTCTGTAAGTCTGTTTTGTTCGTAAGTTATAAAGCCGAGTTCTACGGTCAGATTTTAAACATTCATATACATACATACACATATATATATATATATTGGTATATGAGCTGATGGCCCCAGTTGTGGATATGCAACATGATTCCGGTGATAATTTGGGATATGTTCCCCACGTTTAATTCCCAGTTCCAGCATTTTTAAGCGGCTGTCCGTGCGGATCTTGGCACAGGTACTGTCGTGTTACCAGGGCACTCAACTCTGTTGTCAGCGAGGCTGCAACCGCGGAAACCGATATGAAAATCATATATAATAGGTAAATCATCTATAAATAACCATTTTCCATAAAACTATCTTAGATTACCAATCTGTATTTCTGGTGGTTTATGTGATGGTTCTAGCCGCCTCTCGATCCAATCAACTGGGTTTGGGTCGAAGCGCTCTGGGCATTTTGAACAACTCCTTGTTGTGAAGCAACCAGGTCAGATATAGAACCTGCTTGCGATGACAACAGTGGGATGCAATTACAAGTGATATGCTGATATATTTATATATATATATGTATGTATATATTGATATAGGATATATGCTGATGATTATCGATGTAGAAAAAATCGGTGATTTCAAAAAGAATGGCTATATACACACTCTTTGGGTAGACCCTCCGCGAATAATGACGATCATCCCCAAGGGTGGTTACCAGCCACTTGCGCAAGGCTTTCCAAGGCTTGGTGGAAAAAAACATGGAACACTCGATGAACGTAACATTTTTTGGGTACTAACCAGTGGTTTCCTGAACAAACCATGCAGCAATGCACCTGAAGGAATTTGGACATGAATTGCATGCGTGCCATTGTCGCCATTTTTGGATATATGTTCCCTTGCAGAATATCATCAAATTGTCATTATTTTCGTGGTCTTTTAGGGGCTGCTAGTAACCCCAAGAAGATCAAACTGTTTTTCTGGATGGATGTTATAGATGATGCAAAAGCCGCATCATTTCCAGGTCTCCAACGGTTCAAAAGTGGCATTTGCCGAAGAATAAAACATCCCCCAACTATCCCCAAAATCACCACAGGTGGATTGTATGAACCATCCCCAAAGGGCAGGTTTATGGCAGGTTTACCCACATCATATCCCAATGTTCATGTCATGAAAATCCATGAAAATCACCCATAAATCTCCCATATGCCAATATCAATGATTTAAAAACAAAAACGAATTATACACTAGCTATAGTTGATATTTACCAATCATTGATATTGATCTATGGGATGATGATTAATATTGACTGATGTTGAATACCCCCTGGGAGTTGACCGTTTAAATCTCCCCTGAGCTGCGAGCGTTGAGGCGAATGCTGTGAGCGTGCGGCCAAAGATTGCCGTGGCTCGCCGTGGAAATGAGCCAAGAAATATGGGAAGATCATAGGGGATATTTTTTGAGATCATAGGGGATATCATGGGGTAATTATATGTATCTAATTTATATAATTATATATGTAGACTACCTAGATTTACAATAGTTTATAACTAAAAAAATGGAATACTGATTTGCCACTTGGTGATCAAGATCCCTATTGATGCCATATAAGTTGCTTGGGTAATTAGTTCATTTTTTTTCGAGCTCCATCAATGGGACGATTAGCACTGCCCAGTCAAAAACCATCCTTTGGAGGGGTATGATTGGTGATGCGAAATGATAAACCACTGAGAGTGGCATCTTTTTTGACCGGTTACCATGATTTACCATGTGGCAACTCGCGACTGGATCCCTTTAGATCAGAAGCTTCACAAGCATGGTGGACCGTGGTTGTTTTCACAGCTTGCCAACTGGGATGCCTTTCCCTCACGGCCCTCCATCATCCATAGGGTCCGCTGGCAGCAGCTGGTACCAAGACGTATGATTCAACCACCCTGTCACCAGAATGGAGATGTCTGCCCATCCCGTACTTGGATGTACTTGGTGCATCCCGGTTATCGCCAAATAAGCGAGGCCCACATCCCCTCTCTGCAGCGGTTGAGTACCCTCCGGGAATCAAACATGGCAATGGTTTCCTAAGTCATGGGGGTACCCTTCAGTTCTCATCCAAGTCATAAACAACCATTTTTGATCATTTTTGTTTTTATTTTAGCATTGAAACCTATGGTGACTTGGGGATCCCCCATGACTTAAGAACCCCCCATTGGGGATTTCTTAGCGCTGACAAGCAAATCATCCCAATCAAGGTGCCGCAGTTATGTTGGAAATGTCACCCAGTTGAATTATAAATATATATATATATTGTTCAGATTTACCCAGTTAAAATATAGAGATCTTTATCATATGGGATTATAGATTATAGTATAGAAATGACCATATGGGCCACGTTTTATTAAGTTAATAAACGACGATAGTTCACCATGGAAATCTCCATCTGCCAAGGTCATCCAGTGGCTCCGTTGCTGATGATGGTGGATCTTCCAGCAGCCTTGGGGTTTGCCAGCCCAGTCGGAATATCCAATGGGACCGTGGTTTAAGGGGTATACATGGCCCTTTTAAAATCTGTGCTTCGATGATTGCCTAAGGTTAAAAGGTGATGGCTTCCAGTGCACAGTGGCACAAATTGCTGAAGGGTACTTAGAGTATTTGACGGAGTCTTCGTACTATTCTTACACTTTCTGTTTACTATCCAAAATCCTTCATAGCTATTCCACAAAACCCAATAAGAAACATCTTTATTGGAGATGGTTTATTCTTAGCACATTATTTGATATGGCATGTCTACATATTTCCACATGGTCTTTTATGGCATTGATTAGTATATGAAATCAACTCTGATAGGACAATAGTGATTTTTGTGGTAATTGTATATTTGATATTGGGAGGTTCCCCGAAACACAGTGTTTCTTTTTTGGGGGCGGGATTCTTTGCAAAACACATTCAGCACTATATATAGATGCCTTCAGCCATCCCACTTTGGCGGTGGCTGGTGCCCGCAAGGTATGTTTGTTTATAAACCCAATGAAGTTGCCATGAAGTCGTTCGATGTTTCTCTAATAAATCATAGTTGCCCTTTGGGTATTTACAGTAGCTATGGAAAATCACCTATTTTCAATAGGTAACTCATCATGCATCATATCATGGACCATTTACCATACTTGTATATAGTTGTATTATATATTAAATCAACAGAGGGTACCCAAAAAATAATTCGATTTTATTGGATTATCCTCATCCTATTTTAACCTCAACAATGGATTTTTTACATAAATTATTTCCATTTTTCTCAGTTATAGCATCAACTTAGCACTACGACACTACGTAGCACTACTTAGCCGCAGGAATATCCTACAATCCCTGCATGATTCCGTGATCCTCGCAAAGGCCGCCGCACAAAGGGCGGTTGGTGGGTCAGGGTGATGGAGAAAAGAGGTAGGAGAGAGAGAGAGAGAGAGATATATATATTATATCATATCTTATTTATATTTTTAAATCATATACATGTACATTATATTATATTTTACTATATTATATTATATCATATAATATGTGTATATATATATATATGTTCGGAAGGGTATTGCCAAGGGCACATGCTGACATCCAGCGGCACCCGCGCAGGTCTTAGGGCGTGTGCTCCTGTTGCCCCCCTTTCTGGGGGACCAACCTGCCATTGATCTTCTTCACTTAGCGGAGGCCGGAAAGCTGGTGGAAACCTGGGAGGTTTTGGTGGTTTTGAGTCTGAAGAATTTGTATGAAATGTGGTCGAAAGCTGTGGTTGAACCCTGGGAACCCCCAAATCCCCCCAAATCCTACCCCACTAACAAAAAAAACAAGATATCAAGATGTTGGTTGGTGTTCAGTCCCAATAAAGCGGGCACGAATCTGAAGCCCAGAGAAATGTCGGTGTTTCCAGTCACGTCCTTTGACATCCTAAAATCATGGTGACGTCGCTGCAGGCTTTTGGCATCGACATCATCGTCGCAAAGGACAGGAATTGCCCGGCTACCTTGGAATCCACCATGGAAAAAAATGAATAGATGGAAGTCTTGTGAAAACCCCCAATTTAGGAAGAGCATGGAAGAGCATCTATCTATTGTACGTCTGCACATCGGGGATTTCTTGTTTCCGTTTGATGCATAGTGCAGATGGCCCGAAGTTGTAACCTTTCTTGCAGAGTTCTGGTTAGTCCCCAATAGCTAAAGAGATGATCCAAAGTGGGTAGATGGGTACGCCTCCCTTGAGCCTAGTTACTTAGTGAATCTCACCCCCAACCTTAGATAGGTAGTTTAATCATGTTTAATCCTTTGAGTTTTTTTTTGAGCGGGGGCCAGAAATGAAAACTAACCACACCAACTTAGTGAATCTTCGTTGTATGCGGAAGCAAGAGCCACCCTCACTGGGTACAGCTACTCTCAAAGTTGGTGAGTTTTTTTTTGGTTTTGACCCGGTCGAAGGCGTTCGGCTCAAACTCGCCCTTTGCGTGTTTGTGCCCGACCCTTAGCGGGTTTTCCCGCGGGCTATCCGGTCTTCTTCGTCCTCCCGGTTTGGCCTTTCGGATTGGTGGTTTGGGGTTCACCACCTTTGGGCAAAACCCCGTCACATCAGGTAGCTGCCTTTGAATAGGCCTACGCTTTTGGTATTTCAATTTTTCCGGGTATTTGCTGCTTCGGCCACTTATCTGGGTTTTCTCAATTGTTTGGAATCCTTATTTTGCATTGCCTTTGCTGCCATTTGATTGGCCAACGACTTTGCGCCTATTTGGATCGACATTTACATTTGTTTTATTGGACTGCAACTGAGCCTGCGAGTTGGGTTGACTTTCCCCTCTTGCTCCTCTTTGTGATCCGTTATTCTACATTTCTCTGACTTCTGCAGGTGGGTCTTTTACACCTGGGTGATATTTGACATTTCGGAATTTGTGAATGTATTTTTTGCTCCACATTTTCATTATTGTCTTGCATTTCAACCACGACTTCCTCGTTGACAAGCTCCCAGAGGAGGCTACAGCGTCGGCAGAGGGCGCTTGCCAGAGAGCGCTGGCACCTGCATTGCATTGGTGCTGTGCGCCTCAGCCGCAGCCAATTGTTGAAGCTGGCCACTACGCTACGGGCGCATCATTCGAGAGACCCGGTCCTGATCCAAAAAATCCTCATGGCAGCACAGGAAAGCTATGCTTGGAACTGTCCTTGCGGGAGATTGTGTGGGAAAAAGCACTCTTATTGTCCCGATTGTCGAGGGCACTGGACTGCAGGAATTCCCCATTCGAACCAGCCAAAGTCGCCACGCGCCTATGCTGGGGATTCAGAGTGGGATTGGAATCAATCGCAGGGACAAACAGATCGTGGTCGGACATCGCAAAGAGGACAGAACCAACAATGGACCAGAAGTGCAAGTGCCAGGATGCGAGCCAAGGGAAAAAAGAAGGGCAAGGGCAAGGGGCAGTCAGAGCAAGCCTCTCCCTTTGCGCAAACCTCCCCATGGCCGACTTCCGAGACCACATATGCCTTCCCAAGTCCCTTCACTTCTCAGGCTCCGGTTGCCCCCACAACCCAGTTAGGCGCTACAGACACAGACGATGTCGAGCTCATTCTGGCTGTGAAGGAGCAATACCCGGACATATCCAAGGCACCATCCAGAATACAATCGGCGGTAGCCAAAGCAGAGAAGAAGAAGGTGAAGCAGTTGCAAACCGGCTTGCAAAAAACCTCCAAAGAAGTGGGGATTGCTGGGAAAGAACTTCAAGCATTGCGAGAAGCTCAAAGCAAGCATCGAGAAAGGTGGATCAAGCACCTTCAAGAATCGGTGCAGAGCTGGGAGCAACAGTTGAAGTTGTACACGGAGCAGCAAGCCAACTACAACAACCTCATCAAGAAGGCGACGCAGGAGCTCAACACTGCGAGACAGACACTGGAGGTCCTGAACAAAAAAGCCGCTGGAAGCGAAGAGATAGACGAAGTAGATGCAGATGCAGAAGATCAGAAAACGGTAGACGCCGAAGCCCAGGCATTGGTGCAGCAGGTGCAGACGATCCTGCAATCCTGCGCCAAAGTCGTCGCCAAGGAGGAGACGATGGAAATCTCCGACTCAGAGGAGGCTGTGCCACCTGGACAGCCGGCAAAGCGCCAGCGCTCTCTAGAGCCATTTTCTGGACCGCCTGGAGCTACCTTTTCTGCATCGTGAATGTAGGCAGCGATCCTTCATGTCTTCTTGGAAAGAATGAGTTTCGTGGGCCGACAATTGCCAGCCCCCTGATGACCGAAGAAGCATTGGGAGGCTCCTTCACCTGCCCGCTGACAGCTTGTCATAGCGCCATTTGGGATCCTGCTCTGCCCTTTCAGGACACGTTTGCAGCCCTTGGTCGTGCATTGTTGCTGCAAGGGGAGGTGATTTTAGCTTCTTCACCTGAGCCGTCACAGACCCTGCCTTGGTCCTCTGTTTGGTCATGGCCTAGGCCAAGGCCATCCAAGCGAGTTAGATCTATTGCACGGTCAAACAAACCCAACACACAGGTTCGTTTCCATGATCAGGTTGACTGCATTTCTGGAACCGGATTTCTGACAACTGAACCAATCCGAGAAGTTTGCAATGATGAGGATGTTCCTGACATTGTGACTTTGATGGCGCGAGCCCCTAGAAGACATGATGTCTCTGGAAGCTCAGCTGATGAAAATTTGGACTCTGATGTGGAAACGCACACACCCACCTCGCCGGCCTCCTATGGAGGAGAGCGCATGTGGCGGTCAGTGCAGATTTATGACATGCGTGCCAATCACGCACGAGGTCGAACACAGGTCCATCCACCGGAAGCCTTCTTTGCTGAAGCACGCCGCCTTCTGGGATACACACACCACGAAGTCGCCAACATTTTTGACATCAATCCAGCGCCGCAAGATTTGAGTGCTGTTCATGTCAGCCCTCTACTTCTTATTCGTCATGATGACATTCCCTTTGGCGACAACAGACGAGCAGTGCTCATTGATGTGGAGTTGCATGGGCCTGATCCTAACTCACTCATTGAGATTGATCGGTATACCATTTTCATCACTACGCCCACTCACAGAAGTCATTTGCTGAAAATTGCAGGGGTCACTCCTTACTGCACGCTCCAGCATGATCGGTGTCTTGTTTGGAGGAGAGGTTCACTTCTGCCATTTCAGCATCATGGGCTTGTTGACCTGCATCATGGAGACTATATCCGCATTGCAGTACCTCCTTTTCAGCAGCCTGACATCCCAACACATTTTGCCATACGAGCGTGTCAAGCGGGCCTCACTCGAGCGCAACTTGTGCATCATTTTCAAACACATGGAGGCGACGATGACAGCTTCCACACAGTTGTGACCAATGAGCAGGATGATGAGCATATTGCTGATCACAACAGCCTTTTGCAAGCTGGGTTCCGAACAATTCCTGCCTTTCTTCAAGGTGATTCTATCTCTACTGCAACAATTAGTAAGCCTGATGGAAAGTTGCAATGTAGCTTCACGGAAGAGTTTTTGCAAGCCATTCAGATTCGCAGTCAGATGCTTGAAACACCTGTGAATGAGGAGCAGTTAGAAGATGTTGCTTCACAGTCCCTGTTTGTTCAACAGCTGCATGAGATTTGGCAAATTGCGGTGGCCTCCACCCCTTTTGACGATGAACCTTCTCTGAAGATTGAAAGTTGGTATACAGATCATTACCGTTACCAAAGATGTCACTTCACTAGAATTGTTCGTCTGGGTCCTGACCACAGCACATGGGAACAGCAGTTGAAATGGGAATGGATTGACTACATTGATACCCATCATGAGGTTCTTTTCTTTGTGGTTCATCCTCTTCCAGAGGACTCTGACGCTAGTGCTCTTGCGCAAGTCATTTTGGTACAGAACCCTCATGAATTCCAGAGGTCCATTGTGCTTTCCATTTATGATGCAGCTTACGACAACGGCCATCCCCATTCACATGCGGTTGTTGTCACCGATCGAGTCAGCCTACAAACTGCCATTTCCATTGCGGAATTTCAAGACCACTGTCCACCAGAGGCCTTGCAAAATATCTGCACGCTCAGATATGGCAATTATGAGGTCACTGATCAACAACCCATGGCTGTGAGACATGGTTCGGCTTTGCGTCTTTTCATTAACAGGCCAATTGAGATTGATGTGACAGCCTTGCAAACCATTGATGACACTAGCTTGCGTTCAACTTTGCATGCAGCACTCCAAGATGCTTCCAGCTTTGTTGATTGGACACTTGACTCTGATGGAGACACCATTCCGCCTGATGCACCTGCAGAGACTGCTGAGCCCTGGAGACCAGACTGGTATCACCGCCTCAGTGACGCCTTTGACCTAGCCAGCCTGACGGAAAGAGCGTCAGAAGGACCAATTGCCTATATTGACACTTGGTACCTTAATGGCCAGTTTGCTTTGCAGTGCCTTCACCCCCGCAGAGTGCGACTGCGGTCAACACGTAATGCTTGGGAGCGTTCCATTTGTGATGCTTGGCTCGACCACACTGATCGACGTTATCCATTTGCCCTGCATTTTGTTGATCCACAGCCGCCTGCTTCTGATAACAATGTGATTGGACACTTGATTGTAGTGCAATTGCCTAATCCCAATTCAGCTGCCATTTTGATTTCTGCTGCTCTGCCTGATTTGTGTGGAGATCAGTATCAGCACTTGGCAGTTTACACGAGAGATCAACTTTCACATGCCTCTGCCATTGGGATTGCCTTACCGCCGGCCATCTCAGTTGGACATGACATCACTGTCAGAAGGGGACGACTCCTCTTTCCTGCTGAGGGAGCACCTCGCATTGGTGATGGAGACAACATTGTCATTGAGGGTTCGCCTTGCAACATCACTGAAGATGAGGATGACCCCTCCTTGCTGCAGTTGTCATTGACACCCTCTTTGGAGATTGATGCAGCTTTGTCTGATTTCAGGCATTTCACTCACATTCCGGCATTCTTGCAAGACTTGCCCAAGCTACAATGTAAGATTGATGGAGACAGCAGTGAGCCACCAGTTTTTGAAAGAGAGGTCGATCCCACGCATCATCCAGCGACTGCTTTTGACCCTAGACGTCTGCCTACAGGGCTCAATGATCTTTTTGAGCAGTTTCAGACTGATGCGGCCACTGCCCTGGAAGAGGAAGGCCCTATTGGCTATGTTGATACTTGGTTTCTTCACGGCACTCAAGCCTATGTCACGGAACATTCCAGAGTCCTGAGGCTTGACAGATTTGCGGCAGAATTGGAAGCTGCTCTTCGAGATCTTTGGTCTGACTTGATTGATCGAACACAGCCCGTGCGCTTTCACTGGGTCACACCTGTTCCTCTTGAAGTACCAGCACGTGCTCGCATTGGACATCTGCTTCTCACTCAGAATGTGCCACCTGCGCTCACACCTGTTCATATTTCAATCAGATTTGAAGGCAGGCGACGCACTGCTCTCAACTTTGCAGCTGCACTGTTAGAGACGCCTGTTAGATTTCTTCCTACCAGAGACCTGCTACAGCTTGCACGTCTTTGTCTTAGCCGCAGATGCCTTCTCCGTTTTCGAGAAGTAGTTTGGCAACTCACCACAGCCATCAATGTTCCTGCAGGGGCAGGACTTGAATTCCTGCTGGATCTCCCAAGTGATAGACTGGGTGATGACCATGTGGTTGAACCACAACCCTTGCCGGTTGAGACTGAGCATGTGGAACCGCTGCCACCAGCGCACCCGCCACTTCATGCCCAACCCAGATCCATCCAAGAGTTGCACGACCTCTGGCTTGATCGAGCCATTGATGGCCCAGCCGGGTTGGAACAGCTTCTCATTGTAGAGACCTGGTACGTTGAAGGGGGGTATATTCGCCACAATGATGAGCAGCGAGATGTCATCCTCGGTGAGGATTACTGGGAATGGGAGCCGGCGCTGCAGCGACGATGGGCCGATATGATCAACCCTGATCAACCTGTGGACTATACCATTGTTGCTCCTACTCCACCAACTGCTGCCACTCCCATCGAGATCCACATCATTCTCTACCAGCAAGTCCGAGATTTTGATTGTCCCAACCTTGTCACCACCTATGATAATGGAGTTCTCAGAGGGAAACCCTATACGGCAGCCATGATTCTTCCTCGAGCTGTGCGCCGGGAAGACATTATCATGTGTACTGGCAAGACCTTTTTCTGCCCCCCACATTTGCCCACAGCAGTTTGCACTTGCTGGCATGGTGGGACAGAGTTGCTGCCTTTACAACGCTTCCCAAACCAGAGAGGTAATTCCTTTTTGCTCATTGTCAATCGGCATTTGCCTTCTGACCTTTGGGAGGATAAGTCCGATGAAGATCTTCCTCATGATGAAACGGCAGCATCGAGCTTCCTTCAGCTTTCCGCTGCGATCACCACTGCAGGTTTTGAGGAGCGCCTAACAGCTGGTTCGGTGGCTCATGTCCAGCGGCCCTCTGACCCAAGTCCTTCTGGTCCTGACAAGACAGGTCAGAAAGTAGACTTTCATGAACCTATCCAGAGATTTGAAGTCTTCGACTCACACTTCTTCCTGGCTGACTTTGCGGTGTCCTGTATTGGGCCATGGCATCCTGCATATGCATGGGTTCAAACTTGGTGGGACTTCCTCACGCCTTGTGATAGCGTCTGGATTTACTATGATGGATCTTATCGCCCAAATCATGAACAAGGCTCTGCTTCTGCAGCAGCAGCGGCCTTTTTGCACATCAAAGGGCAGTGGGTTTTTGCAGGTGCCATTTCCACTAAATTTCCCTTTGTACAGGACTCTTACTCCTCGGAGCATTTTGCCTCTGCTATTGGACTCAAGCTTGCTTATGACATTCTGAAGATACATGAGTCTATTGGAGTTGAGATTCCGCCCATCCATTTCTGTTTTGATTCTCTGACAGTTGGGCATCAGACTAGTGGTTTGTGGAATTGTTTCAAGCATCCCATCTTGGGGCATGTCCTGCGTAATATCCACCGCCTGATTGAAACCCGATTTGGAGCCGAGATCTCACACTGGCATGTTCGAGGACATTCAGGCCACGCAGGTAATGAGCTTGTCGACTCATTAGCCAATGCTGCACATGAGCTTGATCCTACCCCGGAAGCTGCATGGCTTCGCACGCTTAGCACAGCCAGCTTCCGTGATGCGTCTGACTGGTTTTGGATCTTGTTTGACACATCTCTCAGTGATCGGTGGGAGGGCCACTGTTTATGCTTTCCCACGCCAAATAGCCATCCCACTGGGGATGAATTTCCTTTGAACAGGACCATTGTTGCACCTGACACCACTCAACACGCAGTGCAAGTTCAGCTGCGACTGGCAACATGCAATGTCCTCTCATTGTGTGGACAGCGTGATGAACGTGAATGTGGTATCAATGGCCCTGCCAGACAGCAGATGATCCTCCAACAAGCTGCCCAGGAAAAAATCAACATTTTTGCCCTGCAAGAGACACGCCTCCGTAAGTTGCATCAACTTTATTCGGAAGATTACATCCTTTTCCGACATCCCGCAAATGCACAGGGACATTTTGGGATAGTTGTTGGATTTGCAAAGAAGCTCCCTTACGCGGTTGCCTCTGCAGGGACTGCCACACCTCAAACACCTCATTTTTTCCGTGATGCCGACTTCTCGCTCATCTATAGTGATCCCAGAGTTTTGATTGTTCGTGTTTCGACGGCTATACTCAAGTGCATTGTTGTAGCTGGTCACGCGCCACACACAGGCAGAAGTCTTTCGGAAATCCAAGAATGGTGGCAGGCACTGTCAGCCCATGTTCCATCGAAATATGCAGGGTGGCCGCTAGTACTCCTTGCGGATGCCAATGCCAGTGTAGGACATGACATCTCGGCACATATCAGCGATTTCCAAGCTGGCCCTCAGGAGCAGAAATCGGAACCGTTTGAGACCTTCATCTGTGCCCACGATCTCTGGCTGCCTTCCACCTTCCAAGAGTATCAAACTGGCCCAGGTGTAACATGGACACATAGCTCAGGATCGCAGAGACGCATTGATTTTGTCGGCCTGCCACGTAGCTGGAGTCTTTCTTCCTGCCGTGCTTGGGTCAGTGAAATCATTGATCCTTCCATCACGAAATCAGATCATTTTGCAGCCTGTGTCGGTGTCACCTTCCAGACCACTTACAGTGAGAAGCCAGTTTTTCGACCACAGAAAAGCATTGTGCTTGAGGATGGAAAGTCACTTGATCTTGCCGCCCTTGCGGCTGCACCTGAGGTACCGCTTGAGACCAATGTGCACTCACATGCTGCACACTTGCAAACCTGCTTGCTTGATGCATTGGGTTCCCAACAAGAACCACGAGCCCGCAGGCCAAACAAGAAGACAATGTCCGACTCTACCTGGGTGCTAGTCCAAAGGAAACGACATCAGAGAAGCCAACTAGCTCAGACACACAAGCTTCAGCGCAAAACCAGGCTAGAGTTGTGCTTCACATTGTGGCGACATCAGAAACAAGGTGTTGATGAGGACATCCGTGCTGAGTACGACCGTCTTCTCGCTTTGCAAGACAAACTGATTGCACAAGCCCTTGATGCCTTTAGAGCCCTGGGAAGGCAGGTCACGACGGCTCTACGATGTGATGATGCACGTTTCTTCCAATCGCTTGCGGCAGAGGGAGCCGATTTGCTCAGCCCATGGGATGTCAAGCAGTTTTGGCAAGTGCTGAGGCGATCCATACCTCGCTTCAGGCAGCGCAGACAGCATCTTTCCCCAGCGCGTATTGAAGCCCTGGAGGACCAGATCACACCGCATCTCAGCCAACTTGAACTTGGCCAGCAAATCTCCCCTGAAGAGTTGCTGCGTCAATGCCATTGCAGACAGGTTGAAGCCATGCGTTTTTTAGAAGATGCGACCATCCCTGCCATTGCGTTGCCTTCTTTGACATGCTTTGAAGCTTCTGTTCGAGCCACGCAGCCTGGGAGATCCA
>Ga0126342_10013937_pt1 | contig 14216 bp, 17 predicted proteins | sample Cyp1metagenome_FD_92528 | JGI IMG/M metagenome (GOLD analysis project Ga0126342, IMG submission 92528) | Coral microbial communities from Lord Howe Island, Old Settlement Bay, Australia - Cyphastrea 1 metagenome | ecosystem: Host-associated > Invertebrates > Cnidaria > Coral ...
TGCAGTGTGAGGTGTGGAGTGTCGAGGGAAGGACACGGTCGGGACAGGTTGTCTTTGAACTATAGGTCATTTATGTTTGGGAAACTTCCGCCGCCGGCTTGCCCGGGTCTATGTTATAATATATAATATATAATTAAGCAGCATCCTAGAAATTGGGGGTTCCTTTATTGAATGTTAAAAGAGGGACAACCTCATTTTGGGGACTTGGAAACTTGACAACATCCAAGTGCGGAATCCAAATTAAAAGAAATCAGGGCTGAGGGTTGTCCTTTGGTTTTTCAAACCCAATTTCCATATCCCAAGATCTGAGCTGAGAGTTGGTGGGGAATCCCAGCTTCCCCCTAGGTTGGGATGCTTGACCTTGGACAGCCAGCTGCGTGGGCATAGAGCTGCTTGGAAGCAGCTGCAGAAGGTGCTGAGAGGCGAGTTTCTGGATGCGAAGATGTGTAAATATCAGGCCCGAAGTGTGGGGGAAAAAGGCTGGGGATGAAGGTGGAAAGTTTTGAGACGGAGGTGTCTTGAGGATTTTATAGAACTTTTGATTTTGTTCGAGATTTGTAGTATTCAAAAGAGGAAAATCAATGGACGAGATGGGAAATTCTTCGCCGACGAATCCTGCCGATTTAGGTACCTCAGGTACCTGTAATCTGTAATTTCTTTAGGAGCACCTGAGTTGCTGGTTCTCGCTTCCAATCTGGCATGAAACTCCGTGGAATCCAGCGTTCTGCTCTCGCACCTGATTTGCTGCCATCCATTTTGAGATGTTTCTCCTGCCACCGAAATCCACCACCGAAATCCGCCTTGAATCATTCAGGATATTCAGGTGGAAGATTCCCCCATATTTTTGAAGCCTTGGTTTATCAGTTTATCGATCCTTGCAGGATGGCAGCATTGTGGTCTTCCAGCTGCCCCATGGCTGCGAGGAAGAGGCCAGAGACCTCTGCGCCAGGTTTGCAGCAGAGCCCAGCGCTGAGTCGGCCATCTGCATCATGGCTGGTTGGGGAAGGAGTTTTGACGGGATTGAGTGAAGATGAAGACAAAGTGTTTTTCAGTGTTCGTGCTGACTTTGGAAACCACCATCACTAGGTAGAGGTATCCAAAATCAATCTAAATCATGTTTTTGACCCACAAGTGAAGATGCGATTTTGCGCAAGCTGGATACGCTGGATAGGCCTTGTGTGCTCCAACATTTGACACATCGCTTGAGGCAAAGGAAAGTTGGCTCGCTACCGGCCCCTGGAGTTCTACATCTTGCAAGCTCCATCCCTTGACCCAACCACCACGCCAAACCAGCTGGCCATGTGCACGGTGTGGTGGGCGATGGCACCCGGTTTGCCTCACCGGGAGGCGCCGGAGCCCATTCCGCTGGATTTCTTGGCCGCCTTGGACCATTGGTTGCTGCCGCGCTGCGCTGAGATGCAGCTGGTGCAGTTTGGAGCTGAGGGGGTGCCCCTGTCCACGGCTTGGATGCCCGGCATGGCCAACGAGGTGTGTTGGGTGGAGCCGGTGGTCGAGAAGGCCATAGAAACCATGGAGGCTGAGGAAGCTGCGGAACCGGAAGGTGAAGTGGAGAATTCCGTGTGGCTCAGGGCACGCAGAAAACGGTGGGCGGATGAAACGGACACCAGTGAGGAAGAGAGTGAAGAGAAAGTTCCTTGGCAGATGCCGAAGGATTTTCCACTGTTTCAGTGCTTTGCAACAAGTTAGCTTGGTCATTTGCAACAAAATTTGCTGCAACCAAATTTGCGAGATATGCTCCCAAAGGTTTCAAGTTGAAACCGGATCTTTTCCAAAGTGTTCCAAAGTTTTCCAGGGCTGGGGCCAATAATTTCCATAGGTTTGTGAACTTACTAACATTTGTTTCAGCTACTGTATGGCAGTTGAGCTTGGGCTCTCAACTCGATGAACTCAGGTGGATGCTTCTTTCAACAACATTCAACTTCAAAGCCCAGGCTACACACTCTTGTCTAGGGTTGAGCAGTTACGAGTGCCGGAGATGTTGTAAATGGATACACACTGGAAACGTGATGTTTTGGTACAGTGACAACGTCTATTGCTTGGCTGTATTTTTGGGATGCGAAACAGATATCGTTAGTGAAAGTCCTTTTGCATACCTTAAATCTGACCTGATGGTTAGACATTTAAAATTCCTTGTTGGTTGCATGTCCAGCATGCCTTAAGTTGCTTCGGCTATATTACTCCATCTTGCCAGATTACCTCCCTGAGTCTTGGCCTAGATCCCACACACAAAATAGAACAAATGGACATGGCTCAGAGATATAACATACTTCCAACATCTTCCAACCATGGATGTCTGAGTATGTTGACTTACAACCAGATGTCCATGATGTCCAACTTTTGTTGCTCCATGTGGCACCTGTGATTGATTTGTTGAGACAGGCGCCAGCCCCCAGAGATCCAGCGCCAGCGACGCCGCGCCGTCGCGCCGCCTCTCCGCGTCCGCCGCGTCGGCCGCATCGCCGGTGGCGGCGCCGGTGGCAGCGGTGGCGGAGCGCACGGAGAGTCCACCGCTGCGCCTGGAGTTCCTGGTGGAGGCTGATCTGTTGGATCCTGGGTTCAGCTGGAAACGTTTTGTGGGACTTGGTGGTTTTGATCTGTGGGGATTTGGGTCCAAGTTGGGTATTTTTCAGTGGGACTTCAAGTTGGGAGTCGGGTTTGCGAGGATTGCCTTGGTGATTCTTGTTCAAACATCCTGTGGTGAATTCCCATATTGCTTGATTGACTATTGGCATTTTGGAGGGCCCAGAATATCCAGAATCTAGACTCACCTGGGAAAGGACCATTGCCGGCAGGATTTCGTGCGATTCTACCTGTTTAAACAGGTTCTTCACTACCTAAACTGGGATGACTGGGATGATAGCTTTGAGCCTTTGAGCCACTGGTTGATGTCATTGGCCCGTTCAAGAACCGTGGCATCGATGCTTATCCTGTCATCTTCAGGATGCTCGGAGCTCCAGTGGAGATGCGGGCGACAAGAAGGATGTGCAGCAGAGTGCCCTGGATGTATCTGGATGTAACGGGTGCGTCAAAATCAATTGACTCATCATGAAACCATTAAACATCATTCTTTAAAGGAGGAAGGAGCACAGTTGCTGCTTTGAGACACTTTCAACTCTTACAAAGTTGTTATCTCACATGGTCAAGCAGAGGGCTGTGGTTTGGGTCAGAACTGAAAGCTGCAGAAACTGATAACCAGAAGATCTGAGGTCAGAAAGAAGAACGTCGACAGGAGCCTTCAGTACCACGCGGCCGCACCATGGTCTTGGCCCGAAGCGATGAGGGTCGTGCTGCCGAATGTCCCCAGCTGCGCAGACAAGGGATTTGTTTCGAAGGTTTGTCCTGCAGCCACCTGCATCCAGCTGGTTCCCAGTTGGTGCGCCCCGAAGCCTGTCCCTTCAACAGCGAGCACCGTGACCGCTGCCCGCTGCGGAACTTCTGTGCCTTCAGCCATGGCTCTGCGGAGCAGCGGAGGCCCCCCATCTTCCGCGCCAAGGCCGAGGCCGCCCACAGCGCGTCTTCGGAGGCGCCGGAGGCGCTGGGGCGCTGCGTGCCGCCTTTTGCGGCGAACGACGCGGCGGTGAATGTGGTGCGGCGGTCCCTGCGCAGCGCCACGGGGGAGGTGGTGGCGTTGTTGGCCGAGGCCAGGGCCTTGGGGCTGGTTGAAGAGGTGTGTGGTGCTGAGCGAAGGCTGCTGAATGCCCTGGCGGCCACGCCCAGTGCTGGGCCCGGGCCACCACCCAGGAGCAGGGCTATGAGTCGAGCATCTTCCTATGATTCCTTCTTTGATGGAGATGCGGCCAAGTTTGTGCTGGCATCAACACCTGGAGATACACAACCAAGTACTCCCAGATCCTCACTCACACCCACTGGTTGGCCAAATGATCGATATGCCAGGTATGCGCTTCCAGACTGGTTAGCTGAGGAACAGACCATCAACATCCACAACCAGCTGAATCTGGATGGTTTTCCTGGCAGTGATGGTCAGTTTGGAGTCGAAGAGAAGCAGAGGGATGACCTGCAGATGCCTGCCACCTGGCACGATGCTCCCTTGGGTGCTGTGGTGCCAGCCATGCCATCCATGCCATCCACCCTGGTGCTACACCGTGCCGTGCCACGCAAGCGCAACGGGCGGTCAGAGGAGGTGGCCTGGGCAGATGAGGCGCAGGAACTGAGACCCGTGGGACCAGTGGCATCCACAGCCTCTGTCATCTCCAGACACAAATGGCAGCAGAATGCGATCCCACCCGGCATAGGTAGGAGGGCTCTGGGGCTCTGGGCTTGAAGTCTGGTGCTTGGTGAAGATGTTTTATCTGGGATGATGATTTATGATGATTTATGAATATTTATGATGATGGACACTGTTGCCTTATGTTGCCTTATGTTGCCTTATGTTGCCTTATGTTGCCTTATGTTGCCTTATGTTGCCTTCCAGTTTTGTTGGTTTCAAAGTCGCAGGTCTGATGTGGCACAGCAGCCCCTTTGGTATTTCGCGCACTCCCAACATCCACACACCAGCAAGTCATCGCTCACCGGCTCGATCCCCCACCTCCTTCAGTGCCTGGGTGACGATCCCTGGGAGGGGCTGATGTTTGCAGGTTGGATCTGGATTGTGTGGCAGGAGTTAGTTCAATCTATGTTCAATTGATGTTCATATTTATTTCACCATCTTTCACCCAAAATGTACAACTACCCTCTAGTAATTTAACATAGCTATTGAACATGGCCATTGAAATAGTTGATTTTCCCATTGAAAATGGTGATTTTCCATAGTTTTTTGTATGTTTACCAGAGGGTAATTTCTTCGTCCTGTCTTTCTACCACCAGTGGTCTTTGGGTCTTTGGGCGAGTCGAAAAAAGGCGGCTACTGCTCGCCGATTCCGGGCTTCTCTTCCGGTGTGGCTTCACCCAACCAGCGACGCTCCGGCTACTCGTCACCGTCCACCATGAGTGGCACGGCCTTTTTCGCTGGAGCCGCAACGCAGAGTGGTGACTTGGAATGTCTTGGAATGGCTGGAAATTGCTATGGTCCATGGTTTAGTTTGATGGAACCATATGGAAGGTCTGCCCTGTTTGGGGTGAAATTTGGGGCATGGGAAGTTTGGACGTAGCTGATTTCATTGTTTGTTTGGGCACCTAAGGTTTGAGAATCCCTTGATGCGGACATCAATCATGATAAATGAAGGAGATTGGTGGACACCCACTTTCAGAGATTCATAATAGGGATGACAATGTCAATTTGTCCCATTTATCATAGATTCATATAGATTTTAACATAATATCTATAGATATCATGGAGCAGCTCTAATTTTTGGAAGCGGCTCTAATTTTTGGATGTTAAAATGGGCCATCAACTGTGACTGTCAGGTTTGATGCGTCGCTTGATGTCGCTGCGTGAAGCACGTGGTGAAGAGCAGGAAGAAGATAGCGATGATCGGTCCAGTGAAGAACGCTCCGAGGCAAACCGGAAAGCTTTGGGTGGGGAAATCTGTGAACATGCATTAAAAATGGCATGAAAAAGTGTATGAAGTTATAAAAGGATATAACAAAATGAGTTACCCAGGCCCTGCTCATTTTGAGTTCATCGATCGTAGGAAGTATATTGATGTGTCGGCACATAAAAGGAGCTTTCTTTCATCCCAAAAAAGTCAAACACGCTGACCGGACACCGCCGGACACCGCCGGACACCTTCAAACCTTCTGTTTTTTTCCATCGAAAAAATATTTCCCAAAACTCTGATCTGACATCTATGACATGTGATGACATGTGATGACAGGATGAAGGTGAACCTCCAGATCTCCTGGAGCTGCTGCTGAAACACGCCGAGAAAGTGGCCCCCAGCTGTCGCGAGCCGCGGCTGCTGTCGTTGGACCTGCGGCCCACGGTGCCCGTGTCGCAGCGGGGGCTGCTGCCGTGTCACTCGGTGCCCTTTCTGAATGCCTTGGTGCAGACCCTGCTGGCCTCGTCTCTGATGCCCCTGCTGGCGCAGGTGTGGTGGATATGTGTTTTTTTTGGAAGGTCATTGTGTCGACAATGAACATAAACAATCATCGATCATATAAGTCATCAACTGAATAACGATCATGAACAATGCATCAACTGTTTTTTGTCTTTTAAACACGTAATACAGGTATCATTGAACATACATCATTTCACCACCAAAACTCCATCATCAACCAAATCAGGAACCCAAATCATATTAAACACTATGACTTAACAACAGACATCTTAAATCATCCATGATCCATCATCATCATCATCATCATCATCATGAAACCATCTCCATACTTTCTCCATATCTCCAGGTCTCTCCGCGTCAGCAACGGCCTGCCTACAGCTGCTTCATGCAGCTGGCCCTGGAGCTGTCCGGCACCACCGGCGCGCCGGCGCCCGCCTTGGCGCCCCGCTGGGCCGACGCCGGCCTGCTGCTCGAGCCCCTGCTGCGGCGCTTCGAACGCGGCAAGGCGGTGCAGGAGGCGCCGGCCTTCCCGGGGCCTTGGAAGGTGCCGGGCATGGCCGATATGTGCCTTGGATATCCTTGGGGATGAGTTGGGGTAGCGGGAAGATTTCTTGGATTTTCTTGGTGTTTTTTCTTTTAAAGAGTGGTTTGGAAGATGGGGGGTGAGACGGTTTTTTTTTGCGTTTGCTTGGAAAATCTATGTTTTTTTTGCTGTGATTGTATGTGGATTGTAAACTGGTTGGGTAGTGTGAAGGGGGAACTGTGCTCCTTCTCCGCTTTTACGGGCCCCTGCAGATTGTTTTGAGCAATCCTCACCTTCAGCTGTTTTTATTCTACCATTTTTCCTATTCTCCCAAGATCCAACTGAGGTTTTCCTGCTTCCTTCATTTTTTGCTGGGTCAGCTGCATGATGAATGCAAGTGGCCCTCCACCTTGAGCATCAGCTCTAGCCAGCACGAGGATTCCCCGCTGATGCGTATCTTCGGCGGACTGATCCGCCTGAACTCCCGGACCTCCAAGGCGCCCCGACGGGTGGATCGAGGCCCGGAGACGATCTCGGCCTTTCTGCTGTTGCACTTGGATCTCACCGAGTCAGGCGATGGGGGTGGATGGAGGCGATGGAGGCAACACATTTTAAGGGTTTGACGCTTTGACTTGAACATAGGGTACCCGAAATTGGAATGGATTATCATCATTTTCATGAATTTTCATGATATTTTCCCTATTCAAATGGTTATCTATTGGTATCCCCCATTTTCAGATAAACCATGTTACCTTGCAAGTCTTTGAACTCGAGGGAGGCGACTCCATCACCAGACACTCATCATCCAAGTATGCCTTCAATGATCCGAATCCTATGATGTCATGAATCATCATTCCCACCATTCCCAGGTCTCCATATCCATAATATGAATAGATTTAAGGATATCGCCGAAAAAAAATATATGTTTTTTTTTGGATTTGTTGGTGATATGATATAACTCAACTGATACAATCCATCCCAAACCTTTTCCAGGTGGCAGCTCCTCCGTCGAACTCGAGCTGCAGCAGCTGTTGCTCCGCTACGACGCGCGCTTCCTGCGGCTGCCGCCCTTTCTGCTGTTGCACCTGGAGCGATTCCGCACGGGCGCAGACGGGCTGCCGGACCGGGTCAGCAAGAAGTGTCGGATGGATCTGAAACTGGAGCTGGAGGAGGTTGGGATGGAGCTTGGGATTGGGTTGATGATCTTGGATTTTTATGGATTTTTGGGATTATTATATCATTCTATATCTGTATATTATTGAGGAGCTGGTAATATTGATGGAGCTGTGGGTGCGGGGGAAGCCCAAGTTTTTCATCAGTTTTCCATGATTTCCATGCCTGCCAGGCCAGTAGCTACACCTTGCGCTCCGTTCCCTACCAGCTTCGTGGTGCCATGTGTCACTACGGCGAGGTCCCCGAGGGCGGCGCCTACAAGGCCCTCATCACCGAGGCCATCGCTGGTGGAGGCGGCTCCCTGCGGTGGCACGTGCTGGACGACGTGACGGTGCGCTGCAAGGGCCAGGAGGAGATGCAGGAGATGTTGGAAGCCGAAGGCCCGGCCCGGTTTTTGGAGTCTTGGGAGATGGGATGATGGATGGGATGATGGATGGAGATGGATGGGGCTTTGGTTTGGGATGCCGCGATTTTTTTGGGGAGATGTTCACTCATGTTATGGCGACGGAATAAAAGAGGGGATCCCAAAAATTCGGAGATTTTCACTGATTTATGGCCATAAAACCAAGGGGGAAATCATGACCTTTGATGGGGATAGATGGGGTGGATAATTTACTGATCTTGGGCACTTTTGGTGGATATGTTGGATGAATTTGAATGGGACAATGATGTTGGAAAGGGGAAGGCGAGATTTTACATGCAGATGGGTATTGGTTCTTTGAATACTGTAGCAGCTAATTCAGATGGGTTTCGGATGAGATGATGCTTCTTAATGGGTTTTGTACTTGCATGTTTCAAAAGTTTATGCAGATGATTCTTACCAAAACAGGTGTGTTAAGCCAACATAAACGGATATATCTTTCCAGAAATGAAGACTTTAACTGCTGCTGAAAAACGGTTGCTGTGTACCCAGTACCAAGAGTGTATGAGGAACACTTGACAGATATGCAACGGTCAGGTGAGGAACGGATGATCCAATACCGACAGTTGAATCGAGAAACGAAACAGCAACAAGCTGGCAATTTGTGGAAGAAGAATGGTGTTTTTGGAGCCATCAATGATATATCCTTTGGCACTTCAACATAGCTATGGAACATGTCACATGTCCCATTTAATTCGATATTTTACCTCTTCGAAATTGTAAGTTGCCATAGAAAACTGTCAACTAATATCGGAGATGACCAGAGATTGAGCCATCATTTTACCATCATGTTACTGTACCATCATTTTACCATCATGTTTCCAACATTTTATCCCCAACATTTTTTTCTCAGTTGTCCTCAGCCGTCAAGCTCAGCTGGAGCTGAGTCTTGGCGTCCTGGCAGGTCATCATGTGTGTTTTCTGATGTACCACCGCCTCGATACCAAGACCGTGAACCTACACCCCCACGCGGCTCGCTGGTGGATTTGTGGATTTCGGGGGATTTGGGGAGAAAAGGAATTGTGGGAACTTGGGAGAAGTGCAATGTATCTTGATTGTTATCAACTGCTTATCAATGTTTATCATTGTTTTATCATGATGAATCTTATTTATCCATACCATATTCCACCATGGTTTGTAGATTCTTGGTGAATTGTTCAATACCTACCTCTGGTGAATTACGAGAAGGGCGTCTCGTTTGTTTTGAAATGACCAGCTTGCAGTCGCAGTTCCCAGCTGAGGCAGCCCTATCGTAAGGGAGCATTGACGTGGTGACTGGCAACTTGATAGTGGAACCAAAGAGTTCTACAGAGTTCTACAGCTCTAAGACCTGATGTTTCTTGCAATTTCTTGCATTCATACCTCCAGAGAGCTGCTTCTATCTTGGAACATGTGTCACTTGCCATTAGGTTTTTTAGATGCGAGGCCATATCAGTTTGGTAAATCTTGCCTGTGAATTGCAAGGGATCATCTGGTTCTATGTACATAGAACATCAGTCTAAACAGCTGCTGCTGCTACTTTCAAAAACAATGCAGTGGAGGCACCTGGAAGCGAGTCAGAACCTGTTACACTGTTACACGCAGTGGCAGATTCAGCTGTCTGCTGTGTCTGATTAAAGATCCAAGAGGCCTTGAGCAAATATCCACCGGAAGATGTCCACCCAGGTACATAACCAAGCACATACTGTGGTGATTGGGGGGGTTTACAGGCTGTAACTCCGCCAGATCCTTGGCAATTTCCCCCAAAACTGAGCCAAGCGACAGCCCGACGCCATGTTCAAACAGCCGAGCCGCAAGCCAGCTTTGGCTATTTGCAGCGAGAGATTTTGGCAAGGCAGAGGGCAGAACCATTTGAAGAGATGTCCGATGAGTCTCCAAACTGCTTTCTGAGCTTAACCCAAGTATTGATATCTCCATTGTGGAAAGCGCCCTGTTGGATCCACAACCATCACCAATGGACCGTGGGTGCCTGTTCTCTGCGAAGCAGAGCGCCCAGCAAAAAACACTTCAGATCTACCTGGTTAGTTGAACAGTCCCACAGCTGTAATGTGGCGCAATGGCCGGTTGCGTGCACTTTTCAGAGTGCTGAGCTCAGTCCCAGTGGGAACTTTTTTTTAAAGCCGAGTCCCAGGATTTGCTGATTCCAAGGTGCGCCCCCGAGTTCCGCGAGTGGGGGCACTCAGTTGTGCCATTCACAGATCATCACCGTGAAGGATTTTTTAGTATTTCCCGCTTGCGCCATGACATACCTGCTGCCCCCTGCAGTTGCCGGGAACTCAACTTGGCTCCAGAGCTTTTCAGAGGCAGGGATTGTCACTCGGAATGGTTCACTAGGGAAAAAAATGAAGATTGGAAGCAATGTGGCTTGTATCTGCCGTTTCTAACAGGTTTGGGTTTTGTAAGAAAGATGTCACATTTAACAGGTGGACCCTTTTTCGCAACAAATTCACCTTCTTTGGAATTCAACTTTGAACCATGCAGAGAACCTCAAAGCAAAGCAATGATACATTGACAGAGTGCGATCTCCGACAGAATTGACGAATGACTTCAGCCGATTTTTCTGAAATGTCGAAGAATGTTGGGTCCAAACTAAGACAAGAATTCGTTTCACCATCTCTTCTCTTATCTTCTCTTCACATCAACATGTATGGGATCTATGGATGTTTTATGGATATTTTATGGATGTTTTATGGATGTTTTGGGGTTTTAAGCCACCAAATAGCAAAATTTCTGGGTCGCCACATGACACCTGACCCAGGCGCAGTACCTTGGAGTTTCCGACGTCGCAACGGCGCTGCTTCAGTGAGGTGAAGCCAAAGGCGAAGCGCCCCCTGCGACCGAAGGCCTGCCATTTCTCCATGAGAGTCATGATGATTGCCATAAAATTGCCATATACCACCTGGTTATTTAACATAGCCATGGGAAATGACCCATAGAAATAGATGGTTTACCGAACTTAACAATGGTGATTTTCCATGGCGAACTGTTAAATAACCAGTATATCCATAGGAAGGTGGCATAGGAAGGGACAACATGAGTTGGGATTGGAGATGTTTGACATTTTATGGCATTGTTTTTTTCTGAGCTTCATTTTGGGGTTCCGAGCGATGTCTTGAAACCTGAGATTTCGGGCCTGGTTCAAAACTTCAAGACCCCCGAAGAATAATTCTCATGGAAGAAATGTAGTAGTGATTATCCGATTCTCCATGTATGATCCCAGTTGTATCCCCATGAATATCCCATTTATTTAGATCCTATATGTTTGGGTGAAATCCCCAATAAAAATTCCCATCAACCATCCCATGTTCCATCATTTTCGAGTGAATTTCTCCAGCCCTTTCTCCACATGTCTTGCGGCTCGGCTGCCAGGAGGAGCTCTTGAGGGATGCCACGCACCACGACGTGCCGGTGCGGCGCCGCGCCGTGAAGGACCTGGGGAAGTACCGAGAGGATCCAGAGGCCATTGAGGCGATTGCCAAGGCCCGGACTGGGGGATGGGGGGTGGTTGGGGGTGGTTGGGGGGGATGGGGATGGGGGATGGGGATGGGAGGTTGATGAAGTTTTTAAGCCTTGGAATTGGATGGGGCAATTGGATGGAGAAATGGGTGGATGTTCATTTCATGAGATTTGCATCATGTGCGATGTTTTGGGAGTTAGGCTCTGGGAGACGAAGATGTGGCGGTGCCTCAGCGTTTTGATTAGCAGATGGATGGGAGGTTTGCCACCTGGGTCTTTTGGTGATAAACTGGACCTTTGAAAGTCGAACGTCAACCTGAAGAATGAATCCAGTTTATCACAAAAAAATGCTGATGATTATGGGTGATCAAGTGGATTATTAATCCATATTATGGGCATGTTGGGCAGAGGTGAAGATTTCTTCAGGGGGAACCAACGGTCCGGACTCGAGCCAAGTGACTCCCCAAAGGCATCTTTTCACAGAATTTGAATCCTCAAATTACTCGACTTTCGACATTTGAGGGTGTACCCTCTGGTAATCTAACCAAGCCGTGGAAAATGGCTAGGTAAATCATCGACTTTCATGGCTAAATATTTCAATGTCAATCTGTTAAATCACCAAAGACAACAATATCAACAATATTCAACAATTTCAAGTTCGGATTCTTCAAAAAAACTCGTTCGATCTGGAGAAGTTATAGAAGTTGAATGAGAACTTAGAAATTCTCATGGTCGAAGTGTGCTACCAAGGTGCAGCTTGCAGCACAGGGTGCCATGTCCAAGGTGGCAGAGCTGGGAGATGAACGAACGGCCTGGCAGCCAAGGGGAGGGGGGTCAGTTAAAGAATTTCATGACCCCTAGAGGTCCCTAGAGGCCTAGAGGTCCCCCCATAACTCATTCTGGAAGGATAGGATATACAGATGGATAATGATGGATATAGTTTTCGATCCTTCTAATTTGAGAACTAATGAGCTTAATCCATTGATTTTCCCAAATAAACACCCAAAAACATACCTTGAACATCAGGAGAAGGAATCCACACCCTTCATTTTTGAGTATAGTTTTTGATAGCTCCAAATGGTTAAATATGGCAGGCTATGGTATTATTGGGTGTACCACATCACTAGGAGTGACCCCATAGTGATGGAAGAATTTGGAGGCACCAACAAATGAGGATTGAAACCTTGAACAAGAGGAACAGGTTTGACCAAAGCAATCGTGTTTCTTTTTAACCATAAAGATCCATAAAGAATATTCTAGGATTTGGCTGCTTTTTCTTCAATCATGGTGAGAGAACCAAGAAGAGGTTCAACGCGCTGATGGAGCAATCCCGAGTAGCATTATTTTGTGGTATTATTCAAGTGGGGGAATGGTCGCTTAGCAGCTTGCTTTTCTGCGGCGAGGTCAAAGTGACCCTTGAGCGTGTCTCGAGCACCTGTGTTAGGGCTCCCAGAATGCTTGGGGAAAAGGTGGAGAGCTCATGGGGAGGCTGGTTATATCTTGAGATCCCCAAATGCCCGGAAATGCCTTGAGCGGATGATTTTCTTTGCTGAATTGTCTCGAAGTTCTGGGAGTTCAGCTGGACATAACATGACTTTCATGACATGGTGATATGGTTCGATAAAGCTGGCAGACCATACCTGGGGTTTGGAGCAGGGTTTCTGTAAATCCCATCATCCAGGAGGACAGAACTTATAGAAACAGAGGTTCTCCTGGACGGTAGTGGCTGGCTATTGGCAGTTGTAACTTAGTTGTTCACCAGTTTTTAATCCCATTTTTTTTCATCCCATTTATTGGTGATATATCAGTGACTCTTCGAGAATATTTTCATGAATATTCGGAAGATATACCATTCATATACCCTTCATATGCCATCCATGAAAATCAGAAGCCCACAGCTGTGGAAAAAAATACCAAGGAGTGGACCCGCATTGCGGCCCTCAGTACACTGGCGGACATCACCGGCAAGTTCGGGCACGTCGCGGGGCCAAGTCGGCTGAAATGACATGAAGATTTTGTTCGAAAATTCCACCTGTTGGGCCCTGAAATTGTTGTATAATTCTGGTAATGCAATGCTGACCCTTGCAGAAAGATTTGAGCTTGAAACGATGAAGAAGGGAGCGATCAATGTTAAATGTCTGGGCCCGCTTTGTGTCAGACAGATTGACCTGAAATGTCATTTTTGCTTGGAACCAGCGTGGCAAATCAGGATTTTCTGGAAGCTGGAGACATGCGTCAAGAACTGTGCGCAGAGTTTTCCTTACCCCCAGAGGAACAACACAGTTGTAAGTTCGAGGAACACGAATTGCCAACCTTTCGCCCAACGTTTCACCATGGATACTCCAGCCCCGAAGTGTATGCTTGGAGAGAGTACATGAGAGTACTCAAATTTTGATTTGATGTGGGCTGTTTGTCGCTGTTTCAATTGTGAAGACGACGTTGTCATGCTAGTGACTCCATAGAACAAAGATGAACAAAGATATAAAGATCAAATTATGAGCAAACCATGAGAATGCCAAAATTGCAAGAGCATGCAAGAGCACTTTCGTAACTTGATGTGTCCAACCAAAAATTTGTTGGATGCCCGCTTTGTATCAGGCAGATTGACGGACTTAAGATGTCATATTTGCTTGGAACCAGCGTGGCAAAGCAGAATTTCTGGGAA
>Ga0126342_10013938_pt1 | contig 14216 bp, 9 predicted proteins | sample Cyp1metagenome_FD_92528 | JGI IMG/M metagenome (GOLD analysis project Ga0126342, IMG submission 92528) | Coral microbial communities from Lord Howe Island, Old Settlement Bay, Australia - Cyphastrea 1 metagenome | ecosystem: Host-associated > Invertebrates > Cnidaria > Coral ...
GCAAAACGACGGTAGATGTGAGTTTGTGCCACGCCTGCCACGTGATATCAAGGTGGATGTCACCAAGTGCCACGCCTGCCACGTGAAACGTGCACGCAAAAGTGCCGCGGCGTCATGGATGTGAGATTGTGCCACGCCGCCTGCCACGTGAAATCAAGGTGTATGTCACCAAGTGCCATGAGTGAGGCGCCTGCCATGCAAAACGACCGTGCATGTAATCAAGGTGGATGTCACCAAGTGCCACGCCTGCCACGCAAAGTGGCGCGGCGCCCCGGGCGTCACAGGCGACAAATCCCAGCCAAAGGGCGCCACCCAGTACCATAAGTGCTACGCCTGCCACGCAAAACGACGGTAGATGTGAGTTTGTGCCACGCATGCCACGTGATATCAAGGTGGATGTCACCAAGTGCCACGCCTGCCACACAAAGTGGCGCGGCGCCCCGGGCGTCACAGGCGACAAATCCCAGCCCAAGGGCGCCACCCAGTACCATAAGTGCCACGCCTGCCACGCAAAACGATGGTAGATGTGAGTTTGTGCCACGCCTGCCACGTGATATCAAGGTGGATGTCAGGTATTGTATGTTAAGTTTGTGTGTGTGTGAACGTTGTGTGTGTGTGTGCGAAAGTATTGTATGTGAAATTATTTATTGTATGTTAAGTTTGTGTGTGTGAAGTTATTGTATGTGAGAGATGGTATGTGACAAAGTTGTGTGTATGTGACAAAGTTGTGTGTGTGTGGGAAAGTATTGTATGTTAAGTTTGTGTGTGTGAAGTTTGTGTGTGTGAAGTTATTGTACGTTAAGGACAAAGTTGCGTGTGTGAGGGAGGCGGCGGGAGGAGGCGGCACCCGGGATACAGAATCAAAAACAAGAACCCCACACAAAGTTGTGGGGAAAAACTTGGTTTTCTTCGCAAAAACTACATGGGATCTATGCATCTGTGTATCAATGGAGATGTGCCATCATCAGGTATCCCTTGGGATGGAACGCTGCAAAAGCTGATCTTCAAAAAGAAACCATGGCTGAATGTCTGATAGCGGTAAAATATGGCAAAATCTTGGCAAATGATCCCCCGGATTTTTTTGAAGATCTACCAGAATCTACCAATGATTTCCACGGCCATAACTTCGTGACACCCCATAAAGAACCACTGATTAAACCACTTTGAGCCACTTGGCAGTACTTTCACCACTAAAGCCATGAACAAACCATCAGGAAATCAAAAATCAAAAAAAGCATGTCTCAAAGCCGGTGTTTCATCCCAGCTACTCAGCATCGCTGAAGGTCGCTTCTTGCTCCAGCGCTTTGCGGATGACGTGCGTGGGTGTCTTTCCCCCCAGGAGCAGCTCCTGTGTACCATGGCACCGTGGCAAAATGGAAGAATGTGGTGTACTTTGCCAGCAAAAATAGGGATTTCATGGGGATTTCACCATCAATAATGTATATTCAAGCATCAAGCATTGTGAGTTGACCTTAAACAAAAAGAGATTTCACATGCTTTCATCATTTGAGAATGGACTTCAAAGCTCCAGTTCGTTAGCCGAGTAGGTTAACTGTTGGGTTTACGTTACGATAGATATGTCTAAATTTTGTTAGACTTGTAAGCCAACAAACCTGAGTAGGGAGCACCACCTTGGAAAAAAGTCAACAAAATGGGATGTGTTACCATCAAAAAACCGGGACTTGCCACAATTTTAATGGTTCAATCAACAAACTTTGGAGCTGGTGGGTAGTATATATAGACAATTTTTTATGTAAAAAACATGTCATCAAAAATTGTGGTGCCATTTTTCAAAACACATTGGATATGTCTCAAAAATTTGGGGTGTTTACCACAGCCTCGTGGGTTTTTAGGATCCCAGGATTTTGACGGCAAGTTACATAGCCAAAAAGGGCAAGATGAAGACATCCAGGATATGGTGGCTTTAAGATGGTTTAATGGATTTTTTTCATGGGACCATAGTGGGCATTACTGTAACCAACTATTAACTATGGTTAATGGTTAATAATGGTTTATACTGGTATTATAATGGTTAACTGGTTGGTGGTGCAATAACCATCTTGAAAAATATGAGTTCGTCAATGGGAAGGATCATCCCATATATGAAATGGAAAATAATCCAAATGTTTGAAACCACCAACGAAATGGGATTTAAATGCGACCATAGTGGGTTATAACATGTTATAAACAACTATTAATTATTGGGAGGAATGTGAGTAAAACAATGCCATAAACCACCCATGACTGGGAATGGTAAACATACCACCAAACAAAAAATGGTGATTAATGGCGATGACTGGGGGATGGTTTCTGATTGCGTTAACCACATTACTAAACAAAGCGTTTCTATTTTGGGTGTGTTCAACTTTAAGGGAACTGTTTCAATGTCTTGGGTTTGAAACTCGCTTTGAAAAACACCCGAATGGTTTATATACACCGATAAAGGTGCGCCCGTTTCTGACCCCAGTTAGACCCAATGATTTGACGTTTGGGGAAGGGTCAAAACCTATGAAATTGTCATATTTGGGTGGAATAACATGGAATAACCATCCATTAAGCAGCATTTTTAGAGTTGACCCAGCATATGCCAAGGTTTTGACCCAGCCATTTTGGGCTGTCCGATGAATCACCTCCTGTCCGATGGCTGTTTTGGCTCCTCCAGAAGATTTTTCGCTAAACTGCCCCCGCGATCGCGAGCGTTGATCTGCACGCTGAACTTACCTGGGGAAAGCCATCGGTTTTCAGCGCGCGACGACTCATGGGCTATAGATTCGATCCATTTTTGCCGGTTTAAGATTAAGCTTTTAATGGTCCAAAGCAAAATTTGCATGAACTAACCATCAAAATCAAAACTGGGAGTTTTTATTATATGTCTTTGAAACGTGTTTTGATGTTGTTTTTTGCATCTAAATCACCAGGGTACTATTGTTTTGACCCTCACGACTTGCCCCTGTTTTTCAGTACCACTGGCCACACATCTTGACGCCCAAACACCCATGGCCATGCCGTGTAGCACGCCAATCATACCCACCACCTGGCCGTGGGAAGTCACTGGAAATCACGTAGAAGTACGTACTACTTGCTGGCTGCAACCTCCATACCCTCCGGTAAACATACAAAAAGCTATTGAAAATGGCCATAGAAATAGTTGATTTACCCATTAAAAATGGTGATTTTCCATAGCTATGTTAAATTACCAGAAGGTATCTGAAATGCTATTTGGGATGATCATCAGCTGGGAGTGAAAAAATCTCGATCCAAAGTAACCATCTCCTTGACCCATCTCATCCTCTCATGTAGCGCCGCCTGAACTCCTCTGAAGACGGTTTGACCTTTAGAAAGATAATCCACCTCCACAACAAATGGCAACCTGAGCAGTGCCCAGTTCGGTGTCGGGGTCATCCCCTTCGAATTTTGAAGTTCCATACGCCAAGAATTGCGATAACGGCAACCACCATTCAGCTAGGGATATATACAGCAATGGCAATGGATCAATACCTATAGTACCATATTTAGGGGAATAAACATAATAAAATCCCAGCCAAATTGAGGCGAACAGAAGGGTACCTGAGACCCTCCGGTGATCAAACATGGCTGGAAAATTACCCATTTCGATCGATGATTTTCCCAACTAAACCTTATAGGAAATGTCTCCTTGCCGTGTTTGATTGCCGAAGGGTATTATCCCCATCAATCACCATTTCCCATGAAATCACTATGTTGATCATGGGAATCAAATCCTTGAATTCCAAATCTTCCACGATATCTTCCATTAGTTCCCATTAAATCACCATTCTTTGCATATGGAAAGCACATCATCCCTACCAAGCGACAATGCTTTGTCCAAGTCCCAGTCCAAGTTGCGACCTGCAAGCGAGCTTGAATTCCCAGCAAAAAATTAAGTTTTGAAAAACTGGGATAACCATGATAACTGGGATATATCATCAATTTGCTGGGATAACTATGATAACTATGATAACTATATCTCCAATTGAATGGACACAGTTGTGGGAGAACTACATGTAACTCATGGGTTCATGGGATATATCATGGTATGAATGGGATTAGTGATGTAACCAAGAAAAATGGAATACAATTCCAACGGATGATCGTAATGTTTTCCGATTTCAGCCATGTCTGAAAGAATAAAACCATAGCCTCCAGTAAACTAACATGGCTATGGAAATGGCCCATTAATAGATGATTTACCTATTAAAAAATTGTGATTTTTCATAGCTATGTTAGTTTACCAAAGGCTAAATACCCCATTTTTTAAAGGAATGTGAGAAACAGTATAATTCATTCTCACGTCCAGGTGAAGGTTAAGGACCTGCATCATCCGTGAACACATGGTATCCCAAATCCAGTAGTTTTATTTCATCATTTTCCGAATTAAACGCAACATCAAATCAAGTTGGTTACCCTCTGGTAACTTAACATCGACCCTGAAAATAACATGTTTCTAGTGGAAACAAGTCTTCCAACCCCTATCTGCCAGGGCCTATTTTAATTTATTGGATGGTATATTTTCCTATTTATACATATATATATATATATTCGATATATATATATATATATTCGATGAATATACATCGCCAGTAAATCAGCACCCCCCCCCATTCAAATGGGCCATTTTATGAGCGTAGTACCGGTATACGATACTCCATCTTCAGACACACTCAAATGTCAGTTTATTGGTTATATTTTCAGCATATTCAAACTATTATAGTATGTTAAAAGTTATATATACATCCCCAAAATTTGGTTGGTCAAATCTTTTGTTGTTGGACAAACCATTTTTTTGTTGCTAATCCAAGTACCCAACCAAGCAGAACATAATCCCCAGTTATTTGCGGATTATTGTAAATAAACCACCTGCTAACTGGTTGAATCTCCATTTTTTGTGATTAAGAAAACAACAGTTTCCCCATTCAATTGAACTGCAACTTCCATGGGTATACCACAAACTCAGACCCCAGCCAGCAGTAGTTATTGATGATTAACATCCCCGTATATCAATGATCAATGTATGAAGTGTATCCCCATTGGTCGTATACCCATTTCGGTGGATGCATCCCCGACACAATGAAGCTAAGTTACTTGTATATCGCATCATATTCCATTCTTACCTCATCGAATCCTACACAATACCAGCGAAGTCCCCCCAACGTTGCAGTCAACTGTCATTCCCCCATGGAACTACGCCCCCAACTGCCAGGAAAAGTCACCCCAACTTCTTCGCCCATTGTAAACGCAACACTAAAATGAAAAAATACCCAAAAAAAAACCTACTGTCCCAAGTGCAAAACACCATGAGAACGCAAGTCACCCCAATGGTCTCAAACTAGGGAAAATTATATATCTAAAAAACAATATATTTCGATATCAAAACACCATGTAAGTGCATGATTCATGTATGTTTGACTCTGTTGTTACAAAAGGCATCTAATTCCAATGTTCAAAGTATAATAAGTAAGTACATCTATGAAATGTTATCTTTTTAGTTCAAAGCACAATGGGAACGCATGATTCACGAATGCATTGGTAACAATCTATGGGGTTCTGATTCACATCTCAACTCAATATTTCTGCAACATTCTGCAACCAATTTCTGTGTCCAAATTGTGCTCTTCTTCAAACAAAGCATCAAATTCCCCAGCTTGTTCTGCCTCAACCAACCAGTTTTTTTTCTGAGTACATTTGAACTGAGCCCCCAGGCTGGTCTTAAATCACGGGTTCAAAAGCGAGGCCAAAACAAGGCCAAAAGATCTTTGGAAACCCCTCAGCTCCAACAGTTTAGCAGCAGTTTACCACCAGCCCGGCAGCAAGTCTCTAGCAGGAGTCTAGAAGCAGTCTGGCAGCAGCTCAGCAGCAGTTTGCACGCTGCCCATGGTGATATCCGGCAGCCATTTAGCAGCAGCCCAGCATCAGCCCGACAGCAGCCTAGCAGCAGGCCAGCATCTAGTGTAAGTAGATGAATGGCACCCCTCTCCGGCAGGGCGACATGTCAACACGTGACTGGATTTGCTCGACGGTCACATTAATGAGCCAGGCATGACAAAACAACAAGTTCACCAGTGTAAACATGTGTGAACACACAAGTTAAATGAAGCAATATTTACTTCTACAGCATCATTTTCTATCTTACGCAACTGCTGCACAGAAACTGCTCTGCATGTTGGGGCGACTTTCCCGGGAAGTCCCGTTCCTGAACTGACCATCTTTTTGTGGTAACGCCGCCTTGCCACAGCGCGTCTCCCGCATCGGCCACCAGCCCAGAACACAGCCCAGGGCCCGCAGGAGCCGCAGGAGGACAGGGGCCGGTGGTGTTCCTCCAGGATTGATCAACAACCAAGTTGAATAATAGCCATGTATTATAGTCATAGTCATAGATAGGTTAAGTGGTCAATATTTAAACAAGCTGCTTGACATTATGAAAAACTGGGGGCAAGTGGTATACCATTGTACAATAATGGTTACAATAACCTGTTGGTTTAATCTGGATAAGTTATTCCAGTGAGGCCGCAGTGAGGTCCTTATAATTTACCCATGATAATCACCATGAGAGAATCAGTGGTTAAGTGGCAATAATATTCAATAACATTTAACAATAATCCAGTGGTCAATAACATTCATCATTCTTGTAAGGGCTAAGTGCTGTACCATTGTTTTGGAGAGTAGGCGATATAATAGGGTCAATTGCACAATGGTATAGTCACAAGAAGGGGATTATATAGGCCAAACATCACAAGTATGGGATTAAACGGTGTTTGAACCAAACATGTATATAATGGAATACAGTATAATGGACATATTCATTTTATCCGAATTTAATGTATAATAAACCAAACATGTATATAATATTCATTTTACCCAAATATAATGGGATTCAATGGGAATATCACCAACAACATGTGGGGATATGGCTTTGCCCAACCTCTCACCCCGCGATACTGAATCAAAACGGCATTCCCAGTGTCAACTGGTGCTCACAGATGTGGTCATTGCGAGATTCCCAAACACAAAGGGATGGATTGGCAAGCAGAAATTCCGGAATAATTGATGGATTATGATGGATTCTTATTATCAAACATTAAACTAAATAGCAAACAATATGGGATGGATTATCAAACATAAGACAACATGGAACTTGTCCTCTCGGCACATTCAAAAACAAGATAAGACTTGGACGTATTTGAGCTGTTTCTATTCTTTTTGGGAGAAACAAGAAAGTCATCCATGGTGTAAGGGGATGCAGAGATACAAAGGACATTGGACACCGTTGAGCAGCTTGATGGTTCTGACATGTCCTGATGACTATATGACAAACATTCCGACAGTCTGAAGTCAGCTCCTGATGAATCAAAAAATTCCTGCAACATGATCATATCATTATCATATTCAAAATTCACTAACAAATTAGAGCAGCTTCAGGGAATTCAGATCCGTCTGCCAAAAAACCTGAGCGAAGCTGGTTTTGGCTCAAACATGGATACCGTAGATACCCAGGCCCCAACCATCCCCACACCATGTTGACATAATAGTAAAGTAGTGAACATATTTATCCTATAGTGATGTGATAGTAGATATTGGTAACAACATGTAATAAAGCCAGTCGCTCTCTTTCACCATTCAACTGAGTTCCTCGGCGCCAAGGGTCACTTTGTTACAAGCGGTGCCAATCTGTTCGACTTGATAAACTAAATTCACCAGCACCTGAGGGCACCAGGGTGAGCTGGGTATGTGGGGCAGGCTCTTTATACATGTATATGATATGTATAGTACAATATACATTTATATATATATATATATACATATAACTTAAATGAGGCTTTTCTTTTTAAGCCAGTTACAAGTTGTTTTTTTGGAGCTATAACTGCATCTGAAGTCCCACAGAATCACTAGCTACCAAGGAAATGGGAGGCAACCTGATTGCCCCTTGCTGGATGATAAGAGCGTTGGGAAACTAATAGATCAATGGGAATTTCAGGGTCCTAAAATGGAGGTACTGTACCATATAAGACCATATTGTTGGGATATTCCCTTACATAGGCCTGAAATTTAGACCTTATATGGTAGGTACCTCCAATAAATCGGATCCTGAAATTCCCATTGAATATATGCCATGGTCAAAAAATGGTGGAAAGTATTGGTGATTCCTCCTGGGTGTAACAACCCATTTAACCATATTTAACCCCAATGAAGGGATCACCATCCCCTTTTGTGGGAAAGAGTTACAGGATGGGGCCACCATGGGCCCTTGTTGCGTTCAGTTGCCGTATAAGTGGCTGAATTCTATGGTTTAGGGTAGATATAACTATAGTTATCGGTGATTATAAATCAACTGATAACTGGGGGGGCACCATCCTGTAACCCACGGCAACTCTTGAGCTACTAGTAGGTACTGGACGATTCCTCAACTTGGAGTTGTTTCTGCGGAATTGCGCGGTGACGTACCTATTAATCACAACATCATGTGGGTTTGTCTGAAGGCCGGATACACATGAAATTGACAGTTGAACATAATTTTTATGGGGATACCATATTTTCAGAAAACCCTTATATTCATATAATTATATATAATTATATATATTATGTATATATATATATATACATATTCACATTCATATAGCTTTTGTGCAATACATATATATATATATATACAGTATATGCCACTTAGATGAGACTATTCTCCGGGCAACTCCCAGCCCAGGCACAATTTCTCCCAGGGAGATGTTCAGCGCGCTTGACAAACTTTGCATCTCTTGAGCGTAGTCTGCGTAGTACGCCTTCTCCTGTGAAGAAACATCAACCTCAAAATAAGGAATGTCATGCCAGGATAAATATTAGCATTGGTTAAAAACATATTTAGGCTGTTCCTTTGAAAATAATGACAATTACCCTCCAGTAAATTAACATAGACCCTGGCAGATAGGGGTTGGAAGACTGGTTTCCACTAAAAATGGCTTATTTTCAGGGTCTATGTTAATTTACCAGAGGGTAATTATGATAATATATGATAAGCTGCTACTAAAATGCTCGCCCATTTTTCAACTCACAGCCCATGGTCGTCCCAGGGTCCCTCCGGTGGCTGTTTTTTTTATCCATGGATTTCCATCTTGTTTCCTACAGAAAACGTATGATATTATGATAAATAACTCATGTATGTTGTTGATACATTAAATGAATTAGTTAATGTATGATATTGAACTATATTGAACATACTTTATATATGATATCAATGATTTTATCATTAACTAATGTACGATATACTGGTTATTGACAGGTAACCTATCCCCCAGAAACATCTTTAATTACCAGAAAAAAATGAGATACGAGTAACTACGTAAAACAATAGTGTTATCATTTATCATAATATCAAAGCATATATCACCATAATCATTATTTCCTCATGATCATAAATGATATCAAAGCATATATCACCATAATCATTATTTCATGATCATAAATGATCCGGCAATTAATAGTTATTTCCTCAAGGAGCGGCGCTGCCGAGGTGCCATGTGCTTGGTGATATCATCCACCATGGGAAGAAGATGTGCTGGGATGTACTTCCTCGGGGAATGTGGCTTATGGAACGCCGAAAGAATCTCATGTTCATATAGAGGTTAGAAAAAAAAAACAAGTTTATAGAATTTGAATAAACACTCACTACATTTCACTACTAATCATAAGTTGAATAAACATTTATAATATAATTTCTTCCTATAAGTTGAATTGGAGCTCTAGTATGTTCTAGCACAGCCAAATCTTGGCGTTGATGGGCCATAGGCCATAGCCCAAATCCTTGCCACCAAGGATCTCAAGATATTGGGTCACTTCTGAGTGATAAGCTTCAAAGCCTGGCCTCGGAGATGTCTTCGATGTGGTTATGGCCCATTTGGCATTAAAGATCTACCACATTACTTGTAGGTTTATGATAGGTTTACCCATAGGATCCATGTATGCTATATATGGTAACATTTACCATATTTTACCATCAATATACCCCAAATGTTAGCATATATACCATACATGGATCCTATGGGTTATGGCATTAAAAGGCATTAAATTTCTACCACATTACTTTGAGTCATACGTGTGGAATCACTTTTTGTATATTTTTGTGAAAATAGTAGTCTGACTCATCGTAATTAATGTGGTTTCAAGCCCACCCATAAAAAATGATGTTGGGGACCAAGTTGGGGATGCTTTATTATTGCGCTTACCAAATTAATCCAATATACTCCGTAAGAAGAAAAATGGCTATGAAACGGATTGCCAAATAGGAGCCCATGCGACAGTCAGGTGAAGATTTTCCAAGAGTGTAGAGAACGCCCACCCATGAACGAACATCCGTATCCATCTTTTGAATGAACATGGTGGAAGCTTACATTGTTTTTTTTGATATAAATCCATGTAAATCCATATACCCTCTGGTAAACTAACGTAACTATGGAAAATCACCATTTTTAATGGGAAAATCCACTATAAATGGCTATTTTCAATAGCTATGTTAAATTACCAGAGGGTAAATCCAAACCGAAATTCTGAAACCGCCAAACTTCGGAGTGTCTTCAAACCGGTTTGGATTGGATGATACCTGGTCCTACGATGATCCGAATCATTGGCATTGGATCATTCGAGAACCAATTGCCGTGCAACCAGGTCTCCTATGATTTGCTAATTTTCAAGAGAATGATGAATGGCTAATATATGGCTAATATATGGAGAATGATAAATTCTTGAAGTCTTGGGCTTGATCTACAGCAAATCACCGGCAGCTGTTTTCGGCTGGTGCTTCACCGAGCGGCTCATGGCTTAGGAAGTCCCACCTGGTCGACAGAGGTATCCATTTCGTCATGGTGGTCCAAATCCTCCAAGTCATTAGACGATGACTTAGTATTGAAACCCATGGTGACGACTGGGGATCCATGACTTAAGAAACCCCCACTTCATAACCCATGAGATTTGAAGATATTTGAAGCAGGTACAGGTCGACCAATTGCCCAAAACTTTGGCCAAATCCCCATTGAATAACTAATCTACCATCATTTCTCTCAGATTTCTCACAAAGTTTCATGCTCAAACACCTAAATCATTGCATATCATCATGATATATACACAAGTTCTATCACTAAATAATTTGATCAATAATGGCAAAAAAAACTCGTGATTTCTCATTTTATCACCATGTTTCATGCTCAATCCCCATCATTGATTGGTAATGCTGCTCGCCTGTGCAGCGGCTCCAAGTCCAAGTCGACCTGCAGCCGTTTGACGCTGCCGGGCACTGCGGCCAGGGTCTCCGCACGTAGCGTCTTGCGAGAGAAAAGACGGCAAGAGGTAGGTGTGTCTGATCGGATAATGGGGATATGTCATGTTATGCTATATGATGCAATATATTTATATATACATATACAATATATATTATAATATACAGTATATAAAATATAATATATAATATATAATATTATATATATATATACGTATATATATGTATATATATATATATATATATATATGTATAACAAAGTTGATATGATTTGGGGTGTGTCTGAAAATGGGGAGCCTACCCTCCAAATATCTCAAAATTGCTACCTTGAGCAACTGAAATCAACGGAACTCAAACCGGACAAGTTGCCTAAAGGACAAGTGGCCAAATGAGTTCATAGTGGGATTTCACAGGGTTCATTATGGCTTCATAATGGGTTCATATCCACAAAAAGTCAAATTACATCAAATTACAGTATCTTTAGCTATTTGATCAAATTACAAGGATTTAACTGCGAAACTCACAAACTCATTGGATAATGCGCAAAATAATGGAAGTGCATCCAGGAAAATCTGGCGACTATTGTTAGCGGAAAATCCATGATCATACAGAGATTGTCATTGGACAATCCAACACAATGGTTGATCAATTGGGATTCCCATATATTATGATAATCCCCAACTCGCCCACTATCTTGAGTAGTAGAAAGCCACTGTATCCCCGATATGTTTGATGGTTAAGTTCAATAGTTGAAAACACCTTAAAACCGTATCAATGATGGTAAAATCCGCATAAAAAGTAGCTAATCAACCATTCTTTTGCACCTAATCACCATAGTCAATGGTAAAACCCATATGGTTGAATCTAGGCTTTTTGCAATGCTTTAATAACATTTCATAACCATAAAGTATTAACCTTTTTAAAAATCAACCATAATTATGAATTCCCTCCAGTAAACTAAGGTAACTATATGGAAAATCACCATTCATAGGTAACTCAAAGCTCACTTTGGCAATGGCTTCCGCAATTCTCGGTCCCGACCTCATCGTTGATCCATCCCCATGCTGGACACACCAGAGCCGGAGCCAACGCGAAGACAGCGGCGCTTCGCAACGCCATGGGGATCGCCATGGCCATGGCGTACCACTTGAGACTGCAAAAGCCTGCGGTCACGCCGTCACACGGCTTCTTGGTTTAAGAATCAATCTAATTCTGGATTGACATGAAAATCATCTTGAGAATATGAGGATATGATATGATCATATATGATCATATTAGGTCATATGATTCGTGAAGCTTGGTTGATGAAAAAACGACGACGACCGTTTTATGGTTGGTGGGCCAGTTTGCCAGGGCCAACCCATGGGAGAAGCTCAGGAAATGGCCATGGAAATGACCACAGGACCTCTGAAAAATATGAGTTCGTCAATGGGAAGGATGACATCCCATATATTATTTATGGAAAAATAAAACATGTTCCAAACCACCAACCAGATATCTATTTAGTGAAAAAGGCACAACACACGGGACTTCAACGTTATCTTCTATCAACAACGAGCAGATTTTGCAGCTACAGGCTACAACGACCATGTTCTCCAGATTGTTTTCAACATTCACAAGGGCCAAATCATTACCTCCAACGTTCAAGAACGCTCCAAAAAATGTCCTGAATGCGGCAAACACCGAAAGAAAGACCACCTGAGTATATATAGTAGTTGATTATTGAAGAGTAATTAAGGGTCACTGCAGGTAAATTTCCCTCCTCCAAATTCACATAGACCCTGCCAGACAAGGGGTCGGAAGTAAAAATTGTCAGTTTTCAGTCAAGCTATCAAAATCCGGAGGGTATCATTTCTTGTGTACCACATTCCCAAATTTCCCAAAAGTTCTCATCCTGAGCTCAGAATTTCTGAGGTGCCCGAACCCTTGGTCCCATACATGGTGAAGGTTTTTCCAGCACCAGTTTGTCCGTACCTGCCACGGCACATGGTGCGATGAGAAAACGTGATCAACTATAGGAACATCTGGAAATCCCAAAGTTATCCACGGTCAACCATGTATGTAATATATAGTTGTATATTACATATACTACAGCAGATATATACAGATACATCTATTCTATTCATTCATCTTCTTCCATTTATGTGGCAAAATCTTTAAGAACTGAAGGGATCTAAGAGGTTTTTCTAACTGTTTTTTTCTTGAAATCTGGTTTTTCCATCTCTTTTTTCTGCCCTTGAAATCATGGTGAATCCCTTCGGACGGCTCACGCGAACATGGTCACATTGTAACCTTGGCGCTGAAAATCGCACTATGCTCGGATCATGAACGCATGGCTGGGCAGCTTCCCCAAATGATAGATTTTGCATGGAAAATTTAAAACCCGTTACCAGGTGAGTTGGGCGGAAATGGTGCCGAGAAATCGTGATGTGACAAAGCTGTTGCAAGCAGCTAGATGTGTTTGATCAAGCTTCAGAAGGGAGAATTATGAGAATATCAAGGGCTGCCAGTGTGGGAAAAAAAAGTAGGTGGGATTCCAAACATCGTCACTAAGAATCCCATTAATTTCTGATGTTTGATTTGAATTCATTTGAATTCCAGATTCCCCAATTGATTCATATAGTAACGAGGTTATTAATTCAGTTCAACGGTCGAATAAACTGTCGATCCCCAATGGCCAGCTCGCGCTCCGAGGCTTCCACAGAAAAGAAGGCAACATCCCCATGGTTTTATCCTGTTCATGTTGGGTCTCAGAAGAACAGGGTTGATAATCAATTTCAATATAATATAATATAATATCATATAATATAATATCATATAATACAATGTAATACAATATAATACAATACAAAATAATATAATACTTCAGGAGGAACAAAGTTTATGCTTCTTGAAAGCTTTACAAAACACCCATTTCGGTCAACCACGGATCACATTTTCA
>Ga0126342_10013939_pt1 | contig 14214 bp, 10 predicted proteins | sample Cyp1metagenome_FD_92528 | JGI IMG/M metagenome (GOLD analysis project Ga0126342, IMG submission 92528) | Coral microbial communities from Lord Howe Island, Old Settlement Bay, Australia - Cyphastrea 1 metagenome | ecosystem: Host-associated > Invertebrates > Cnidaria > Coral ...
ATGTACGCTGTATGTACGCTGTATGTACGCTGTATGTACGCTGTATGTACGCTGTATGTACGCTGTATGTACGCTGTATGTACGCTGTATGTACGCTGTATGTACGCTGTATGTACGCTGTATATAAAAGATATAGTTTACACACCCCACCTCCCTGTGGGATGGGTGGAGGCTAGGTAGTATGTCACTAGCATGTAAGGCAAAAAGTAGGTATGTGGCTACAATGCTCCACGCCCACCCTGTGGGATGGGTGGGATGTTATAGAGGTATCATGTAGATAGTGGGTAGGTTATACAGGTTTGCACGTATGTACATCACAGGAGATCTTCAAAGGTACTTTATTGGCAGTAATACGTTGTAAATAGACTGATGCTGGGTGTAGCTTACCCCCACGTCCCGTCTGTGGGATGGGTGGGGTGTTATAGAGGTATCATATAGATGGTGTATAAGTAGTACGTGGCCAGCACGTATGTATAGCAGACGAGATCTTAATAGTAGCTAGAATATGGCTACTATAGAGGTACTTTATGGACAGTAATACGTTGTAAATAGATTGTATGGGCACATATAGGCAGTAGTGAACACTGCATGGAGGTATCCTGTTTGGTAATTAGTGTATAGGTGGCACGAGGCCAGCATGTAAGTATAGCACATGAGATCTTGACGGATGGTCGTAGATGGCTAGGCCACCCCCATGGGGGTGGTCCAGTGGTTGCTGGGGGGGGGGGGAACCCATGGGGGGGTTGCCGGCCGCCGGCGGGGCCCCGTTATAGATACCCACTTATAGCTGGCGTTGCACTTCAAAGTAGGCATCAATGTTGAATGTTCTTTTGTCAAGCGAGATTATATATATATACATATATATATATATATGGAGGGTAGACTTAGTTCAGTGAGTTCAGTGTTCAACCAACACATTTTGAAATATTTCCTCCACCACATTTGCAAAGGAACCATGCGCTTCCGTGCTCCAATGAAAACTCTCTCTATCTTGTATATGGCATGAAGAAACCTGCAATGATACTTGATCTTGAATATTAGACCAAGGTTTGAGATGAATTTTGAACTGGAAAAAAGATGTATATTCAAAATCCAAGGTTTGTTGATGATATTTGATTTTGAATATTAGACCAATCAAATTGGGGGATCAACATGGCGGTTTTTTTTCCGGAGAAAGGTTGGAGATGAATTTTACATCACGCCCATGCAGCCGATAGAGCTTAACTCCAAGAAAAAATCACCGTAAGTCATCCACTCCATGGTATGCGTTCTGTTTGTGATTTCCACTGTTAGCGTTATCCAATTATATATATATATCATCCACCATGTATATTATTGTTAGTATTAATTATTATTATCATATATATATATACTGTACATATTAGTTCGTATTCCTCGTTTATATCATCCACTCATGTATTAGAGTCATATATCAGTTACTATGGTATCCCCTAGTAGTATCCCCAGTTTTTGTATTCATTCAAATAGTAACTGATTGTTTACATTCATATTGTATGATATTGTATGTATCATACAGTCTATTTGGTTAGTTTTGGAACCCCTACTCCCAGTATCTCTAGGATCTTATTCAGCCCCAGTTATAGTATTCACCCATTTTTTTTAATCTGGGGATACCAAATATCCAAATCAAGTGATTATATAAAGTCTGGTATGGTAGGGTTATCTATATCTCCACACATGTAGAACCATTTTATAATCATGCTGAAATAGATAGAATGAGATAGAATTTGACATGTTCAAGAACATTCGATGTTTTTTTTTTTTCTGGTCTCATACTAGTAGCTTTAATTACACAATCTTGCATAATGTATAAAATGGTATCCCGATAAAAACTCCAGAGAAAATCCCCCAATATAAACTATGATGGAATACAATGATCTATAGTAATAATACATATACGTATATGTACAGTACCCTCTGGTAATTCAACATAGCTAGGGAAAATGGACCATTCATAGATGATAAACCCATGGCTAACCCATCCGAGGTCCGCCTCACCAGTGGAGGCGCGAAAGAGCGTGATGAAGGCTTGGACCTGGTGGGAAAGGATAGGAAAACCATGGGCTTTTCCCATGGGACAATCTGGGAAATTCCATGGGAAAGATGTTGAGAAAACAACCAGGTGGAGATGAATTGCTTGGGCTCAAGCAAATGGAATCCATGGGAAAAATGATGAAAATTCATCGGAAAACGATGGGAAAATGGGGAACAAATCCATTTGCCAATATAGAATATGTTTGGATATTTCAGGAAAACATGGAACATATGTTTGGAACATGAAAGGCAAATGATGGGAGGACACAATTGGCAAGATGCATGGAAAAGTGTATGGAAAGACCCATAAAGCACATAGATAATGGAAATGATTTGGACAAACTAATTGGACACATTCATATATGTGAAAACAATACAGAAAGCACATAGTGGGAAAATTAGTGGGAAAATGGATGGGACAGTAAATGGAAAGATGTATGGGAACATGAATCAAAAATCAATATCAAGAGAATCCGCAGGTTTATGAACAAGAACATGAATGGGAAAATAAAAAGAACAAGATAGGCATCTCTGGAAAACTATAGGGAAACCAAAATGAGATAAAACTTGTTGGGATTGTTGAAGCAACCATCATTAAGTCTCTCTCTTGGTTCAGCCGTTGGGATCTACCCAACGTTGATCACCCACTGTCGCACCAGTTGCTGTGCCCACTGCTGAGGCTTTGGCAAAGTCCTTGAAATTACCTCAGTTCTCCGGCACTGCAGGGAGATTTCTTGATGCTTGAAGTTGCTTGAATACAAGAAAGTGGCTTGCAAATACAAAAACGAGCGTTCCTTTGTCCAATCCACAAGTTCCTGTCTTCAAGCCCATTTTAGGGAGCAAATGACGGGATTTTTGCGGCAGAAACTTGTGCAATCCAAGTGGCACTGGGCATTTTCAGAAGAAAATTTCAAAGTAGAAAACAAGCTCACCCCCAAGATGCTGTACCTGCTTGAACCGGCTGAACCGACAGGATGTAACCCAAGCCAGTTCAAGCTGGCGTTGTCTAAAAGTAGGATATCCATGGATATCCCCAAAACCCGTGGCTCATCATCATTCTCCATTATCCGAAATTACCATTTTAGGATTATATATATATAAGCATAATTAAGCATATATGAGCCATGTTGAACCACATTCATAGTGTTGGTGATGTGTTCCATTACATCACTACATTCCACTTCCCATGGCCCATGACATCCCAATGATATCCCTAAATAAAACAGGCAGCCTCCTGAAAATTGGACATCGTGTACCATTGTTTTGGCTGGATGTTTACTTTTTGTTGTTTTTTTAGGTGAACTCTATATACCCTCTGGTAAACAAACAGTTTGCTATTGAAAATGGCCATTGAAATAGTTGATTTACCCATTAAACATGGTGATTTTCGGTAGTTATGTTAGTTTACCAGAGGGTGTATATATATATATAACATCAAAATAGCTGGTAAGTGGAGGGTCATCCCCACAAATTTGCTATGGCGATCCACTACCATGTATAATGGACACCAATATACTGCAACCTGCCGCTTCCAGTGAAATGGAGGTGAAACAAGCCAATTATAACTGGGATTCCTGGGCTCATCATATGAACAGCCATGACTAGTTGATGCTTGAGGCACCAATCAACAAAGTATGCAGTATACAATATACCCAAAATTCTAACATTGAAACGAAACCCAAACATTCAATGGATTGCTTTAAGGAAACAAAAACGACCGGAAACCATGGTTGTTGCCATCAAATTTAAGGGTTTCCTATGGTTTCCTGTAAAAGTTCGACCGATCCAATGAAACCATGGCCACTGTTAGGGTTGGAAGTGGGGTACCACCCTCAATTTCAACTTGGGACATCGCCTAGTTTGAGACTCATGGTCATCCCATGCCATGGAAATCCAAACACAATATCACATAGACTACTCTCTGGTAAACATACCAAAAACTATGGAAAATCATCATTATTAATGGGTAAATCAACTATTTCAATGGCCATTTTCAATAGCAAACTGTTTGTTTACCAGAGGGTAACATTGAAATTTACTGAATCTACTGTGTATTACTGTCCGTAATCCCAATCCCCATCACCATCCCCAATATTTTTTCCTGGGTTCCCATCCCATCCGTATCCATCCGGGGGTGCAAGGTCAAGAGGAGCAACAAGATCGCCATGACATTCACCAATTTGGGAACCGACCTGGGTTGAGGGGCGCCATGAGGATGATGAAGAGATCGCCATCGGGGTGACTTGTTGGTCAGTGCGCTCCTACGTTAGCAGAGACACCAAGAAAAGGACCTCTATTCAGAAGGGGAAGCTTCAGGGTAAAGCCCCAAAATGATCAGGAGAATGAGCTTGGACACTTTGTCGCGAGACATCTGGGACGAGGATTGGGCCCCCAACGCGGCAAGGGCAGCAAAAATCTTCTTCACACCTCTCAAATATTTCATCCTCAGTCGCTGCCAGGATTTGATACTTGGATATACTTGGCTGTGATGCCACCTTGGTGTTTTCCGGGATTTAGCAGTAGAGGTACACCATTGGGTCGTTCAAGTTGGACGGCTGACATCTCTGACAAATCCCCAACATTTTTTGCCTCCGCATCCCTCGAACTGTCTATGATTCGCCTCCGGATCCCTCCGGTCCAACACCGCAAAAATCCAATCTGCATGTTGATGATTGGTTCAAACCAAGAAAAACGAAGTGGGTTCACTGCAAGATCATATAACCATAGTCATAGAGGTTATAATATCCAGTCGCAACCACCAATTGGTGTTAATAGTTATAAATGTTTGTAGTTATAGTTATAATCCATTTATAGTTATAGTTTATAAGACTATAAAGCCACAGTGTACCATAGTTATGATCAATCATATAGATATACCAGTTATTTCATGGATAAAGATCCCTTATACCATAGTTATGATTCTACCGTAGTTAGTATAGCCGCGATATGTAACCATAGTACACCATCCTTCACCTTGTTGCGTCGACGGAAACTGAGGCCCTCCACAAACGGAAGAGTCGCAGCACGCGGAAGACGGATGTGACGCCCGTGACGTTTAACGTCGTGGTGTCCCTGAGGCGGTGGATGTTGGATATCACCATGTGTTCCAATAGATATCCATGTATCGTGAAGTTATGTATAGAATAATATGTATTAGGTATTATATATACCATATACATAATAATCAATTATATATATAATTATGTATGTATATATATATATATATATATGAATTATCATTATTATAGAATATTATATATTAATTAAACTTAATACCTGCATGACTGGGCAATTTGCAGAGCTACAGAATAGTCATCCAAGCAGCTCCAGAACGATTCCGAGCCTTGGCCGGAGACCATTTTTTGTAGGTCGATCTCATCATGGGATCCAACAAATGGTGATTAAACCATCAAAACTGGTGTTTTCTATGGGATTTAACCAACATAAAATGGTGATTTAACATGATTTAACCATGAAAAAGGATAATAGGGGAAAAAAACACAACGAAAACCGTGTTTTTCTATGGGATTTAACCAACACTTTTTTGATGACTTAACCACTAGAAACCATGACTTTTATGGTGATGTAACCATCAAACCTGGTGATTTAGCCACCCAATGCCACAAACCTCCAATTTTGAAGGGTTTATACCACCCGCACCCATTTCTGGACATATTGGGGATGTTTATATGTTTATGATCTGGTTTACCACATTCATTGAGGAGGTGGTATGATAAAATATATGAGTGACGGAATCGAGTGCAAAGGCGGGGCGGAGCCTTCCGCGTTTCCCATTCCCTGCACAAAATGATGGACGTATTGAGTTCAGTTCACGGAGAATTGTGGCTCTCTTCCATTGGCCGAGCATTGGCCGAGCAAGCTTGTCTTGAATCTAATTCTGGGTTAAAACGGAAAGTAGTTCCAAAGACTCGATGTTCCATGGTTTTCCCATGTTTTTCACTACATCTGCCCGCCGTTGCTGACTGGGATGCTGAATTTGAACTGGCCGCAGTCATATCAAGCCATATCAAGCCATATCCGATTAATGGATAGTGTGGGATTCACCGCCACCTCCAAGAGCTGGTTGCCGCCAAGCGACAGTGACACAACGACACAAAAAAAGTCGAAGCGATTCCAGGAGTCCTGGAAGCGAGAGGCAGAGGTGATCAAATTCACAGTGGACGATCTTGGAAACATGATTTCCCATCCTAAACTCTGGTTGGTGGTATACCTACCCCTCTGAAAAATATGAAAGTCAGTTGGGATGATTATTCCCAAAATATGGAAAAATAATCCAAATGTTCCAAACCACCAACCAGCAAACTCTTCTTTTTGAGATGGTTTTGTATTGGGACCTAAATCTATACAACCAGGCTTACCGCGATTCCCTACATGGATATGCATAGCCCTATACAATTAGTCGTTTTGACCGCTTTGATAGGAGCACAACAGCACAGCAGCACAGCAGCACAGCTGCGCTTTCCCTGCTCAGTGCAGCTCCCCTCCTCAAAGTACGTGCATCGGAGCGCATAGAACTTCAGCATCATTTCCAATGTGAAAATACCCGAGAAGACACGCTTTCCGACCTCACTTTGGGACTTTGGAAGCCAGCCAAATTCCATAAAGAATTTGCGGGCAAATTGATACAATACTTGTAGTATAACTTATAACATATAAAGATTATATAATGTAAAGAATAAAGACTTGATTGAAGGATGATTCCCACTAGCATGATTCACGGTGAGGTCCTTGGGAGGTCGCCAATTCATTTCCCATATGCTTTCCGGCATGGGCCTCGAATGGCCTCGACTCGTCATGTTGAATCCATTGTTCAATGAGTTTTAAGGGGCTTTTTATGGGCACTCATAAGCGGGATGTGTATGATACTAAAGTGATATACCCTCTGGTAATTTAACATAGCTATTGAACATGACCATTTATAGTGGATTTTCCCATTGAAAATGGTGATTGTCTATAGTTATGTTAGTTTACCAGAGGGTAATTGCCCCAAATCCAAATAGACAAATAGATCCCCAAATGGAATCAAATGGACGCGTCTGAACATGGGTCACTCTTTACATCGACGTCTCATCAAATGGTGATCCTCATCACATCCCTAGTGGATCTGGTCAATGCAAACCTCAGATCATCCACTGAGACATCCTGACGTACATCACATCGGCCCACCACTCGATTTGCGAGGGAAAGGTCTGCATTGCCATCAACGCCTGTCACGAGACGCACACCGAGCTACAAAAGGTGTGCAAAGTCCAGGTCTGAAAATAGGGTAGCCATGGGTAGCCCTAAAATTCAGTAGTGTATCATGATTTGTTCCCCTCTTAAAAGTTGAACTTTTGGGGTATACCCAAGTTTTCGACAAACCCGCGTACATACGTTTGAGTTATCTGCATGAAGTTACAACATTTTAAAACCATCAACATCTATATAGTGGAGTGAATGTCTATAAATGTTGACTATTCTGTCGACTATAATTACCTGGGTTTGCGGATTCATCTGCCAGATATGTCTGCAAAAAATAGGAGACCCCCTATTTTGCCAGCCAGTCGTTTGTCATCATTTTCTCATAAAGTCATTGAGAATTTTGGGGCTATTCCCCATGTTACCGGACCAACCCATCAAATCCCACGGGTCGACAGCCACCATGATCCCCAGATCCGCGGTGCACCGAATTCAACGCGATCGCGACCATGATGAAGGTCGTGAAGCGAAAGCTGCTGATGATGTCATATGCCTGGACCATATGCTGCCTGAAACTTCACTTAGGGACTTAGGGATGTGTTGAACTGCCTTAACCATCCATAAACTATTGTAACTATTGCCATAACTGGGTGGTAAAGACCCTCCGGTAGGTTTATGGCCTTGGGTTGATTACATTACCCATGGGCGTACCCCGCGAAATGTGTGGCTTTGTTAAAGAAACCATATATTGTCTAAGACAATATAATCTCCAAAAAGATAGAATAAACAAACCCTAAAATATGCTAAAAGAGTGATAAAAAATGATAAATCACTTTCCTATTCTGAGGGGTGTTGCTGGGGAAAAATCGACCATTGTACGGAGTGTACCTTGGGCGGTCAGCCATGCGATGTGCACTTACAGTATGGAAAAAACATGAAAAAACCATACGGGAGGCCCAGCGCATGGATAAGTATGGATAAGTATATGATACTTATTAACCAATAGCCTGGTATTGAATGATCCATACTTAAGTATCAATAGATTGAGTATCACTTAAGTATCAGTATATGTAACCGCAGCAGTCTGGTCACTCCATTGTAAACTTTGACAATCGGAACTTGGAGGGATCCATAGACAATTTGACGCTCTCTGGGAAAATAACCTCTTTATTTTAAAGGAATCCCCAGGAACGATCATATTCCATAAGACATCATGATTCATCATGAACCATCAATAATCATCAAATCAAACTACCACTCCATGTAGTCAGCTTCAAAAAAAACATCTGACTTTCACAGAGATTTAATGGCCACTGCGCCTTCCGCTGGAGAGACGGCATCATGTCAAGGTCCCTGGAGCATGGATGCATGGATGCATGCATGATCATGCATGTATGAAAGCATGTATGAACCTATGTATGTATGTATGGATGCATGTAGATAAACCCCATCATTTGGCCATATACAGTATCTTCTCATTGTGTGGAGCTGCACCCCCTGACTTTTGCAGACAAGAAAGACAAAAAGGTGTTTTTACATGTTGTTGGCGTATCAGTTGACAGGAAACCAAGACCCAACTAGGGCCTAGAACTAGGGGTCAGAACTGGGAATATGATACATTATGATACCTCTTTTCACGTGATATACCCGTCCGCTTGGCAGTCATTTGAGAACACCCGCCAGAAAAACTCAGGATCATTCAAACTAATTTTTCAAACTCACACTTGGATAGTTTGTACGTATGTATGTATGTATGTATGTATATATATATATATACTCTGTATACTGTGAGTTATCATATGCTTATATATATACACAGTATATAGATATGATATATATATATATATAGTACGTATATTATATATACCCAATAATCCCAGGGAATCCCAGTACCTTTCGCCATAGAATAATTCCCAATCAATTTCAACACCAGAATAAGAGGGGACTTCCGCAATGAATCATCCCAGAGGTTTAGGATTACCAGCAAATCCACTGACGTTCCATAACATATCCGTATTATTCACGAAACATGTTCCAATTGTCTGTGCCCAAATATGAGATATGACATGATATATATATATATATAATCTTAATTTTTGTTGGCCAACAATAGGGATTTATAATGTAAATATAGGGATATAATTATTGGTAATTTGATATCCATATGGATGTCATGTATAACAATAATCCCAGTTATAATCCCAAATATCCCAGTTATAATCCCAGTTATCATCCCAGTTATAATCCCAGTATCACTAGTTTATAATCCCACTTCTATCGCATGCACTTGTTTTTTTTCGTGTTCGGCTCCCCGGCTGAACGTCAAAGAAGCGCGTGCGGCTGAGCCTGGCAGATGTTTAACCCCCAATAAGTATAGCCGATAGTATAGTATCGTTATATTCCTCCATAAAGCCAAAAGTTAATGATATTAACGGCCTATTAACGGAAGCTATATAATAGCCCATTATTTTCCCATTAATTTCCACTAATATCCAGTTATTTCCTCTTAATGGCCCTATGAATGGGATATTAGTGCAATATTAACTCATCAATGCGGCGCCATTTTTCCAGAGCTATGTGAAAAATAAACAGTTTGGGTAGTTAACATAACTCCTAAGACCTATTATAGTTATATATTCCCAATAAACCCAAATGTTAATCAAGTTATAAGTGAACTTTGCTTTCGTTTGGGGACCCCCAGCTTGTATAATAACGTTCTATAAATAGCTGTGATCTATTCCACATACACCGGTTATAATTCCGGACCCAACTCTTTGGATGAACAAAACATGGAAACGTGTAATATACCGAAAATAGAAACCATCGGTTTATTGATTATATATACTCAATGATATACTGTATAATTATATAATATACTAAAAGCATCATGTAATATACGCAATTATTTGCTGCCGCCTTTCATACTCCATACATGAATACATTTGAGTCATACTAAGTAATAAGCAATACCCCTTATCTATTGACATGAATCTGGCAGCTCTTCCCAGCGTTAAAACAGCGACAAACAAGTAGATCGTGGGAAATACTTCTGCCAATCACAAAGGGTTTCTATCACCTTGGATAATCAATGAAAACAGCTACTTTGTTCGTTTTCAAAAAACACTTCAAAGAACCCATTCATCATTTTTCATCTGAAAACCAACAAGCTGATGGGTTTGACTGGAAATAGGGTATTTACTAAACTGTTCTCCCGATTACAATAGCTATCTTGGGGTATACGGTATGCTGTATACTCCATCTTCCGACCACTTCCTCGCAAGGTCGGTCTGGGAAAATCAAAAAACAACAGCTTCTTTTCATGACATCTATCTATAAGATATAGATAGATATATTATAGATCATATATAAATCATATATAAATCATTATAAATTCATATAAATCCAAGGTAACAAAGCTCTGTTTCGAATCTGTTGGATGCTTAAAACACGAATCATGTCCGAGCCATGGGATTTTTCACAGCCCTGGGGAGCCGCACAGCTTTTGCGAGTCCAGCCATTTCACTTGTGCCTCGGTGGCCACCGAGGCGCGCTTCGCAGCCCCAGTTCCAAGAAATGGCTCTGTGGCTTAACCATCCTATGATATCCGAAGTGTAGGTTTGGTCATCTTGGCCTTACCACATATAAATGAACTCAAATTTGTTGCATGATAGGTGATCATCACCCTTCGAATTGAATTGGTGGCATGAGAGTGCTCAGGATCATGATGATGATGATGATGATGACGACGACGACGACAGTGGTAAAGGCAGGCGGTGCGAGAGCGCACCAAAAGTCAGAAAATCAAAGCAGCTGCAATGAAAAGATGCCCCCATTGAAGTCTGGAACTTGCAGGCTCCATCCATGAAAATCCATGAAGTACCTGGTAAGTTTCTGTAGTATCCACTGTAGTGTTTTTTTCGGTCTTGGAAGGTCTGTTTGGAAATCTCGTAGTGTAGCCCCAAAAAGCCCAACGGATTTTGGGGTAACCCCACTTATGGAGAAACCCAGTTTTGAGGGCTTGAGGCCGCTGCTGATGTCAGGATCACGTCTCCTTAGATGGCATCAGGATCAGTTCAGTGCTGTAATGCGGGACTTCTGCAAGAACATATTATATATATATTGCACCAGTTGTATCAAATGTGATGTCAAAATTCAATCATTATCATTCAATATCTGCCACAACTCACTCCCCATGTCGATATTTGACTAAGTCAGAAAATAGAGGTAACTCGGTAACTCCATTCCATCCACTGGTTAATTGGTTAACAATCCATCCACTGGTTAACAATCATTTTCCCTATTAAAATTGTCTTGACAGATTGACATTCATTTGGGCACATCCTTCACTTTTCACACACGCCAAGCAGCTCTTGCCCGATTGTTTCAGGTCCATGAACTTGTCCTTGGCGCGCTGCGATGGCAATGGCCCGGTCTTTGACAACATGAAAATGGGGGAGTGATACAGTGATACAGCCCCCATTTTTGAGTCATTTCAGACCAAAGTATGATGATGAAGCTCAAGTCTGGGATCGTGACACCAGAATGATGTGTTACACAATGCTGTCATATGTTGGCAAAATGGCAAACTTCATGGTTTATTTCTTAGCACATTCGTGAACTAATGGGGCACAGAACCTCCATAGCATCAGTTTGCTCTCAATAATCTTGTCCAATATCGCAGACCATGACCATGGAAATCTTATCAAAGTGCGTCATGGAGGTTTCCTGAAATAGGGGTACCCCTAAATCATCCATGTTTATACTGGTTGGTGGTATACCTACCTCTCTGAAAAATGATGGAGTTCGTCAGTTGGGATGATTATTCCCAATATATGGAAAAGATGATTATTCCCAATATATATATATACTGTATATATATATATGGAAAAAAAAAAACACATGTTCCAAACTACCAACCAGTATAGGATTTTCCATCAACCATCCAGCCATTGGGGTACCCCCACTATGGAATCCGTGGAGGTTTTCATGGACTGGGGGATGCCCAGCTTGAAGAGGCCCCTTGGGGCTCATTTTAAATACCCAAAAACAAGTGTGTTCCAAACTGAGTTTGCAAGAGATAGTTTTGAGACTAAACTATAGAGTATAGTTTAAATAGGTTTCTGTATCTTCAAATTTTGAGTCTGCAAAAGGAAATAAATGTCTAAAGAGTCTAAACCATAAAGACAAAGAACAAACAAACTTTCGCAGCGATATGCTGAACACCCGCACATCCGGACCGGGATTCCACGATGACTCCAACGCTCAGGTTGATGATGAACATGTTGGAGAAGATCATGTACACCTTAGAGCGACCCCAGGGCCCAGTAGCAATGGCCGACAGGAATCGACCCCCAGCAGTGTGGAGCAAATTAAAGCATCGCACAAATCAACATCAGTCTATAACTAAGACATGTGTGGCCACGTATACATGAGGAGCAACAAAGGGGCCATATTTACTGTAACTCAAACAAATGCAAAAATACAAAACCATGAGGAACAACACATTGAAGTAACCAGCACTAAGACCACTAAGACGTTACCCTCCGGGTTATCAAACATGGCAATGGACCCCCCCTCGTGTAGATGAATTTTCCAGCTGCAGCTATAGACCAAGGTAATCCATCCAACTGAACGTCTATAGCCCACCCGTATCCCTTTGGTCATAACGACTCCCACATGGCGAACTGAGTCGAAACCCATTGGAATCCTCTGGTGAAATCCAAAATAGCTGGGATCTATATGATTTATTGATACTTGTGGATGTTTATCCCCCTAAATTTGCAGAAAATTATGTGTTGAATGGTACCCATCGCCGAGTCATGTTGGCAGCAAGCGCACTGTCAATGGGCCTGAAAAGAGGGCTCTCCGAAAACCAATTCGAAAAACATGTTGCGCTATAGGATATTTGAGATGCTTATATATTCATTTTTTGGAGAAAGCTAAACATAAGTGGATATGCGATGATATGGGTGAATACACGTCCGTTCACCCCAAAAACAGCTGGGATTTATGGATGCTCATAGGTTTTGAGAAAAATTATCAAGGTTTGTCACATAATTACCCCAAAATCCCATATAGCTGATCATCATTTCAACATGTCCCAAACTCATCACAAACATGAACTAGTTGGTGGTTTCAACCCGTATCATGTTCCCTCTTAACATGAACATTTTTATGGGTGTAGAATTACCCATTGGTACCTCACACAATTGCCACATCCTCGGCTTCCCCACCACGAAGAATGGTGCGAACATCCACTCGCTGTAGTTCCGTATGGGCCTCGAACGGGGCATCTATAGCTGGTTAGTAAACCTGGTGAAAGTAAGTCCCCATTCAGTAGTTATCCCATCTATAAATGGGTTATTACTATGGTTGCTAACCAGTTGCTAAGTGGAAGGATCCTCCAAGTACCATAGATGTGTTTTAATTACCAGAGGGTATACAGAACAGTATATAGTCACTATACACTCTCTGGCAATCAAACATGGCTAGCGGCTAGCTGAGAAATTGCCTATAAAATCATGAAATATTATAAAATTGTTAATGGGAAAACTATCTATAAACAGAAGTTCCATTACCACGTTTGCTTATCAGAGGATAGATGATCATCCTAGAAATGCATCTGAAATACTATCATCCATTATCCACGTCAAATAAACAATTCTGAAACGATCTGTCATCCCTTTGTACAGTACTGCTTGGTTGTCATGGGCATTCCCAGGTGGTGGAACATGATCATCCCCAATCAATCAATACATATTATATATATGGGAAAAAATGGTAAAACAGGGGAACTAGGACACTTTATGTTAGTATGTTCCCTGTTATGGTTTTTATCCTTCATTCAATCCAAACATTATCACAACAACCTCAACAACACATTTAGCAAGATTAACAGAAAGAAACAGTCAAACATTTAGATTTACAACATTGAACAAAAACATAACAGCCTCCCACCTG
>Ga0126342_10013940_pt1 | contig 14214 bp, 13 predicted proteins | sample Cyp1metagenome_FD_92528 | JGI IMG/M metagenome (GOLD analysis project Ga0126342, IMG submission 92528) | Coral microbial communities from Lord Howe Island, Old Settlement Bay, Australia - Cyphastrea 1 metagenome | ecosystem: Host-associated > Invertebrates > Cnidaria > Coral ...
AGAGACACAGACAGAGACACAGACAGAGACACAGACAGAGACACAGACAGAGACACAGACAGAGACAGAGACAGAGACAGACAGAGACACAGACAGAGACACAGACAGAGACACAGACAGAGACACAGACAGAGACACAGACAGAGACACCGACAGACACCGACAGACACCAACAGACACAGACAGACACAGACAGACACAGACAGGCACAAACAGACAGAGACAGACAGACAGACACAGACAGACACAGGCAGACACAGACAGACACAGACAGACACAGACAGACACAGACAGACACAGACAGACACATAGGCAGATAGATAGGCAGACAGATAGACAGATAGATAGACAGATAGATAAATAGATAGACAGATAGACATACTTGGAGAACAATCCCGAACATGATGAATATTTCCAGTTTGTGCTTTCTCATCCTTTGCCCATCCGGCACAGTTGTTGAAGCTGTGGAACGTGTCCCAGAGAACACCCCTGGGACAAATCAAGGTGCGGTTGCTTCGGTGCTTTGTGTTGCCGGCCCGAAAAGTTTGTTAGTTTGGCTGAATTATGGGTTTCATGATGCTTCATATGACACCAACATTTTAATTATAATAATTATGCACAATTCAAAAGCCCCTTATGAATTGAACATATTTGAACATTCACCATGTATCCCTCCTACATATCGGCACAAAGTCTTGCGCTTTGGGATGCCGTGGAACTGACGGATCTACAGTTGTGGCCCTAAATACGGATCGGCAATTAGTAACTCCATTTATGGAATAACCAGCCGGTTCATAAGCATTATTATAATATATAAGGGTTTACAACAGAACTGTACATATTACAAGTTGTGGGCAGTTGCCAGTCTGTGTTGGATATGGTTTTAATATCCAAAACTTCCAGGGGTCAATGAAGCATTTCGCAGATGATTGTCCAGTTTTGGTCAAAGTCCATGGCAAAACCATTGAACATTGCCGGTGAAGCCTTGTTTTGGCAGGCTGATATTTGATCACCTGGAAGGGCTTAAGATCCATCCCTAAAAGATGACGTTGTTTCGCAGGTGGGAAACACGGGCGTCCTGTGTGTCAAGGCGCGACGAAAAACCAGGGTATCAGAAGATTGGTCGTGCCCAGCGTCGTAATTGTTTGGGCTTTCCCAACAATGGGAGATGTGCCCTCAAATATGGTAATTTTGTTAATTAATCCCTTCCCCCTAATACTACCCACCACCCCAAATAATAAACACCTTAGGTGGTTTTTATTTTTAGGGGTATTTATTATTAGGGAACCAAAGCGGACCATAATAATAAATTAAAACCCTTATTTAAAAGAGACTATGTGTTTCGATTTCAAAATCAATTAAGTTTCCTTATATAACGCAAGTAAAATATTGCCAAAAATTGGTTTTCGAAGCGGGCCCTAATAATAAATTTAAAGCCCTAATATTAAAAAAACAAATTATTCGGACGGACCCTAATAGTAAGCACCCCGGGGTTAACTAGTTTTGATTATTAGGGGGCGAAACCCACAAATGGTAGCTTTATTTTTAAATTGTTTTCTAAAGGAGATCAATTAAAAGTCAAATTGGCCAACCTGAAATTTTCTAAAATTGGAGATGGACCCTAGTTTTTATTATTTGGGGGGGGTTTAGTAATAGGGGGACGGACAGGATTATACTTATACGTAATTTTAACAAGAAAATGGGATTTTCTGGGTCACCCTTTTCTCAAGCAGGGTCTGAGACGACCCGGTTGCCGCATCCAGGCAGTTCCCAGCGAACCGAATTGGTTTGTGCTGTCGTTCGAGCCTCTGTTGTGGGTGATTGGAGTTGACAGAGTTTCTCCAAGCAGATTGGAGACACAAGTTTATATACGACATACTGTATTGCAAGCACATCAAGCACCAACAGGAAGAAACATACATATGAATTAACCAGAAAAAAACCATTTCCTTTGTGTGATCCCCACCCTCCCACAAACATCGTGACGCATATGTTGACATGTTGTTTGCGCAATATATATTGTAATCGCATGTAATCGCAAGCTAGCTATTTGATGAGGTCCAGGATGACACACTGGTCCGGTTGTGAGTTCTGATCCAAACTGGCGAGGTTTGAAGTTGAATCCACATGGGTGAAGGCGAATCATCCCAGAGGTAAATCCGCAATGGTATGAAGAAAGAACAGCTTCATAAACAGACTTGGGGAGGCTACCAGCTGCACACTCGTCCCCAGGTACACCTAACTTGCAGGCACGTTTTCACGTCCTAACTTCCAAGGTTTTCGTAAGCTCTGGCTTGGAAGTAGGACCCAGAGCCCCCTGCGTGATATTTACAAACGAACAAATCTAAGTGACCATGCCCTGTGCAAGAAGGGTGTACACACACAGAGTCATTGATGGCAAAGAGGATCTGCAGGCTTGCTACTTCTCGAGGCGATAAGGTCCGGGATATGACAGAGAGTCTTCGAGGTTACCATGAGAGGAGGTGAGGATGGAGAGGAGGAACTGACACAAAATCTAGCGACCTTCGCCTGACAGGTGGGGAAGGAAAAAAAAGTAATAAGACGAAGAGAGGAAGAAGGAGATATACAGTAATCACATCAACAACAACAACAACAACAAGAACAAGAACAAGAACAAGAACAAGAACAAGAACACCACCAACAGCGGCAACGGCAGCAGCAACAACCACATACACAAACATAAACACAAACACAATTAAAGCCACAGGGACACTGTTTTACTTTGTCCCACTCATTTGACATCCCCGAAACCCATAGTTTTTGGAATCCCCCAATTCAAGAAACCCCAAACAACCAGTGCTTGTGATTTCTGCCTGGTATGGCGGGCTAGTAGAGAATGGCCCAGCCATCCCCTTAGCCTTTAGCTGCAGCCTATCCCTTTGGCAAATTGGTCGCTTGCCCAGCATTTACGGATATCGAGCTCCCATTTTCGTTGATATTTGAGATTCCGACCTCACCGGTGCTATCTGCCGTTCACTTATTGCTCCCAGGGTGCTTGACCCGTGACCCAGGTTCAAAAACAGCGCAGTTGGGGTCTGCGACATTGCAGCGCGTACCATGCGTCGCTGGGCCGGTGAGGTGTGAGGCGTCAATCATCGTCAATCCCAGTGTGACAACTTACGTGGATTCAGGGGTCACCGGTATATTTGAACATCCCAATAAAATGATGAATATGATTTGCTGGTTGAAGCCAAACGAGAAGAATGATATCGGTCTCCAAAGTTTATTTTATCCTTACCATTGCATACCATTGGAATGATTGGCCTTGGAACACCATCCAAAAAGGGATGTGATTAAAGTTTAAAGGGTTCTAAGATTTGCAAGTGCGCATCAAAAAGTGGGGGGGGATCAAACAACAAGAATAACGGGGTTCGAACCGCATTGAATAGGGCTGCAAAGGATGCATGGTTTTCCTGCCGAATTTAACCATAAGTTCAGGAGGCTGCCTGTATCCACGCCTGGGCACCGCAGCATCATCCTTGAACAAGAGATCCCGCCGAAGTGAAACCTGCCTCACAACTATCGATAGATGCGTAATTATGCATGTAGCATACACATGATCATACAACAAATATGGTTTTAAAATGCTTTGCATGGTGTATATATATATATAGATGGTTTTGTAATGCTTTGTATGCATATAGTTTTGCAACTCAAATAATACATTTGTTTTGGAGTCACAGCCCAAAGTGAAAACGGTGCCGGCGTTGCCGCAACGAGGTTTTATGTCCTCACCAGGGCACTCTGCGTGGGCTCCCGGGGGCATGTTGGGTCTCCCGTCTGCGGATCAGGACGGTAACCGTTTTGGATAAATGGCATTAAGAACAACTTTCCCACTTACCCTCTGGCTATTTAACATATGGAAAATGGATGAAAATGGTCCATGGAAGCCATGGTCCATTTCTGATTTATGATGATTTACCAATGAAAAATGGTGATTTTCCATAGCTACGTTACTACGTTAAATAACCAAACGGTAGTCGTTGAGCGCATCTTTATGAATCATGAGAACAGCCAGTTGCACCAGACCAATAGGAAGTGCATCCCAATATCCAAAGGTATCCATGATAGAACTATGGAAATTAACTAAGCTCATGATCCACATCATAGCATGATGGTTTGATCACAACTGTTCATTTACATGCATAAATCATAAATCCGTACATCATCGTACATCCATACATCCTTACAATCCCCCCGTGGAATTTCCGCTACTCAATCCTTAGACTTGGCTTTCCAAAATGAGCCATCGATTATATATAGGTTTGGAGCGCACTTTCCAGACTGACATCTACTAGAAAACCACGGTGCATCAAGCCAAGTCAAGCAAGCCGGACATGACCCATGCAATCCATTTAATAGAGATGTCAAAATGGTTTTAGAATCAGATGATGTCGGGTTTTTCTTTTGGCGTAGACCATTTAATCAGTTTAATAGTTTAAATTTTAATAGCTAAAAAAACAACAACAAGAACTAGTGACCATTTGATAGAGGTGATGTTTGAGGTTCCAAATGAGAGTTGTATGCATCTTCAACATGATTGGAAACCATTTAGGAGACATTCAATCCCACAGAATTTTGTTTTCTGTCCATGTCTCTACATACTAAAATGCGAGTCATGTCTTATTGTTGAAGCAAAAGAGAGGGACTAGCATGGGTGAAAACATGAAAAGAACCCACGGAGGCATCAAATGGAATTGATTTTATGCACCCCCCCCAAGCCCCCCAGAAAAGGAAATGGAATACCCTACCGTACCATAGTGTTGTCTTCTGAAGGCCCAATCACACCCTATACTAGTAATATACCAACTCTAACCGTGCAACAACTGTCTCACAACAGGGTCCGGCAAAACAACAGAATCAAACAAACCGGTAAGTTTTGTGGAACATAGCGGGAAGGAAACAATCAAGAATCAACACATCAACAATTTCAATGAATACTGTGCTTCCCTTTCAAGCTTGCTCTGCTCCAGTGTAGCTCCAGTGGGACTTTGGCCACCTGCGAAGATACAAAGTTGGCAATATGATGCCTCTACTAATGAGTATACCCAGGGACGAAACAATGTAGCCATAGAACTGTAGACTGATTTAAAATGATTATATGATATTGGTTTGAGTTTTTCACATCCCATACATCATACAAAGATCCAAGGACGCGTATGTCTAGAAGTATCATTCCGTTTCATGTGTTAGACCTGTCTGGTCTCTACACAATGCTTAGCTATGCCTCGGAGCCAAAGAGGGGAATTAGCATGGGAACCAGCTGTGGGAAACCCGTTTCTCCGCCCTTTTCAAAGCCAAAAAAGGCAATGGAATACCATTCTGTCGTGGTGGGTCTTGTGAAGGAAGGCTTCATTATACGTAATGACATGCAAATCCAGGGTCCCAGGAACGGCTCATATATATGGATATATTTACAATGGTCCAGATGCTATCCTCTATTAAATGGCGTAAGGAGTATTTGCAAATGAATACTAAACATTAAGGGGGTTTTGGTCGAAGGATGTTGGTTCCTTAACTCGTGGTCAGGGGGTGGCTCTACTAAATGGCAACGTCATTTTCAGCATTCTTAAGATGACAATTAAGTAGTTCAGACATCTGCCCAAGTTGGCAACTCAACTTCACCCATGGCATTCCATTTAATGGAGGTCCGAAAACCACTTAGTATTTGAGGCTATGCTGGCCAGTTTTTCTACTACGTGCAGAATCCCTGGTGAATACACAGGGGGATCCCGTACATATATAGAGTCAAAATACACTATACATTTACATTGTCATTTAGATACAGATACATACATGCTTACATACAAGCAAGCAACAAACAAAACAAAACAAAACAAACAAACAAACAAACAAACAAGCAAGCAAACAAACAAACAAACAGACAGAAGAAGAAACGGGCATACATACATGCACACATGCACACATGCACACATGCACGCATGCATACATGCATACATGCATGCATACATGCATACATGCAAACATGCATACATGCATACATGCATACATACATACATGCATGCATACATGCATGCATACATGCATACATGCATACATGCATACATACATACATACATGCATGCATGCATCCATACATACATTCATGCATACATGCATACATACATGCATGCATGCATCCATACATACATTCATTCATACATACATACATACATACACAGACAGATACACACATACAGACAGACAGACAGAAAGACAGAAATACAGAACAAAAGAAATAAAGAAAGACAAACACACACACACATACACACATACACACATACATACATACATACATACATCCATACATCCATACATCCATACATCCATACATCCATACATCCATACATCCATACATCCATACATCCATATACCATACTACGATACATCCATACATTCATACATCCATACATCCATACATACATCCATACATCCATACATCCATATACCATACTACCATACAGCCATACATCCATACATCCATACATCCATACATCCGTCCATGCATGCAACATGCATACGTGCATACATGCATACATGCATGCATACATGCATACAGACAGGCATACAGGCACATACAGGCATACATGCATACATCCATACATACCTACATACCTACATACCTACTTACCTTTTTACCTTCTTACACTAGCTTACACTACATTACATTACATTACGTTACAGCACGTTACATTTTTACATGAATACATTAATACATGAATACATGCATACATGCATACAAACAGACAGCCAGACAGCCAGCCAGGCAGGCAGGCAGACAGGCAGGCAAGCAGACAGACACACAGACAGAAGGCAGACGGACAGATGGACAGACGGACAGACCGACAGACAGACATACGGACATACAGACGTAGCAGGCAGACAGACATACGGACATACAGACATGATACAGATACATATACATATACATAAAGTTTTTCAATTTCATTTGCAATTGGTGCTGTGTAACTATGTGTATAAATGTATTGGCACGTTGTTTTTTAATCATGTGAAATAAAGGGACGTTGACCAGCCAGTTGGAAGTCAAAGGCAAGTGGCTGCCATGTGGAGTTTCAAGGTAAATCTTTGTTTCCCTAATTTAGTGCGATAGCCAGGAGGGGTGTAATGCAAACCGACTACTCTTCAGCGGGGGCTGCGACCACACCACCACATCAATCGTGTATTTTGCGTGGAATTGCCGACGTCACATGAGTGGAAGGCTACTTCTCAGGAAATTTTTGGGCCAAGACTAAGAAAATGCATTTTGCGGAGAATTTTTGTCCACATCCCCAAAAATTCATTACTCCAAACTTAGCTCAATCAGGCTTATTGGAAAGCAGCAGCATATTTTTCTGGTGCTGGCAGCTGTAAAGGCCGTGAAGCAAACTGCTTCAGACCCGTTTCCTGGAACTTACAACGCGAATCCCCCCTCAAGACGTGCTGCCCACTGTGCACGTACAAAGCTCAACCACACCTGTAGCTTCAGGGCTGGATGGCCAGGGGTGATACATGTTTTTTGCAGGGGGCGTGCTGCGGTTTGGTTTGGGGTTGCTGCCAGTTGCCATTTCTTTTCTGCCCGGCGCCACACGAAGGAAACGATCTTTGACGTGGCTTTTCATCCGAAGGACCCTGTCAGCTTGTGGTGCTTTGATTGTTTGTCCTAACCGTGTGTTGAAATTCAGTTCCTAACCTAACCCAAGCGTCGAAAAACTTCGGGCACATTTGTTCGAAACGTATGTTTTCTTTTGGCGTGGCCAGTCCGAATATGAAATAAGGAGTTTGCTTCGGTCTTATGAACGACCGGGGTGTTTTTCCAAAAGGAAGCAGTTTGGAAGTTCACGAACATCACGGTATCCCACGCGCGCAGAAACACAGAATGACCCTTTGTTGACAGTGTTACTTTGTTTGCCTGCCCGACATTATTTTGTCAAGATTGACGCGGTTTTTTCCGGAAAAGATTCTGAAAAGTAAGGTTACGTTGGATCTGATTGAACATGGCATTGGTGCATCCGACAGTCCAAAAAACACATGATCAACATGCATATGTTTCCTCGGTTCCGCATGAAAATATCGGAATACTGTATCCGGTCAACTCCCGGCACGGCAATGTAGGATTCAAAATTGGTTTGTTTTGGGGATTCAGCGCACCAGTGCCAGGGTGTTGTTTATACATGTCTGCACATCCATATTGAAAGAATGCGTTCTTTTTCATTGGGTTCATGATGCAGCTTGATTGTTGGAATTGAGGAGAAGGCATTTCAATGATTGAGTGCGTTTTTCATTTCATGATCCAAAACCCTGGAGCAGTTTACTTGTTGAAAAAATGTTCACGCGGTCACCTTCCGAAGATCTGTGCTCTATTGTGAGCAGGACAATTGATTATTGGCATTTCAGCATTTTATATTTTTGCTCGGCAGATCCATGTCCACCCGTAGCCCACATGTGATTGTTGGCTCCCAGCACTCAGGGTTTATCATCGGCAACTTACAATTGTCTTCGCGAGTAGACATGTTTTTATTTGAGATCAGAGTGCACGAACCAATCATGTTGCCATTGCACTGCGGGCATCCCATCAACTGGAGTGCCTTAAATACTGATGGCACGCACTGCCACATCCACGGTCGTACTCAGACTTCACCTATATTAAACTTTGAGTTAAAAAAAATCACTCATTCTAGTGTTGATTTAGTTTGTTTATTGAGTAGGTCAGGTAATTGCGTGCTGGACATGTTTATGAAATTGGCTACTGAAGTTTGCTGTCCTATCATCCCATGACTTGATGCCCCATTTTTCCTTTCCACCATTGCAAATTAAACAGCTTTAGCATTTTCTGATTCACAGACATGATCCAATCCAATTTGAAGATTAGAGGCTTGGAGGTATCTTTCCCAGAGCTTAGAGCTGCCGACATTTTTTTTGGTTGTTGTTGTTGTTGGTTTAAATGCCATTAAACCTATATAATGTTGCTGTGGAGCAAACATCACCAACATCCACATATTCAATGACATCAACAATATACAATAATCACTTGGATGCGCGTCCCTGTTGGTACCGTAAAAGGTTGGCATCCCATCACAAATTCTGGGGTGCAGACCATATATCCTGCGAAATCAAAATAGCGATTTGTTTGAAAAAAGGGTGCCCCAAAATCCAGTTCATCAGCGTTTTCCCAATAAAATGCAATTTTGTGGTATTAATATTTCCTGCTTTTTCTGACGCATCCACATGGTTATTACCAACTTACAAACGTACCAAGGTACCAACCGGGATGCACCCACAAGTACTGGGGATCTAAGTTCTTATCATTTTCGGCAATGACTGCCCCATGCCGCAATTGGAGGCCGTGACTATCGGGGCGCTGAGATCCTTGAAATTGAGTACTTGACTACTGGGGAAATCGATATAGATGGAAATCTAAACTAGAGTCTAGAGTTTTCATTGACAACATTTTAGGACTTAACATGACTGAACCATCGAAAAATATTGTTAGGAATTCGGAACCATTATTTTGAAATGGTTTGGAGCATTTTACGCATTACATGGAGGGCAACCGGCTAAAATATGGTTCATTTGTTCCACCAGCCTTTTTTGCCCGAAAAAGTCTTTAATAAAGAGTTGCCACCTTTTCTCCGCATGCTCATGAATCGAGAGTGAAAAAATAGTTGGGTCATGGGGTGGACTGATTAATACATGCATGTTACATATACAGGTTTTTATGTGTTCTGTAATATATGCGTATGCACATTCCGATAGTGATTTACATACAGTATACATATTTTCACTCATTCACACTATATTCACATATATATATATATATATTATATAATCATATTCGGACATGTGATTTGCAACATATATTTACACAGATATAGCCATAGGAATGACCAATATTCGTATGGATTACATTGTGGGTTAGCCCAACCCAAAATACAGGAGAAAAACTGAGGGTCATAACCCGCACCAACCTGACAGTGCCAAACCCAAAAGTTCCCTTTGCTGCTGACATGAACACATTTCCCGAAACCGAGGGTGAATAAACTACATAGTGGCCATCCAGGAGCAATCGGCCACTAGATTTGACCTTCTCTTGGGCTCAAGCCTTGGCAGCGTGATGCAGCGTTCACACGACCAAGCTTTCCTGAGCAAGGCTTTGATTCAGAAATACTGTTCTAATGAAAACCTGACACTACAACTGTTTGACCCCCGATGACATGGTAATAACATTGCAGTATCCCCATTTTTCGGCTGCGGAACTCAAAGAACACGCGGCTTTGGCGTGGTGTTGTGCTGGCCACGCAATGACGGGAAGCAACGAGTTCTTCTTCACCGTGCCGGAGGGCAGCGACAAGGGCACCGTTTTCAGGTGCATTTCCACATGGTGTTTGAAAACGATGTATAATTACAGGGAATAATATATATATTGTTTGTATATATGTATTTATATATATATATATATATATTGCATGTGTATTTTTAAAATATTTCAGTATATATGTATATATTTATATTTATAAATTGTATGTATAACTCTGCAGAGTTCTGATCAGCTGCACTCTAAGTCAAATGATCCTCTGGGGTTTCTACTACAGGCCGGCACGCTAAGTCCAGGCATCTGTTTTCGAACGGGCGAGGCTCAAGGGCCCTTTTAGGGCGATCTGATCCACGCAGCATCGGACATTGGACAATGTAGTGAACTGACCTGGGCAGTGGCTTCTCGATTTGTGTGTGTGTCATCCCAGCATGTAGTGTCAACACCTAAGTTGACGGCGTCAAATTCACAGTACCTATACCCCTAAACAAAATATTAATGGAGAAAAGTAGGTGATGGTAAACCATGTGTTTTCGTTTTTTTCAAGATGGGGATTCCACCACGAAGAAACCCAAAGGAAAATTTGGGCGGCTCTGCCAAGGCTCATCAGCCAGATTCAAGCCTTGGTATGTTCCTTTTGGTGAGATAGCCAGGAGATTGGCTTAGCCCCAGCCATGTACCTGGGACATTTTGTTTAAGTAAAGAGTTGGCATTTAGTCTGTAATTTTCGGTATATGCTACCCTGCATATCCATACATATATTGTATGTACATATATATATACAGGTAAATTAAGGTTTTCGGTGTGTAAAAACCTTCTGGCAGGATACCATGGCCTCGAGGAATGTTTCTTCGTATTCCGAGATGGAGCAATCAAAGATAAAGTATGACATTTAACCCTCTCCCCCCAATACTAAAAGGGGTTTCCCCTTCAAAAAATCAATGCCTGGAATATTTGTTATTCAGTTTTAGGGGGTATTCAGTATTGGGGTGAGAAGTCTTCCCCTGACAATCAAAACATAGAAATGAAATTTGAATTGAATAAGTCCATTTAAAACTCGATGAAACCACTTTTCAAAATCTATTTAAGATATGTCCATGAATTGGTTTTCGAAGTTTTCCCTCAATAATCAAGTCAAAACCTATCAAAGTTTTCCCTCAATAATCAAGTCAAAACCTATCAAACATTTTACATTTCGTTAAAATGCCCACCCCCTTTTTGCCCTGGAATGTGGGGGGGGTTAGGCAAAAAAGATGAGTTTTTTTCACCTGACCACATGAACTATTACCCACCACATGTTTTTTGTGTTTCTATATAAGAGGGGTGGGTAGGCCCTCCGGATGCCACAACTTTGCCGAGAAATATTTCTGGAGGGGGGGGGGGTGGCCCATCACTTTTTGACGTTGTTTACTTCTTACCACCCCTCCATTAAAACGGTGGTGATATTACAGTCAAATTGAAATATAACATAATATAACCAAGAATTTGTATTCAATGTTTCCCCGAATAACCAAGTCATGTTTTTAAACAAATTAAGACTATCGTCAGGGATTCCAATCATAAATCGTCACCAACAAAATATATACTGTAATTTGTGATTGTTGCGGGGTGAAACCCTTACACCCTTGCAAAATAACATGTTACCTAAAACGCAAAAAAAAACCTTTCTTAACATGGCACCTGCGGAGCAGTGTTTTATCTTAACATGGAAGAAAATGTCCACCCCATGGGGACTTTTTTTTTCCTATGTTAAGATTTAAGGTTCACATGTTGGGAAAGTCAAGTGGATTGCCCCAAAATGACAAAATGCATGTACCTGCAAGCCGATTTTTTCTAATATTTCTAATGCACGGGTACCTCTGTGCTGTTGACAGGGCTCAAAGTTCACGGGATTACCAGGGGAAATTTAGGGTGGTTTTGCATCAAAATGATGAAAAAAAGTAAGGTTCCATGTTAACAACGCCAGAATCATCATGTGAAAAAATCTAATGTGCCATGTTAACAAGAATTGGTCATCCCTGGAAGGTTCCATGTCAAATGGTCCAAATCACCAAAACTTGCAAAATACTGCATCTTTTTGTTTGTTTGTCATGGACCATGTTAAATGTCCAAATAACTGGTTGCAAATTATTGGTTATCCCTGGCCTCTCGTGAATGTTCGATGTTAAATGTCCAAACCACCACAAGATGCATATTTTGCTTTGGTTAACATGGACCATTTCAAACCTGGCTTTCAACATAGATTTTCTTTTAATGTTCCATGTTAAAGGGTAAAAACCTCAAAACCGTGTAAATACCGCGTAAAAAGTGACAAGTTCCATGTTAAGCTCTGAAATTGCCAAAATCGTGATTTTTGAGGTTAACTTGGACCATCCCGCACCGTTTCACCCTTCAGTTAACAGGGACAAAAAAAATAAATTTCTATTTTGTTTTTGTCAATGTTATTTTGCCAGGGGGTAAGTGTAAACGGGATCCATAAAAATGATGATAAATCATAGGGGAACTGAAATTCCTATGCTCAGGTCAACTTACACGTGCTTTATTGTTTTGTTTCAGATTTGAATCTGGGTCTCTATGAATCCATGGACATACCTCAGAATGCTCGGGCACACCTATGTCAGTAATTTTGACCCACACCCTCTGGTTTCAAACAACAAATGGTGTTATGTAGCGATGAGTGAATGATCGCTGGTAGCAAAACCTCAGGATTCTGCCCTGAAATTAATCAGACTCAAGTGGGCGTATCTGTATAAATGACTCGTTGGAACTCCGTGTTATTTTCTCGAATTTGACAAGCAATATTGGCATTCTTTGGGAGATAGTCCATCCAGAATTACACAGAGTTTCTACTAGGGCGTCCTCACATCATGCAAATGACTGCTCGATCCCATTGTTTGAGGGATCCTTGCCGGGACACGTTCGCCCATACCCTCATGCATACGAGTCCAGTTTTGAGTTTTTCACAACTCAAAGATCCCATCCTCGTGTCTCAAATGTTCACTCTCCACATGTACACCTCCAGGTCCAACAAAGCTCAGCACATGGACAATTACTGTAGCTATGTGGAGTTGTCCCCAAAAATATGTCAATCCCGGGATTTGAATCCATGGGAGGTCTTAAAATCTTTGGGTACTGAAAAGGAATCGAAAGTAAAGATTTCAATCCCATCTCTGGGGTTGAACATGGGGGAGGATGATCCAGATGCGTTTCTTCGACAGCAAAATCCTTTTGAACACGCCAGGTTAACGGCGCCAGATCAGAAGGTCTTGCAGCTTCCCCTGCCAAGGGAAGCTTTGCCGGGTGATTCTCGGCAGCCCACCGCATGCTAAACGAATCTGTTGTTCGGTTGTGCATGGTGTTGCATTTTGGAACATTAGTTTCATTTTCGGTATCAGATTGGTCACTTTAGGGCATCCACTATGTTTGAGACAACAGTGATGAGCAAATCAGTTCTGGGATTCATGATGATAAATCATCCACATTCGTCAATTCCTTGCCATACTACTGCAAGCTGATAACGTGGATTTGGATGTCCCAACCATTGGATGCCGTGATTTGGCTTCCGTGTTTGCAGGTTCATCTTTATTAGTTTATTTGTAAATTGATATATATATATATATATTTACACATACATCAGTATAAACGCGGTGAGTTCTAATTTATTTCACTTTCAAATAATCAATGTATGATTTCAATTCTGTTATTCCCCACCTGCCAGGTGAGGGTTGTTAGATTTTATGTCAGTTGCCTGGTCCTCCTCGTCCTCCTCCTCCTCCTCCTCCTCCTCGTCCTCCTCCTCCTCCTCCTCCTCTCGTTGTCCTCCTCGTCCTCCTGCTCAACTGCGCCTCGCGATCCACAGTGTTCTCTGTCGGACCTCAACCACG
>Ga0126342_10013941_pt1 | contig 14214 bp, 9 predicted proteins | sample Cyp1metagenome_FD_92528 | JGI IMG/M metagenome (GOLD analysis project Ga0126342, IMG submission 92528) | Coral microbial communities from Lord Howe Island, Old Settlement Bay, Australia - Cyphastrea 1 metagenome | ecosystem: Host-associated > Invertebrates > Cnidaria > Coral ...
ATGTATTTGGAATATTTTGCTGAAGATCGTGGACGTGGAAACTATTCAGGATCAGATTTGCATGTTTCAGGATTCAGTTCCTGCCGGATCATATAATGATCCATTCTTGTCTAGTGTGTGTGTGTGTAAGTTGTGTGTGAAAGACAGGGTGTGACAAAGTTGTGTGTGAAAGGTGGTGTGTGACAAAGTTGTGTGTGAAAGATGGTGTGTGACAAAGTGGTGTGACAGATGATGTGTGACAGATGGTGTGTGACAAAGTCGTGTGAAAGATGGTGTGGGACAAAGTGGTGTGAAAGATGGTGTGTCAAAGATGGTGTGTGACAAAGTGGTGTGACAAAGGTGGTGTGTGAAAGATGGTGTGTGACAAAGTGGTGTGTCAAAGATGGTGTGTGACAAAGTTGTGTGTGAAAGAGAGGGTGTGACAAAGTTGTGTGTGAAAGATGGTGTGTGACAAAGTTGTGTGTGAAAGATGGTGTGTGACAAAGTTGTGTGTGAAAGATAGTGTGTGTGTGTGAAAGTTGTGTGTGAAAGAGAGGGTGTGACAAAGTTGTGTGTGAAAGATCGTGTGTGACAAGAGAGACCCAAGGCCACCAGAGCCAGCCCAGTGCCATAAGCGCCACACCTGCTACGCAAAGTGAAGGTCGATGTCACTAAGTGCCACGCCTGCCACGCAAAGTGAAGGTCGATGTCACCAAGTGCCACGCCTGCCACACGAAAGCCAGCCGCGGCCCAGTGGCGCCCATGCGCGCAGCAGCTCCTCCAGAAGGCTCTGTGTACTGCGCCTGCCACACGCAACGCGCACCGCCTCCTCCAACTGCGCCTGCCACACGAAAGCCAGCCGCGGGCCTCCGGCGGCCACACAGCTCCTCCAGGAGGCTCTGTGTACTGCGCCTGCCACACGACAGGCAGCCGCGGGCCAGCGGCGGCCACGCGCGCAGCAGCTCCTCCAGCAGGCTCTGTGCACTGCGCCTGCCACACGACAGCCAGCCGCGGGCCAGCGACGGCCACGCGCGCAGCAGCTCCTCCAGCAGGCTCTGTGTACTGCGCCTGCCACACGACAGCCAGCCGCGGGCTAGCGCGGAGCAGCTTGTCCAGAAGGCTCTGAGACTCTGTGTACTGCGCCTGCCACACGACAGCCACCCACGGGCCAGCGGCGGCCACGCGCGCAGCAGCTCCTCCAGCAGGCTCTGTGTACTGCGCCTGCCACACGACAGCCAGCCGCGGGCCAGCGACGGCCACGCGCGCAGCAGCTCCTCCAGCAGGCTCTGTGTACTGCGCCGCCACGCGCGCAGCAGCTCCTCCAGAAGGCTCTGTGTACTGCGTCTGCCACACGACAGCCAGCCGCGGGCCAGCGGCGGCCACGCGCGCAGCAGCTCCTCCAGAAGGCTCTGCGTACTGCGCCTGCCACACGAAAGCCAGCCGCGGGCCGCGAGCTAAGTGCTGTATAAAAGTTGGTGTGAGAGCCATGTGTGGTGTGAGTTGGTGTGTGAGCTGAGTGCTGTGTGATGAGTTGGTGCCAGACGAAGTGGTGTGATGAGTTGTGCTGTGATGAGTGAGGTGTGACAAGTGGTGCGATGGGTTGTGCTGCGATGAGTGCTGTGTGATGAGGTGGTGTGAGAGCTGCACCTGCCAGACGAAGTGGTGTGATAAGTGGTGCTGTGATGAGCTGTGATGAGTTGTGGTGTGATGAGTTGTGATGCGGCAGGGCGGGCGGACGCGGAAGCGGCGGGTGCAAAGCGAAAAACAAGAACCCCACACAGTGATGTGGGGAAATAGAATTTTCGACATTTGCAATTTTTTTGGTGCATCATTTTGGGACAAGTCAAGTTGGTGGATTTGGCGTGACCAACCTGGGAATGATTCAGCATTAAAACTTTGTCATCCCGGAACAGGGTTTACGGTAAATGTCCCATGGTTTGGGGCTTTTGAACATCTCTTGAACATGTATCTGTTGGAGATGATATCCCCAATATTTGGGTGTGGATTCAATTAGGACATTTACATACATTTACCAAACCCTGCAAAAGATCCATGGGAGGTTGATGATTTTGATCCAGACCGAATTTGGTTGACGAAACTCTGGCGCGACGGAATGCAAAGAGGCTCAGAGAAAGCCATGATACACATGGTCTATCTTTTGCATCGATCGACTATTTGTTTTACAATGGTTTGAATATACAGTTTCTTTGTTTTTTTTTCCGAAGGAATTTAAGATGTCAATGATGGTGCCGTCCTGAAAGCGGTTTCAACCTTCCCCCATGTGAGGTTTCTCTTTCCTGTGGGGCGTCTCAGATGGTGAGGTGAAAAAAATAGGGTGGGGCGTCCTCCGATATCTCGACAATTGAATAGAACTAGGATATATAATTATATATATACGGGATATATCTACAGTTGGATGGGTTCATAGACCAACTTAATTACCAATTTATAGCATTGTATATACATAGACCCAATTGAGTATTTGGTGGTACCCTATCTGGAAAGATGCAACATTGCCGGCAAATGGTTGGTTACTTTTGGATAAAACTTCCGGGAAAACCTGGCATTCCAGGATGCTCGGCATCCCCTACGAAATCCGAAGCTTCGGAACCCCATCTTCTAAACAGATACGATGGGGTGGTCCAAATTTCCTGGGTCAAACTATGCCCGGTGGCGATCACCTCCATTGGTAACTATGAGACAACTTGTAGGACCTTTTTCATGGGATTAGACGGGGATAAACAAGATTAAACCTTCAGCATCTACCAACTGGTGCAGGAGTTCGATCCGACTCAGCAAAGATTCAGCACACTCTACTCACATGTTCATGGTTGAACAAAAGTTCCTCATGCTGAAAACGCTGATATCAGTCAAATTGCTATATGTGCTGATTAAAGTGCTATTTCAACATGAATTCCCATTTAGTGAATGACCCACTTTGTCACCTTATGGCTGACAGACAATTTACATCAATTTACATTGGTTCAAGAAAACCGTTTTTTTTACAACATTTGGTTTTTTTACACCATTTTTTCATGGTGATCCCCCCAAAGTCCGGTGTCAAAAAATGCTCCCAGTCTCGGCCGCCGCCCAAAGCGAGGTTGGGGGCTCCAAGTCGGAGAGGGGATGTTTCATGGGACGAACTGGAAAATCATCAATTTTAACAGGCGATGTTGAATTACCAGGGGATGAAATTCCAGTTAAGATTGATGACTGATGACCAGTTAAATGGGATTTCATAACATTATCATTGTCTTTGGGAACTGTTAACCTGTTAAATTACCGGAGGTAATCATGGTAATCTACGAGATTGGGTGGTTCGAAACAAAATTGGACAAGATTTTTTTGAACACCCGATCATAAGTCTCCTGCCCAATTACACCTGGGCCGTGTGCAGATGCTGGGACTGCCATGGTATCGCTGGATTGGGCCATCAAGAAAAACCATCCCTGGGATGATGGTTTTCCTCATGGCTGCAATGTATTTTTGAAGATCAACAGTGGATCTTGGTTCATGTCCCATATTTTTCTGCGTGATGTTCATATCATATCATATATCCTCATGACAAGAAACATATCATATACCCCTATATACCCTTCAAACACATCATATAACATGTCGTCCTTCATATCATATCATATGTCCGTTACCATTTTGACTGAGAAACGGACATTGGTCTAGCACATCCCTGGATTCCCAGTGACTTACTCACAGGTCCGAGCTGAAGCAGGGCTCCTAGTTTCGAGCGAGTCGCAGAGCCAGTGAAACTAATGATTCCAGCCCTTGTTTTGGGCAAGACATGGTGAATTTACGGGTTTTTTCACATGCTGCAACCATGAAAACTGATAGAAAATAGGGATTTTGCCAGCAAAACTGGGGATCTGATCCAGAAGACAGGGTATTTGAGCATATTTGAGCAATCAACTATGATGAAATTATAGGGATCTCTAGGCAAACCTCCCTGTACAGCACCATACATTATATAGTATAATATAGTACAGTACAGTAGAGTACAGTATAGTATAGTATAGGATAGGATAGTATAGTATATATATACATACACAATACAGTATAGTATAGTATGGAGTTATCATCCCAACATATTCCAAACGTTGTGACTTGCTCAGATTTGGTTTTCCTCGAAAAAAATATGCACTTCGCTGCCCGAGCCTGATAAATCCAGCCCAGAGAGATGAGGATGTTTACCACTTTTTGCAGTTGGGTAAAGGGATATAACGATATATCTGGCTAAACTATAACGACCTCACTCACTGTTCTACCTCACTGGAATGATGGTTAGGATTCGGGAAATCATACCAATATAGCCTTAATTCAGGTTAGTGAAATATTATAATTTACCCAGATCTATGGGGACTGATAGACAATCATCTTATTTTGTATTAGCAATTTCCAAGAAATAAACCTGGTAAGGTGAGAAGGTGGAAGTGAATTGACTGACACAATAACTTCACTCTAACTCTTGAGGTTCATAAGACCCGCAGACGTTTGCCATACGCATTGTCCAGCTCTACCACGCAGAACTGGCCCATATCCAAATGGCAAGATATTTCGGATGAGTTTTGCTGAGAATCTACTCTCTGGTAAACTAAGATAGCTATGGAAAATGGCCATAGAAATAGTTGATATACCCATTAAAAATGGTGATTTTCCATAGTTAGGTAAGAAGTAACCCAATCTTGGGTCCGATCTCTCCTGTTTCTTTTTTTTGTTTGATAGCGTAACGGGTGCCCAGGCCCATTAAGGAAGAAGCAGAGTCCGAGGCGGTCACTGGGGCCCCTAGGGACCACTTGACTGCGGACAAGGTCTTCTCAAAATAGGGGACCCCCACATTTTTTCCAAAAACTGTTTATTTTTGTTGGTGAAACCTCCAGTTTGAGAATCGTACTCATATATTATATGATCATATATGATCATATATATATATGTATATGTGTATTTGCCTGTCCATCTATCTATCTGCAATCTAACTATCTGTCCATCTATCCATCCATCGGTCGATCCATCGATCCATCGATATATGGATCTATGGATCTATCGATCCATCCATCCATCCATCTATCGACCTATCTCTATCTTTCTACCTGCATATATAACCTATCAGCGAGGACATTTTAAAGTAATTTAGCCAAATTCAGCAGGGTTGGACTGAACTATAGCTTGTCAACCTATTTATTACATGCGCTATAGAGCAAATTGCAATCAATTCGTATGAGAATCGGGGACCCTCAACAACAAGCTACAAGACCTTCAGTCCCTTGGGATTTGTCATTGAATCTAAAGCCAATCCCACATTGCCAAATTTTGGGATTAGAGACCCGTGATGACCTGGTGACCATTTCCCTGATGGCTAGGTGCTGACTCCGCAGAAGACTCAGGACGGTGGAAAGTGGTAGATCTGTGTTTGGGGTATAATATATATATATGTACATATAATATAATATACTATATATATATATAGATACATGGGTACAAAACTGGGAATATTTTTGCGATTATACAGGATCCTTGATATGCATAACCAACAATATGACAATCGTGGGTCCCAAATGCGCATTTACCCGCAATATCTGGCTGTTTAGAGAAACTTAGGATAAACCAGGCTGAATTTTAGGGGTGCCCAATTTTAAGACAAACCCATACAGTATGCTTTGTTGTTTTGAATTTACCTCATCAGGACGAGATAGGCTGCAGATTTTATATTTGAAATATTTGATCAGTTCTTTCTTTGCTTCGTGTTTGCTTCCACATGTCTAAGAGCATTTCTTGTGTTTATCAGCGCTGTGTCAGCTTATTCTTGATGAACATTTTTGAGATGCTTGGTTATACAATAAATACATTACAGTACCTGGTGTCCTTGCAAAATCTATGAGTCCATTGGCCTCCTACGGGGGCAGGATAAGGATCACTATGCATGACACATGAGGAGGACCCTGCGGCCTGATGTTTTAAGCCACGACCAACGAAGAAAAATATGACTAGCTGAACTCTGATGCTTTGAAGCTGCAAGAATTGGTCCCAAACTTTCGGAGATGTAACTTGGCTTGTGGCAGTCCTTGGCAAGGCAGTAGATGCGGACGAAGAGGAAGAGGAAGAGGAGGAAGAAGGGGAAGAAGAGGAAGAACAGGACCGTGATTGTTTGGGTGGAGGCGGAAAAACCTCCAAGCTTGGATACTTCATGGATTCTCCTGCACATAGGCATTGTGCTTGTCAGATTCCATGCAATTCGGGCGTCCCCAAAATTGGACAACCATATGGATATAGGTCGACTTTCACCCCACAGGGGGTCCGTAGATGCACTCAATTTTTCTGTGGAGAGTACCTTGCGGCTTGACAGTCCTCAATACTAACAAGGACGCCCAAAACCTGCCAATCAAAAAACCTTCTCGAGTCGACAGGAAGAGGATGCTGTCGAGGAGGCGGCTGTCCCGGCTGACCAATCCAACCAACGGTTGATATCACGATTTCCCGGTATGATTTTTCCACATTTTTCCATGATTTCCTCTCAAAGCATCCCAATGTAGTTGATGTTGAAGTGCAAGTATGGAAGTTCGGTATAGTAACTCTCCAGATGTTCATGGCCTTGATTCTTGATTTGGATCTGCCAAGCTGCATTGAAAACCAGCCATTTTCTGACCCAGTTGCACAACTTTCAGAAAAAATTGCATCCATATATCGTTCTCAATGCTTAGATTTCATGATAGTTCATGAAAGGAGAAAAAGCCGTGCAACCCTGCATGCATTGGTGCCCCTCATGGGTTGTTGCCTAAAGGTACCGCCTGTCAAAGAGCAGGAACTTCAAGAACGGAGGGCTGAGGAGCAGAGATGAGCAGGGGTTGGTGCTTGGAAGTTATGCAAAATAAAATCGGCTCATGTTCTTTGACGTGCAGGCCATTTATTTTGTCGATTGTCTTCAGGAGGGTAGTGAAAGAGAAGCAAAGGAGCGAGAAGCAAAAGAACGAGAAGCAAACGAACGAGAAGCAAAGGAACGAGAAGCAAAAGAACGAGAAGCAAAAGAACGACAAGCAAAAGAACGAGAAGCAAAGGAACGAGAAGCCAAGGAGCGCGATGCCAAAGAACGAGAAGCCAAGGAGCGAGAAGCCAAGGAGCAAGAAGCAAAGGAAAGAGAAGCACAGGAACGAGAAGCGAAGGAACGAGAAGCCAAAGAACGAGAAGTGAAGGAGCGAGAAGCAAAAGAACGAGAAGCGAAGGAGCAAGAAGCAAAAGCACGAGAAATAAAGGAGCGAGACGCAAAGGAGACTGGGAAGGTATTGTTGACTCCTGATATGCACACGTGGTATGCACCACGGCTTCATTGTTCGGGTTCGATTTCTGTCTTAGCACTTTGGCAGAAGTTGATGACTCTCTCTCATCATAATTATCATGCACAAAACAGTGAATAGTCCCCAAGTCTGATATTTCAGATTTCAGATTATGTTTTTAGATGTTTTTAGCGGAAGGGTCCAGTTTTATGTCTATAATATTTTATCATATTTTATCAATTCATAGAGATTAATTCCAGGCATATTCACTACATTTCTATTCATGTATGCAATACAGTTATATTGATACATCATATACTGAACTTGTAATATATGATATATACTGTAATACTGTGTATATATATACATATCAATTAATAATATAATGTATATATATATATATGCATTTGGATATAAATTCTGGTTATTTCAATAAGCAATACAGTAGACCTTGGTGAATCTCCCCAATGTCGAACAACAACCAGCACCAATCAGCACTAATCAGCAACGCCGTTTCGAAAAAGAGTGAAGAGACATAGGGAAGTTTTGCTTCGATACCCTGCAGGTTTCTCCAGGGTTTCTCCAACATCCCGGTATTTCCACAATCATAGAATTGGATGATGGGAAAATTTTAACCGGAAAGCCCGATCAATTTGATGGTAAAAACCATGGTTTCCTGTAAATTTTCCCTTAAACCAATCCAGTGACACAAAGAACTCTTCGAATTCTGCAAGTTTGGTCCCGTATGAAACGGTCGATCTCTGTGATTTGTTTCCTTCCGAAAATGGCATCCTCGCAGAGACGTAGAAGATGAATTTTCTGATGAAGCTTTGGGAGACGTTTGCCACGAGCCAAAATATAGGGATTTAATGGAATCGGAGAATTGAATGGAATTTCATGCGATGAGATTTGGAATGGGATCCACCAACCAGTAGTTTAAAGTGCTGGAAACTAGTCACCATGGATGTGTTAAGCCAGAGGGTTTTATTGGAAATCTGTTCGGTAAACATGTGGTCCCAAAACAACGGCCACAAAATGGCAGTAATGTTTAACCGACTGTTTTTGCCCCGCAGTGATGAAACCCTTGAACTATACCGCTTGGTCTTTCACGGTGTTTCCAAATATACGTTATTTTCATCTGTATTGTTGGGAGGATGATCCCAAGTTACTACCCTTCAGAACATGAATAGATGAATATAGCCCATCATCACCCATCATTTGCAGATCATTTTCCTTGGTTTTCCGAATGTTTTTTACATTTTTTGCCCGACCAGATAGAAAAAACCTTTGGCAGGAGATGGAACGAGCCAAAGACGCTCACCGTCGGCGTTCGCAGGCACAAGTCCCCATGGCCCATGTGTCTCTGGTGTTTCGAAGGATCCATGCCATGAATTGACATGATGGTATGTGTATGTATATGTTGTTGCATATGATATTATATGATTGCATCATATTGCATCTACGCATTTCCAAAATCATATACTGTACCTGTTTCTGCCTAGAGGTGGAAAACCAAAGCAGCGTTTTAGTGTTTTCGATATATACTTCACTGCTCCATGGGGCTGCCTGGGTGGGGCAACAACGCTCAATTGCAATCGCGCCCCAATGGATGTACGCTCAGTCGATGCCATGCCCCTTTGCCCTGAAGCTGGGCACCCAAATTTTGATGCGCTTTGAGTGAGAAAACTCATTGCTGAATAACTTGCTCCCTGAAGAACGCAAGGCGAATCAAAACTTATTCATATTGTACTCCTCAATGATGCTGTGTCATGCTGTGTTGCCTTGAAATGTGAACATATATGTGAACATAGAATGCCGGGGTTTCCGCCGGGACACCTCACTCCCCGAGTAAATTCCAGGTCAGAAACTATCGAGTCGAATCAGCGTCACGGAGCGGCTTCCGGAATCAACATCCAAACGTTCGGATCAGCGTCGTAGAATCAGCGTCAAAGACGATGCTGGATCAACATCGTGAATAAATGGTCGGGATGGTCGGGATGGTCGGGATGGTCGGGATGGTCGGGGCGGTTCGGGTACGGTAGTCTGCCAAGGTTGCGATCTATACCGTCCCGATCCACCCAATGTAGATTCCGATTCAGCCGCGCCGACCCAACCAACACCTCTCACCCCCATCACCTCGAAAATGTCAACCAAAAGGAGGTCGTTGCAGGATTTGAGCAGTCCAAAGACATACCTCCATGGTCCGAGAATGTCCGAGATGTTATGTTATACTGTATGTACATAGTAGTATGTATGTATGTATATTATATATATATATATATATTTATAATATTGTACCATACCATGCGTTTTATGTTTTTTCGCCTATTTTTTTTTATCAGTTTCACCATCGCTGAAACAGATAGTCGACCGACTTTGGTTGTGTCGCTCCTTAAGACACATTAAAACTGGTGGTCTATGTAATAAGGGGAATGACGTGGGGGAATCCACTGGGACTATTTTATATTTATATTGTTTATTGTCCCCCAAAATGCAAATCCAATAAATCCTGATTCAGTAATTAGCAATCCCCAATACTACCATAAATATCAATAAATGGGTGGTGAAAATAGTTTCCAGTCCTGGATCATGGTAGGTTTATGGCATTGGGTGAATTTCACAACAAATATCCATAGTTCCGGTAATCAATCCCATGATATTATCAATGGGAATTTCAGGATCCTAAAATGGAGGTACGTTAGTACCATATAAGGCCATATGTATTGCTGGGATATTCCCTTACATAGGCCTGAAAAATAGGCCTTATATATGGTAGGTACCTCCAATCAATCGGTTCCTGCAATGGTAGGACTCGCAGATCCGCCTGAGGCCGAAGTTGGATCTGGGATTTTTCACATGGATGATTTATCGAATTTTAATGGCAATCAATGAGAAACAATGGATCCAACACTTGATGATCGAACATTTTCCTAAGTTGATTTGGATCTATTTGATGGCAAATCTTATGGGAAAAACAAGGATCAAACGCATGTTTATAAATGGTTGTTGGCACTTTTCTCCAGTGGTCCCTTTGAAAAAGGCTTGCAACAATGGCAGATCCGTGGTTTGTTCCAAGGGATGGGTCTTCGGGGTCAATGATATTGATACATATTGATATTGATACCCTTTAAATCCCTTTAAATTTAAACTTTAAACATAACATCTAAGTTACGAAGATCTTTTGGAGTTTTTATTTTTTGCATTTTCAGAAGCAACCCCCTCAGAAAGTTGCTGAATCCCTGCCATTTGCGAAAGGAGGTCAGAGCATCGCCAGTTGGAACTTCCAATTCCACTTAAATCGCGGGAAACCATCTGGTTTGGGGTAGGGCCCTGAACTTAGATTGAAATGGTTGGTGCCGCAGGAGCCCCTTTGGGGCATCCCGGAATTGAGGGGTCGATTCACTTAGTTGCGAACCATTTGTATCGACGAAACGGGGTCGGTGAAGGTCAAACTTGGGTATCCCAATAATTGGATGGTTAATACAGACATACTAATACTAAAATTCGACAAAAATCTGTGGTTCCTGAGGTTTTCAATTTTGGCCCATTTGTAGTGCAAAATTCAGTGACGTTTGCCTGGGCCCCAGGCAGAGCTACTTGCGAAAGTCTGAGGTGGCTGCGCTGGATTTGACCACAACCTCACGGGGTACCCCTTTATCGCTGGATGGTTTATTTCATGGAAAATCCCAATCAAAAATGGATGATGACTGGGGGTGCCGCTATGACTCAGGAAACCACCAATTATTGTAATTTCACCAGATCATGGCAGATCTATGTGATAAAAACTAAGGGTAGATAAGGGTATCATTTGTGACACAATCGCGTCACGAATCCACAAGTTCAATTCGCCTTGGCCATTGAGACCACAAGGACTCGGAATCTTCAATTTGGGTCAGCTTTACTGAGATGGAAACTAGAGGGATGAAGTGGCCTGGTTTGGACTACCCTCTGGTAAACTAACATAACTATGGAAAATCACCATTTTTCATGGGAAAATCCACAAACTAAATGGTGATTTTCCATAGTTATGTAACAAATTACCAGAGGGTAGCGATTCGAGATTCAGAAACTCACGCTTCTTCCAAGGGGTGAAGAAAACTCAGGCCGGAGATCGTGAAAGAATCCTCCCTCGGCAAAGTCTCAGAGCTGTGCGGAGACCAAGTTTTTCACATCGGGTGCCAACGAAGATTGGGTAGGTGTGGGGATTTTAGCAGCAACAAACCCCAAGAGGAAGCTATATAGGAAACAAAAACCAAAACAAAAAATGGGGTTACTCAACCCAGATTTTTTTTTACCGAAAAAACAAGCAACACAATATGGAAATAGGAATGGAGGTCTTATTTGCGCAAAATAAGGTCTTATTTTTCTCCCGGCAAAACAAACACACATAAACCATACAACAAACACAACCATTACAAAATGTGTTTGCGTTATCGTTTGCGTTTTGTTTATGTTTCTGTTTATGTTTTCTTTACGCACGGTCCAAAATAAGACCTTATTTTACGTGATTTGCAACATAGGGTCTTATTTTTCCTTCGAAATAAAAAACAACGACATAAATTCGCAAACATATACGTAAGTAAAACATAAACACAACGCAATCCAGTCGCAAAATACGTTAATGTTTCACATGTGTTTCGCATATATTTCACATACGGCTCACATGTTTTCACTTGCGCTGCACATACGCTTCACATACGCATCACATACGTTCCACTAACGTACATGTGTATGTTAAATACGCGTTTTACAAAATATGTTTTGCATGCGTGGCCACTTAGGATATGTATACGTACCCCCTCGTCAGGCTCCTATAGACGGAAGCCCTGGAGGCTGCTGAGATTCAGCTAAGATATATGGTCATGATTTGAAGCATGATGGACTAATTTCGCATGTTTCTCATCTTGAATAGCAACCATACATACAGTCTGTCGGGCACCCAACGACTTGATCTATGACCAACAACATTGCCTGGTTATGGAACCAGTAGTCGGGAGTCCAATATCTTGTCAACATCTTAGAAGGGGATGGTTTCAATGAGACATTAGCAGGAGTATTGAAATTATTGTCAAACCATGTCAAAACGTTCGAAGTTTTTTTCATGATGTCTTATTGGTTGTGAATGGTGAGCATACCGTTTGTGAGAGCTGGTTAGCTACTCCGCAACTGAAGACTACGATGTCCACAATCTTCAACAAAAGGAGCATATTAATCATATTATTTGGGTCAATCAGTGGTCAATCAGTGGTAAATTTGGGTATAAACATGGGTCATTAAATGTCCCCATTGAACATCACCCAACCATTAGGTATATGGTCTATAATGGCTACTATAAGGTGATGTCCAATATACCCTAAATGGGACAGTTACCAACCCCTGATAAATGATACATTCATTGCGACATCACTGGAATGATGGCTGTCGTCAAGCTTTGTCTTGCAGTCCCGAGATCATCCTTGTAGCTGCATTGAAAATGGCTCGCTGTGAAATTCCCAGCCGGGTATGTCCTAATTCAGCTTCGAAATGTATATATATATATGGGTAAATTATAACATTTATAACGACCTCACTGCGACCTCACTGGAATCATGGTTAATAAGGGAAATCATCCTCAAATGGCCTTAATTCAGGTTAGTGAAATATTATAATTTACCCAGATATATATACTTATACATATGGGGGTTTCCTGACATGGGGGTACCCCAAAATGAATGGTTTATAATATTATGAAATGGAAAATCCCTATACTGTATATATAATATATATTCACTATATTTCCTTTACAAGAAACATGCATGTGTTTTTACTTTTCCCGCTTTCCAATTGGCTCATTACATACAATTTTGAGCAACAGACGTTTGGTTTTGTGAGAAAAAAGTATCCGTAAATTGTTTACTCGGTCTTGGTATCAAAAAACATACACTAATTTTGGGGTGTAACTACCCATCTTCAGACAGAGCCATTGATGTTGCTTACGCCCCAGGCAGCCGTTTTTTTGAAGTGGCTCAAGTACAGTAAATTTTGAAACTTGGGCACTAGTGGATTTAGCTCGCAGCATCATGTCCACCTTGGAGTGCCTTGTTATTCGTTGGCGCGGTTCTTCAACTGATCAGGGATGGATAAAGACCTATGATTTTTTAATCTTTGGTTGATCAACATCCGCAAGTTGGGATATGGTACCCCTATAACCATGCTAAAATATCATCTCTTATGTCCAGTTGTAACTGCCAGAGTTTGGGGGATGCAATTCCAACTAAAATCCCAGCGAATTTTCGATGATCACTAGGCTACCCGTTGTTACCCGTAGCTACCAGCACTGCCGTTCTCACCATCAATGCGGAACGAACCGCTAGGGGTTGGACATTTTGACCACGAAAAATAAACTTCTCAAGAATTGGACAGTGACATGGATTCTTTCAAACATGGAAACATATTTGCCGGTCTATTGCTGATACCCTTTAGGCCCTAAATCTTATATGCCTTACCAACAATTTGAACCCCCAAACATGATAATTAAACCGGCCCAAAATGGATATTTAAACCCCAATTGGGATAGTTCAACAGAAAAGGGAGCTGTTTTATTTAAACATCTTATTATACCTACAGTCATGCGTGGTTGTGGTAACCTGGTGTTCTATTTTCCCCATATACACCAAAAAGAAAGTAGATGGCGCAGCCTGGTCGTAAAATCGCTATTTTTGGCAGATGGCGCGACCCCGGATAGCATCGCTATTTTTGGTAAATAGCGATTGCTTTCTTTTTCTTTGGATTCTCACCAAATTTTGCACCAGGGCTACTTCCAGTGGAGCTGCCATCTTCAAACTCAATGCATCCATATTTTTGAAGCAAATGTGGCTCACACACACATACAGTGGTATGCACGCACACACATACACTAACCATGCACTGTAGATGGCGCAATTCACTTTGGGAGGCATAAATGCACACAGCGAGC
>Ga0126342_10013942_pt1:0-5000 | contig 14213 bp, 18 predicted proteins | sample Cyp1metagenome_FD_92528 | JGI IMG/M metagenome (GOLD analysis project Ga0126342, IMG submission 92528) | Coral microbial communities from Lord Howe Island, Old Settlement Bay, Australia - Cyphastrea 1 metagenome | ecosystem: Host-associated > Invertebrates > Cnidaria > Coral ...
ATAGATAGATAGATAGATAGATGCACGCATACATGTATATGTACATATTACATTTGTATATATATATATATGCATATACGCATGTGTGTGCTATGTGCATAAACATAAACTACATATTCTTTATACATCATACATACATACATAAATATATACATATGTGAGATATATCATTTTGATTTGGCCAATGAATAACTTCCTCTGTTGAGCTGCATCCGGGCCTTCTCGAACTTTCTTCTTCATCCTCTTCAATTCCTGAGAAACTCAGCATGGTTTCACAACATTTTTGCCGCAAAGTCATTACGGTTTCACCATCTGAAACATAAGCAGGTCTTTCTGGATGATTCATGATGACTCCTTCATGATGATTCATCGGACCAAAGTCTTTTTCAGCCAGGCTGAAGTACTAGACGCAGCCATGCGCAGCCCCTCTGATTCCCTGATATATTTACTAAGAATGAATTAGTGTGCAGTCGTTGTGAGGTTGCTATAACACACCAAGATCTGCACGAAAATGCAAACACAAAGGACAGCCTGCACAGGTTTTTGAACATAGAAGATGCAGGCGTCTATGAGCCCACCTGCGAATGCAGCAATCGAAGCAGTATATGATTGTGCCATATTGTGCCTCATTTTCCTGCATCAGTATTGCATATAGGCATTATTAGGCATGGCAAGTATTGGCTTCTATCTTACTTGGTGGCTCACCCCAGGAATCGAGGGTTTTTTTTCTACCTCCATTGAATTCAGTAGCCTTAGGGTAGGCACAATGTCCAATTACGACTTCTGGGCTGAGCCATCAAGTATACTTAGACCCGCCAAATACCACCAAAACAATTGACACAGTACTAAAATGATAGGGGTAAAGGGTAAGACGCTAAAACCATGTGTTTAACCCAATTGTGTGGCGACACACAGTAATGTCCATGTGCGATTAATACACCCCCCCGCAATAAAGTACGCCCAATCCCGGGAAATATTAATAACTAATAATAACCCTCCCCGTAATAAAGTACGCCAACCGATTTTTGATATGTGTTTTTTTTCCGTGTTTTTCTTGTTTTTTCACGTAGCCCTGAAGACCCCAACATCTAAAAAATAATGAATGTTTGCACCCCCCTAAATTAAGTATTTGGATTTCAAATGTCTAAAATAAGGGGGTAGTCCTGAAAACCCCTAACATTTGGGAATACTAAAATGGAAAGAAAGTCCACTTATGTATTCGTTTTCAATTAGGCAATTTGTTCGGCGCCACATAGATCTGGAAAATTTTCCAGGGATTCCCGGCCAATGTTTGGCCTAAACTTTATTTTGATGCTCTTAATGTTTGGGGGGGTTATTAATCACACGTCAACATTATATGTCTGGGTGCTTGCTTATAATCCAATCACTACCTGGTGATATTCCCAATTCTGAATATATTTATTCCCATTGACTATTATCCTATGAAAATCACTATTTGATGTCTTAAACACTCCCCAAAAAGTCGCCGCGCAGTCGCGGCGAATGTGCCACGTGTCACGTTCAAAGTCTGCATCTCTTCTGGAAGATGGGCAGAGATCCTCCAGGAGCTCCTGGGGGCTACGGCTTGGATCGGAGCCGATGGCGGTGCGGTGGCTGTGCGGTGCACATCCGCAAAGATGGGAAGAACGAGCCATGCAATAAGGATCTAATATCTGGTTTGTGATTTCAACCCCTCTGAAAAATAGTAGTCAGTTGGGATGATTACTCCCAATATAGAAAATGCATAATACCAAGAAAATAACTAGATTATAATATGCATAATACCAAGAAAACAAGGATTTGATCAAAAGAATGAGCCCGAAAAGTTGAATTCACCAACAAGACATGGATTCAAAAAGCAACATGTCAATCTTTGGTCTTGACACTCTTAAACATTTTTTTTTCCCAAGATCATTTTCTTTGGTGAGCTGCCTGTTCCGACAAACGCCCGAGGTTCTTAGGCTTCAGAAAATCACCATGGTAAAATTTCTGCTTTATCCGCGTCAACTCGATATTTCAAACTATGAAGTTTCAATCCCCTTCTCAAATTTTGCGAGATATTTCAATACTTTTCAAATTTACCCATCTGGTTATTTAACATAGCCATGGAAAGTCACCATTTTTAATAGGTAAACCATGGTTAAACCATCTATAAATGGGCCATTTCAATCCCCTTCTTCTGCCGGCACCCACAAAAAAGCGTTGCGCCACTGCACCTCGTCCGAGGATGAGTCGGACACCTTCTTCTGCCGATCGATACGCCGCCCCAGCTCGTCATACTTGGGACCGGGCCCACCTCCATGGCGTCATAGCCATGGGATCCATGGTGCTGCTATATATGGTAACATTGACCAATCTAATCCAATCTACCCCCAATGTTAGTGAGCATATATACCAGCACCATGGATCCTATATGGGATAGGATGGAATACTGGATAGATCATATCAGCTCAATCATCATATTCAGGGGAAATCCTGGGATTGCGATGATACCAAGCATGGGATCACTTTCCGGCGATCAAGGGATCTCTTGGGAAAATCTTGGTTGAAACTGAAACCAATGTGAAAGCCCATTAAAATTGGATAAATGTGGTTGGGTCTATGGTAGATTTTCCTAACCACTTCAAGGCTTTTTCCAAACTAGAAATATCTTGTCAGCCATACCTTATGCTCATTCGATGATAACGCCAGGAGGGGGGGAGGGGGGAGCCATTTCGGAAAAACGATTGCAGAAAGCCCCCACGCAACGGTCAGCCCCCAATTGAAATCCCTATGACGTTGGATGATTTTGATTCAAGACTTAGCAGCTACCCTTAGATACTTCAGGAAGGAAAACAGCAATTCTTTCAACAACTTTGAGAGACACAAAACACACGGTCAATGAAACAAAGTTCTTATTGGCTACCTACACGGTATAGTTGAATCTTAAAATAATCTTAAATTCATGGCCCTAAAATATAGGCGATGTAACCATTTCCGAGTCGCTTTCTCCTTCACTGATGAGGTAGACTACCAGATTATCGTTCTTAGTTGGTTTTCTCAATGTTCAACTCCCCCTTTTTTCAAAGCTGCTTCTCTATTAATTCTTCAAGATCTTTATTGGAAGAAACTTCCCCCATAACGGTCTGACTTTGCGCCGACTCCGACGCCTTTCTTTTTGGGTTTCGCCTTCACTTTTGCCTTGGCTTTGGCTTTCGGTTTCCTCGGTGACCAAGAGCAAATGATTATTCATGGGCGGCCCATCATGGACAATAAACATCCCACAATATCCCATAGAAACCATGGTTTTTTGTAGGGATATTCCACAGAAAAAAGGGACCATACAATGGGCGGGTGTTTCATATTAGGGTGATGGGATCGGTGCATAAGACTCCATACTATTATATCATGATAATCACCAATACCCAAGAGGAGAATGATGGATTATTCTACGGTGATAAAAAAAAGGTGCAAAAACAACAATCACATGCAAAAACATGCAACATAAGGCAACAACAAAAAAAACGAGATCCCTGGGTTTTGCAACATCGCCAAAGGGTCGATCTTAAGTGATAGTTGAGTTACCTCATACAACTGCATCGCAAAAAGAAGGTGTCACCCTTCAGATTTTGAAAGATAAACTTCAGATCACATGAAAAATAATCTACACACACAATTCTGAGATATCACCATAAAATGGTTGGCTTCATACCCTTAAGCCATGTGATGAAACTGTAACACTCATTCACCAAACTGAAAGCTCCGGCCGTTTTGGGATAGTTACTGCATTTTATCTCAGCCATCATTCCGTGATGTCGCGCGGTGACTCCTTTCGGTGTCATCAAGCATGGCTGGGAAATCCCCGCACGAAATGCATGTGTTCATAGGACATTTCTCATCATCGATCTATAGGGTATTGTCCAGCAAGCCACGTTTCATTACTGGAGGTACACAATAAACCGTATTGAAACTTGAATCTTCAACCTTTCTGTTGGTAAACATAACTCTTTCTGTTGGTTCATTCCGAAAGAACGCCAATTCTTGCGGAAATAACCCTCCCCAGTTAATGTCAAGTTCGTACCAATGACCAAGCCCCCCGAAGGTAGGTACCTAGGGAGAAGGTTCTGTTAAGGTTTTTACCCTAGATAATCAACGTCCTAACTTAAAGTCATAAGAGATCAGCTTCGAATTGATATCCATCTACTTTCAATTGATTTTCCTTTAAACCTAGAAGAGATCAGAGTAGGAAGGATATCAATGGATATCAATCTACTGTCAAATGATTTTCGTTTTTAATCTAGAAGAAATCAAATTGTTATAGTAAAGATTTCTTTTGATATGAATCTACTTTCAATTGATTGTCCCTTTTAAACCTCGAAGAAATCTAGGGGCCGGGCCAAGGTTGATGAATTAGGGGAAACCCTTCCTATTATTCGGGGGAGAAATGGGCTCATGCGGGGTACCCTTTGGGAGCTTCTCAAAAGATGGTTTTTAAACGGATCTCAATGCATAGATTGATCATTGTGTTTTTCTTTATTAGCCAAGAATTTGGTTTGAACCAAGACTGGAAGACTGAGCCTGTGATTGCAAAGTCACAAACATGTGACTGCAAAGTCACAAAAACACAAAAAAGGCTGGTGCCAATGCAACAAAGTAATTGATTACTCGACTCGTATGATTGACCTTGTGGGGGAATCTCTGCCAGAGGTCTGTCAAAGTCAAATCTTCTCTGTGGAGGTTGAATAATTGGCTGGTACACATCCCCCGCTTTATTAATCATGGGGGGACAAACCCATTTAGTATTGCCAAAAGATCTTTCCCGTGTGAGGGTTGGTTAATCCCTAGTGGATTGTTTATACCAACTTGACAGTATTTTTGATGGTTACCCTCTGGTAAACTAACATAGCTATGGAAAATCACCATTTTCAATGGGAAAATCCACTAGAAATGGCCATTTTCAATAGCTATGTTAGTTTACCAGAGGGTAAAGCTTCCGAATGAGGAAGATCACCAAATGTCCT
>Ga0126342_10013942_pt1:10000-14213 | contig 14213 bp, 18 predicted proteins | sample Cyp1metagenome_FD_92528 | JGI IMG/M metagenome (GOLD analysis project Ga0126342, IMG submission 92528) | Coral microbial communities from Lord Howe Island, Old Settlement Bay, Australia - Cyphastrea 1 metagenome | ecosystem: Host-associated > Invertebrates > Cnidaria > Coral ...
AGCGATAGCTTTTAGGAACCAAAAAAAAAGATAGACACGTGATTTATCACCGGTTTAGTGTAGGATTTTACTTTCCTATCTGTTTGGGGGTTACTATAAAATATCTAGCCGTATAGCAACCCAACACAGATAGACAAGATTAGACCAGTATAAAAGCTGCACGAGTACGATATAACCGAACTAACATCCTGGAAAGATGATCCGGCATGTTTTCTTGGGGGTGCTTTACACGCTATAATTATATTACACCATTGCCAAAAAATGGACCCTGCCAAAGGTGTTTGAAAAGTGATGTTCCTCTAAAAATGTGTTTTTTTCTGATGGTGTGTGTTAGTCGTGTGGTAGAATATTGTGCAAAAAGTCCCGGTTGGAAACATGAATTTATATTAAAACATGGTCCTGACCCTCCAATGGTCCAACATGGCAAAACCCCCTCTCATCCACACACACCCCAAAAAATGAAATCCCAGCAAAATGTGTCGGCATCCTCATCCTCATCCTTACCATCTTGGCCATTCCCACCCACAAAATACCAACCAGCACCTTCTCTGGCGGGGCTGCAACTGCTACTTCCGCTGGCTTTTCGGAGGCCTGGAGGGTGGTGAGGCCCAGGCTAAAATCCAACACCGAGGTAAACAAGAAACATGATGATCAGCCACAAAATTGGGATCCACACAAATCAGCCTTACAACATTGTGACAAGTCCAGACCAAGAGATCTTAGTACTAGATCACCATGAAAAATCACAGACTAGTTGGGAATAGGTTATGATAGACCCCAATAGCGTATTGGATCTTTTTGGCCTTGTCACATGTTAAAAACGACTGGAGCATCGGCTGGAACCCAGTGCTACTCCAAGCTCCTCATCCTTTGCTTCGCTTGAAGGGGTTGGCTCCTGATCGCTGCTTGTGGGACGTAGCTGACTTGTGTGACTATTATTTGTTTACATGTTTCGAACTATATATATATATGTTTTAGGTAAGTAGTGGTCTTATAATCATATTTCAACTTGTAAAGACAGTTGGTTCACACCCAAAAGTGAAGTGAACGCATCTTCAATTTGGGCAAATTGATAACTGCCTTAAGGGTTTTGAAGGAGTGGAACCTGCAAACTTGATCAGGGATGCTCAGCCCACTACCTTCGTCTTCTCTTCCGACTGGGAACTCGGTTCCGTCGAGTGGCCCTCCTGGTCGCAGCATTGGCTCCAAATGGCCAGCCCTGATACCTTCAAATGCCTGGTGTGAGACCATGGTTTTTGATCGAAAAAAAATTAAATCCATCATCGGGACATATCTTAACTCATTGATTGTCCAATCAAAGAATATCTGAAACCTGTTCCGGTAAGACCTGGGTGTCCCGCGACAGGGAAGGCAGTTTCATTGATCTTCCGGGGTCAATCCAACATGGGGTCAGTTAAGGGTTTCGACTATGCCGTGGACAACACGGAAATCATGTACGTGTGTGTGTTTAAATTTTCTGGCCATAGATTCATGCTCATTCATGTAGATATGGAGAATCCACGAAAATCCATGCTTTACCGCATCTAAAAACATCTACTGCTCCACTTGGAGGTTTCCTAAAAGAGGGGTACCCCCAAATCATCCCGTTTAAAATGATTTTCCATTAGAAACCATCCATTTTATTCCATTTTGGGGTACCATGGGTAAGCCCATTTATGATCATTTATGGAAACCCCCATATTATGTTACCCTCTGGTAATTTAACATAGCTATTGAAACTCACCATTTTTAATGGGAAAATCCACTTTTTCTATGGTCATTTTCAATAGCTACGTTAAATTACCAGAGGGTAAGTTCCATTAATCCCATTTAAAAAAAACACCATGAAAACACTATTAGCCACCATTAACCACCATTAACCACCATTAACCAACAGGTTTTTTCAATATAAACCATCCAGCTATTGGCATACTCCCATTGAACTGCTCATCGGGTCGATGTTCGGCGTCCTGCGAGGAAGGGTCCACGGTGGAGTGATCGGACGCCTCAACGCCGCAGCCCTGAAATCCAAGGCTATGAAAATCCACTGAATATGCACACGCACATATAATATATATATATATATTATATATATATGTGTGTGTGTGGAGATGCATGCATACATATTACATTATATACACTATATATATATATGCCAATACATACCTATAACTATCGTATAAATAAATAAATCTGTATATATATATATATATGTGTATATGTATGTACACAGTGTGTAAATATTTTAATATATATATATAATGTATATGTACACAGTGAGTAGTTTATATATAGATATATACACATATATTTGCCTATGATGATGATGGTGATGATGATGATGATGATGATGATGATGATGATGGTAATGGTGATGACGATGACAATGACGATGACGATGACAATGACGATGACGATGAGGATGAGGATGATGATGATAATGATAATGATGATGATGATGGTGATGATGATGATGACGAATACGATGACGATGACGATGAGGATGATGATGAGGATGATGATGATGATGACGACGATGAAAATGAATATGAATAATTCAAATCTGAATATGAACATGAACATGAATACAAACACACAAAGATGAACATAAAAGATGGAGAAACAAAGTAAACCGAAGACCCAGCCGCTGCCTTTTCATCCGGCACATCCGTTTTTTCAAGGGCCTGGAACGGCCATGGGGAAGATGATTTTATGATGTTTGGATAAATGCCTCACTAAATACCCCAACATAATCTTGGATATTAGCTAAGCCAAATGTTCATGATGTTTGGCTATTCATCCCTGAATATATGCCATATCAAGATTTATTAAGTAGGCGTAGGCCAAATAGGAAAAGAACTGTTGGGATGATTCCTGTGACTCAACCCTCCAAACCATTGTGCGCTCATCCACTCCAAAGTTCAAAACCCTAGCGGCTTTTGTTTGGCTATTCTTCAGATACAGATATGTGTTGGAACTCCCTATTTCTATGCCGTCAACAAAAGCAGTGTGGCTGTGCATCGTTCATGCATATATATAGTATCTATTCATATCTGTCTTTATTTAATTATATATATATATATTTACAAGTACATGCCGAGCCCTCCATTTCCGTCGCAGTGCCTCGTGTTCCGGTGCTTCTAAGGGCAGCAGGGCCGGCAACGCATCTCCTCATAGATGATCAGTCTGTGATCAAGCGAAGGGGATTATGTCAGATATCACTCAGGGAATCTTGGGGATATTCCCAGGAATCACAAGCAACCCTAGCCACCAGCGCTGGCTGAGCAAAGAAGCGAAAACATCTGCGGACAAAAAGAAAGGTATGGGTAATGTCAAGCTCAATGTCTTCTTCACCTCTGGGCTATTAAATTGGGGTCCCACTGTAGTAGCAAACGTTCACAAGAATCGGGGAACCCCCCTGATGAATCAACCAGGATTTGTTGACATATACTTTTTTGGGGGGTAGGGTGATGACGGCACGGTTTCAGAATACTAATTATCTCACGAATTGTCCCTGGGTCAACGGAAAAAATGAACATAAGATTAACATGAATAAATGTGATGAACAGAGGTACAAGATGGCACAAGAGATAAAAGCTGAGATATCAGATATCAGTATGGTCTCTTTGGACAACCTTGGACGCTCCATCTTCCGGTGTCGAACGGTTGGCCCAGGCACCATCTTGGATTGTCACGTCGTTGTTCTCCGCATCTTCACACCGAGCTTCGTTGGAAAGGCTGGCGGCACAGCGACAGAAAGGTGTCAATAGAAAAGCCATGGCGCCACAGCGGATACAGCGGGAGGACACTGAAGAGTTCTTGGGGGTGATGGGGCTGCGATTTTTTGGGGGCATACGACCACGGTAATAATAACCACCAAAAGTTTGGATTGATCACCCCTATAACCACGGCTTCTTTACCTTCCATCAATGAACACAGACACACAGACAGCTCTTTTGCTCGGGGACTTGGACTTGGTCCCTGTTTTTGGGGTGCTCAACGGGTTGAAACTAATATCTTCAGCATCAGTTCATGATGAATCATTCGTACCTTCAGTGTGTCTAATCAGTATTGTCTAGCGCCTATACTATTCACCAATTGTAATGTGCTACCTTGACCTAGGTGGGTTCTGGATAGGGTAGGTTTTTTCAAGAGTTATATTGAGAGATTTTGAGTTATAAAGAGTTTTAAAATGAGAAAACATGGGAAAACA
>Ga0126342_10013943_pt1 | contig 14213 bp, 17 predicted proteins | sample Cyp1metagenome_FD_92528 | JGI IMG/M metagenome (GOLD analysis project Ga0126342, IMG submission 92528) | Coral microbial communities from Lord Howe Island, Old Settlement Bay, Australia - Cyphastrea 1 metagenome | ecosystem: Host-associated > Invertebrates > Cnidaria > Coral ...
AAAATCAACACCATGACTACAAGAACAACAAACGGCTGCGGATACTCATCACATGTAGTCACAGTCGACCTTGTTCCAAGCCGGGCAAACCCCCCCGGCGGAGCCAACATGTTGCAACATGTTACAACGTAGAAGTTGTTTGAATTGTATCAAGTTGTATCAACTCATACAATTCTTGGCGTGACATCACTCCATGCCCCGTTGTGCAACCGAGCGTCTGTCGCTGGACACCTGGAGTTCAGGTCTCCGCAGGTCACAAAGACCATCCAATTTCCAGGTCGAAGATATGGGATGGAACCCCGACCTCTGAGCGCTCGAGATGTCACTCCGAGTCGAACCGTATGCATTATTATACATTGTAATATACAGTTAATATACTACGTAGAGAATCGTAGAGATTTACATGATATGAAAATCTATGGAAATCTTTGGTCATTTTGGAGATAGGCACAGGTGCTTACAATATCAGGTGTAGATCTGATATGATAATATGTGTGACATCCTGTGCATACAATACAATGGATGGCATAGATGTGGCATTTGGATGTGTTTGGATACATTTGGTAGGCCATGCCACCATAGTGCACCTAGAAAGGGGGTTTAATAGTCAGGCAACAAAAACTACATATCCCATCTACAAGCACCAAAGAGAGGAACCAATTCTCACTCATTGTGGGTTCAGTTTATGCGGCCCTGAGCACAACCAAACAATATTTTAACAGAAAAATCGCGAAATAGAAAGAAAACCCTGACAGTCCTGGGAAGTCCTTTTACAAACTCTCCAGCAAATAACCTGCAGCCACGAGGCTTAGACTAATGGTCATTTTCGTTTTGAAGCTCATATGCATCGCAACCTTCAGATTTTCAGTCGGATCTGGTTGTCTGAAAGACACGGGGACCGACTTCAAGCACGTCTCAGTGAGAACAGGGTCCACACACCCACCATCCTCCGCGATCTGTGAAATGCACGGCGAGGACTCCGGAAAAATGAAAATGCGTGACGTAGGCGGCTCTGAAGTCAGATTCTGATGTCGCGCCACCATACGCAAGCGCCATATATCATAATATGGATTTTCTGGGATGGTGAAGATGTGAAAAGCTGTGCGACCATATTGGCCCCCATAATTCAAGGTGAAATTCCTCCGGCCCCAATCTCTGCTGGGTTTGATCTGCGCCTTCAGCTGCACCATGGCAGGGAAGCTCGTGGCGACCACTGAGGTGATATGCAACGTGGGCGCCGGGTTGAGGCCGTTGATGCAGTACAAAATCTCGTCAATGGCAGGGACTTGGCATTCGCCTACTCAGATCGACTCAGCAGGTGATCGATATCGGGAACGTGGATGACGTGGATGACTTGAGGGGACTGTCATAGCCCCAATAATATGTATGAAAACAATGAGAACACATATTAGACTTATTAGACTCCTCCCCCGGCCAACGTGTTTGCATACCGAATATCTCATATCTCTGTAAAAAACTGTGCCCTAGTTCTGCAACTCTGAAACCACCGACATCGACTTCCTTCAGCGCTTCTGTTCCCTTGCCTTCTGCAGTGACTACACCCTGTCGATGCAAGGAAACATAGTTGCTACCTAGGATGTTGAGTTGGGACCATTGAATCAAAAGCAACAACGGGGAAGGCGGGAGGCTGCCACTCATTCTAGCATGCCTTTGGGAGGCATCTATATAGCTTATCATAGCTTATCATAGCTTATCATAGCATTTCTAATTGATTTGTATTGATGATCTCTATCATCATCTGACCATCTGTGGGTGCCGTGGGTGCCATGCAGCTTCGAACACCGAGGCACTATATCCAAACACGGTTTCCACACTTCGCTCGACACAACGACTGTCATTTCGGTCCATCGGAGCTTGCGCACTCACTTCCAAACGCAGTTCGAAGGAATTCTTCACTGTGTCAGGATCTGGGATCACCTAAGACGTTGCGGCAAGGTGCTAGACTCCGCTGGACAAGAACATCACGCCAAACGCATCAGACCTACTATAGCCTTTCAACAGGTTACTAGGTCACTCTCTACACACCAACAATGAGGATGCCATAACTTCAACATGAAAAAGCACTTGCTCTCAAACACATCCAATAGCGACCAGCCTCTCTAATGCATTCCAAGGCTCCATATCGAAGCGTGGATTTCCCATCTGGCTGCTGTAGCTGGTACACGTGTATACGAGTCCATTGCTTGTTGGCACGGGATAGCATTGGCCCCGAGCCAAGGGCAGGCTGAACGCCACGGCACAAACAAACGCTCGAAGACCCTTCATGACATGGCGGCCAAAGCGAAGAAGTTCGGTGCAAAAGGAATATATGCTTGATTGGCACTCCTGGCTGCCTATGAACATCATAGAATTTGGGAAGAAACTCTTCTTCGATGTCATACCTTGCTGGAACAAAACTTGGGGTGTCCTGCTGGGCGGCATGTATTAAAAGGCTGAGGTTCCACGATGTGTGAGGTTCTCTATATCATTACCACGGCTACTGATCCAAAATTGTCTCGAAGCCAACAAATCATTGGTCACGCAGTGTCACAAAGGTGGCCAAAAGTCTCCAGCTAGTGAGCAACTGATCTATTCCCATACAATGGCCGGTTTATTCTGGTCTCCCATTTGCAAGGTAACGATATAGTCTATAATGATCTATAATGATATATAATTCCCATTATAATCATGATATCACCAAATGGTACTGCCAATGGCTGCCATTCCCCGAACAAAATCACTGCACCGCCAGGTCCGCCAGGTGTCGGAATCGATGTCAGGAGTTGTTTGGGATCACGTAGCGAAATCTGCAGATTCAGGGTATCACCTCGTTTTTTGTGCGTCGAAATTCGCAGCGAAATGCATCGAAGGCAACACATGGGAACCATCCAAATTATCCAACCAGATCATTGGGGATCATTGGGGATTTCAACATATTTCAACCATAGATATATCCTGTTAACAGCTATGATGATGGAATATCGGGACCTTTCTATTGGGCATAAAATGGATTAAAATGGCACAAGTGATTTTGAAGACCTCTATGATATCCTATGATACCTCCATGATACTATGATTTCTTATAACCATTGGACATGGGTAGGATTCCATCCTAATGGGTTGGTAATTCAACCCCTGCAATTCACGATTTTCACCAGAGTCTATGTCATACTATGTATGGCCATCCCATTTCATATGAGTATACACACCTTCCACTTGTTCTTCCAAGCAACCCATAAAACAAAGCCCCAAGGCGTTCTTCGACATGCTGGCGAGGACGCAGGAAGTGGTGGCAAAGGCCACAACATGCCCACCTGGTATAGGCAAACTTGGGGAGTTCACTTACCCTGATTTTCGGACCCATATGATCATATGTATATTTTACGAGGTGCCAGGAATAGATTTCACCCGCAAAAAATTAGCTTTCGCACCGCTTCACAAATGAAGCTTGAGAAACATGGTGGCAGTGGCCGCATTTAGCTTGCTAGACCAGGGATACCACCAACATCCGCAGGGGGCATGTGAACCACAGCGCTCTCATTTCTCCGAAACGCAAGTGAAAGGAACGGTGATCAAGCGAAACCTCGCAAATTGAGGTGGGTGAGACAGGAAACGCAGGTGTTCCGTTCGCACCCTCTCACTCAACTCATACCAAACATCAAATATGTTCACTTTATATTATATATATATATAATATCCATCAAACAATATATGCACATATCTCATCACATATATCCATATTCATACACATACAATCATACACAAATACATATAAGTAAACATCATACATATCATATAGATATAGCATATTATATTATAATATATAATATATTACTGTATATTATATATATATTATATGTGTGTGTAGTGGTACCGTACAGCTGGACAGCTGGACACTTTGATCCATCGGCTCAGTACTGCACCGAGAATTGGTCACCTGGTGCGACGTTCATCGGGATGCTGACCTGGACGCTAAAGCCCTCGGGCGTTGTGACTTCCACCAGGGTGCCGGGTGTGGCCTTGGGCAGTGACACCAGTGTCGGTCTGGGACGGCTTGAGGCAGTCATTTTCTATGCATTCCATTCTTTTCCCATCAATTCCCATCTATTCCCATGCATTCCCATCTGTTCCCATGAAAAGAAAACACCAAGAAAAACATGTGAAAGTCAACTCAAGTCATAAACATGCCGTCCAGCCGCCCAGCCCATGTGAATATCCCACACCAGCCCAATGATCGCAGCTTGGCGACACCTTTGGGGCATTGCACCAGGAAGGTCCTCGGAGCCTTGCGGGATGTGAATCCCAAGGGGCCGCTAGGCAACCTAAAGGGTAAAGAGAAACAATATTATGTGTATGATTTACACATATTTAGACATATTTATACATATTTATACATATTTATATGATAGTCATACCAGGTCAATAGTCACACATCGTTCTCATTGCCGCAGATTTTCCTGCCTATCCATCAATCGCTGGAAAACATATGAACAGAAAAGATAGGAGTCCTGAGACCAGCAACCCTCAACGGCCCTCAACTCCCAACCGTCCCATCGCCAGCTGCATCAGCTGCAACGGGCATTTTTCGCTCAGCACGTGCTGTACAGCATGGGTCCGAGCCAACATCCCATGACAGGCGAAGTGGGGCAGCTCCCCAAACTCGTTGGCCATGATGTAGGTCCGGTAGTACCTGGGCAAAACACCACCCCCAAAAAAAAACGAAATCTGACCTGGCAAAATCCAGACACACATCATTTTATACCATTTCCAACAGTAAATTTTCCTCCAAGCTATCTTTTTGAAGTGGGGTAGACCCTGAACATCCACAAGACATGGGCTGTTCAGTGGCTGTTCTAGATTCTTAGATGCAGAATTCCAAGGCGCCTCAGATTTGGAAGCGGACCCTCAGTTCTAGCATGTGCTTCTACCTTGTCCGTGCTCAGGGAATCATAGTATATCATAGTTCAACCAGGTGAAACATGTTGAAACCAGGCTGCAGCTCTAAGTCCTGCTGGTTGCCACGTTTCAGCAACTCGCGGTGAGCCAAATGCGCTCGCATGGATTTGATGCCCTTCCGTTCGATGGAGAAGCCACCATCCTGCCACTGGAAGGACCCATGACTTTCTCACCGAGGGGGCGATAAAGCATGATATTATATGTACTTATATGTCAGGTATGTCAGGTATCTTGACCCGGTGAGCCTTCATGAAAACAACTCCATATCTCCAACGAGCCAATCTTTTTCCATCTACGACTGCAACCGAATGATTGAGTCATCTTCCATCCCAGCCTCCGTGCCATGACCGGCTGCGAGAATCTGGTACTTCTGGAGCCACGGTCTATAGCCTTCCAGTGGGACAAATGTGATGCCCAAAGGCTGGAGGCACTACAAAATCTACAAAATTTCACTTTGGGTCTGTGGCCAGACGGTTTGCAAGGGTAACTTCAACCCCACTTCCACATCATGACCAGAGAAAATGTCTGATTTTGGGGCTCAACTATCTATCATTGTCTATCCAATATCCACCGTTCCGAGCCGCAAGACATAGCAAAATCCTGCGCCGAGGCACCGCAGTTGGCATAGTGCAGCACCACCGGCGCAGCCGCCTGGCTGCAGCGCATGCTCCTCAGCCTGGCGTTCGCATCGGAGGCGAAGCGATGCACCCCAACCGGCAGCGGTAAGGGCTGCTTCAGCCGGCATGCGGCCTGGAAATCAGCACACCAGCAAAAAACATGGCAAACGGCAAACGTCACTTTTTTTTTCTCACTCATGATTCAATGAATCAATGATTCAATGATCATTTCATCACTATTTCCAGCTTTGTCTAGCTTGTATCTGCTTTCGGAAATAGCGTGGCAAGAGATGCCAACAGAGTCAGAGTCAGCTTTTTTTCCCCTATTGTTACCTCATCTCTTCTGCCTCAAGGGCTCAACGGCAAGCCTTGCCATTGCCATAGGCGGTGAAGAAACATGGAAGATCTTCATGCTGCCAGCGCTTCCCTGGCGGCTCCTCAAAGGACAATAATACAAACCAAGCCGTTCCAACATTGTCTCAAAACATCTCAAGGGGCTATATTGAATTGGAATTGGACATTCTCAGATGGTCTACAGTACGCGTTCCAGATTTTGAATGTTCCGCCACAGCCCTCATGAACTCACATCTGATCACATCTGCCAACTCTCCGCTTCCAGCTCCAATTTCTTCCAGCTCCTCGTCTGAGTCAAATGGCTCCTGGTCATCAGCATCCAGTGCCGGCAGCTCCAGTTGCAGCTCTTGCACTACTTTCCGCCGCGCCAACCTTCACAAGTTGAGGTGCCATGATCAACAAATATGGGGATTTTTCATGAGCACACATGGGACTTAAGCATAGAAAATTGGGGCTTACTTAACTGAACAATACTGAACATGGGTTTCTCGAGAAAATGATGACTCTCACCACTGGAGTTACTGGATTTTGGGAGGCCCTATTTTTTGAACAAATCCATCTTTACTCGCTACCACATCTACCACTCTAACAAAATCCAACAGCTTTAATCCCTTGATATTCCTTGATATCCCTTGTAACTTGTATCCACTCAGCATGTGCCTCACCGGCAGAATGGCCATATCGAAGCTCCGATTGCTGCGGACGTCTTCCGGATCCGAACCTTTGGCAATCTGTCGCTGTCGCCATCGCTGCAACTTCTCGAGGTATCGTTCGCCGTGGGGCTTTTCGGACGCCGACTCTTTCAGAAAGTTCCTTGGAGACATTGGAGACCAGTTGCTTAGTTGCTTCAGGTCCACATACCAAAGCTCATTCCAAAGATTTCCCCGGCATTCCCCAACTGTGTTTTTTTTTTTGCATTCTCTTAGGGAGAACGGGGAACTACAACAAAACATGGCAGTAGACCCCAAAAAAACAAAAAGGATCAAAGAGGCCAATGTGAGCTGAGAGTCTGATGTACCTTGAAGAGTGACACCTCTTCAAAGCAATTCACCACTTCCAGCGACTCGGGCACGGCCTCCAGATTGTTGAACACCACTTGGTCCAGCTCAGGGGGCAACCTCCAGACATGATTTCTGCAAACTGGTGGATGTTCATTCATGGACAGCCTCATGGACTGGGCACTTCTTAGCACCTGGGCTAGTTCATGCTAACTGCTAATTGTCTCTCAAGCACATCGACACAGCCATCATCGCGACCATCTGTCTTGACATACGATCCTACCAGTGATGATCATTCAGCTAAGCAACTCTGCAAAGAAGCTCCGCGCATCTGAATGCTTGGGCACCAAAAGGGCCTCGTCCGCATCAATATGCAGCAACCACTCCTTGCAATCTGAACAGTGCAGCTCTCAACGCGAATCATCTTAACCATCTGAATGTCAAGGAGTCTTGAGATTCAATGACTGCCTGTGGTTGCTTCATGCTGTTTCCATGTTGCTTCATATATCATAATGGACTCCATACTGCAGGTGAGGCACGCAACCTTGCTTCTGGGCTTCGTCCAGGGCAGTCTCAATCACAAGGCATTGCCGACTTTGAACATCTCGCAATTCCCATAGCCTCGAGCAGTCTCCCTCCGGATACCGGGGAGGGACTTGGGCAGGGATGGCGGAAAGTCTTATAAAGAATCAGAATAAAGTGAAAGTCCTGTCAACGCAACTCATCCAATCTCACAGTCACCTCCCTCACTTCCCCATGCACAGCTTCAGATTCAAATCATGAGTCACACATGCACACAAATGTAGCTGCTCATTATAGCCTGCAACATCCATGCACATATCTGCCACTACCTATCCAGCTTGCATCCGTAATTATATACACAATATGCTGTAGTGTAGTCATGAGTCATGTTGATACATCCACCAATGTATACACATATTGTGATGATATATGATGTAGTCATGATACATTTTGCATCATATCCAGCTGAGATTTTCGCGACGCGACTCCATGGTCTCCGCATAGATGCCGCCCTTCTGCCGACGCTGCTGGAATCGCGATCCACGCAGCGTCTCCATCCACCAGGCGTTGGTGCAGCGCCGCACGCGGACACCTGCACCATAGCCAGTCTGATTGAGCAATTGTCCACATTCACGTGAAGATTATACAACCATACGTTTTGACCCATTTAGGAGGTACATGGCCATGTTTCTGCTATTTTCTTTCTCCTCTGAAGACCTACCATAGGTTCAAAACCTACAAATCTTGCAAAGTTTCAGGAAAACCCCCGGGCTGCAAGAGGAAAAAACACATCCTCCAAGGGAATCACAACAATCACAATGCATCTTGGACCTTTTTTTTGCGCCCTATGTCTTGTACCAACTTTCCAGCCACTCAGCAAAGCACACAATTTTGGAGGCTTGACTTGCGCCCTGCCTGGTAACATTTCAGCAACCTCAATCGCTTGCAACCTGGACTGGCACAGAATATTGCAGAATCAAGCACTAGGGCAGAATGTCAGTCAGTGCGGTCGACGCGTTTAAGTGGAATAAAACGTCTTTGCATTGTCTTTACATGATTACATCTGATTACATGCCTTTAGTAGCAAAAACTCCGAGAACTAGATACGTGACAACATCTGAACTACTTTCATTTCATTCTGTTTTCATTCCTGAGGATGAAGCTCATCAGGGTCATCTGGCGCATCGAAAAAGAGAATCACCAAGTCGAAACCGATGCGATAGTGGTAGGTCCTCAGGTAGAAACCATGCCCAAAGGATGGCAACCCTATGCACACCAATTAGCATCAACAGCTCATGATACTTCATCATACTTGACTATACTTCTGGATATGGTTCCCTCAACCGCGTCAACCGGGTTCTATTTCCTCATGGAGGCCTGCTACCAAGCATCACAAAGCTTTGAACCACAGCAGCAGGGACACCACGCAGCAGTGTCGCAACAGCCAGCTTCGGCATTGTGGGAGCTTTGCACGGCAGTTGGCCACCTGAAGCAGCTCGCATACCTATGTGGAACCAACTTTTGAAATGGAACCAAACTTGTCCCAGAGGTGGTTTAAGTGAAACTTTTTGGGGTGCTTGCTTGATATAGTTGTAGTAGTTGGATATGGTTGGAAGTCTGGATGGTGAAACATGACTAAACATAGTTAACATCTGGTAAAACAGTATTGCGCTTGACTCGTACTGGAGCGGGACTTTGACGTGGTTTCGATTGTACGAGGTTTGATCAACCTCCCGGCTCCGTTCATGTTCAGTTTCATGCCTCGGTGCAGATCCTACCCCCCCCGGGGCATCGCAGTGCAACCGTTGTAACCTCATTCCTGGCCTGGATCCTTCTGATCCTTCCGATCCTTCAACCACCACACCGGCTCGGCGCTCTCGGAGGGTGGGTGCCAGAAGCTCAACCAGCTCTCCTCCACTTTCTTGGCATCCGGCGGTCGAAGATGCCCCTGCGGTGTGAGACATTGTGAGGCAATGTAACTAACCATCATTTAGCATAAGCAGCCAAGAAAAAAGATGTACTCCCTGGCAAAATAACATAGACATTTTTTTAAAAAAAAAACAAACTATTTTTGGCCCAGGATAAAATTGGGGGGTGTTTCTGGTGCGGGATGGTCCAGGCTAACCTCAAAAATCACGATTTTGGCAATTTCAGAGATTAACATGGAACTTGGCACTTTTACGCGGTATTTATATACACGGTTTTGGGTGAAAATGGTGGTTCTTCCAAAATCTCCATGCAGGGTGAATGGAAATTCCGGAAGAGGACTTGCCCTTTATGAGAACAAAAACCATAACTTTTACACAAGGGCGTCCTTGCTGAAATAGAAGGCTTGGGTTTCCCCGGTTCTTCTCCCAAATTGTGGTTCCTCCATTTTTTTGGCACAAAACTGTGGTTCAAAGGGGGGTCCCCTCTCTGAGACCCAGAAAAGATTTTTTTTTTTTTAGCAGGAGCGTTGATCCATTTTGAATGATCATATTTCTCCAGAAAATTGGGTACCATACTTGATCGCAATTCCTGCAGGGGACAGGTTCAAGGGTGGCGCCTTTCTGAGATCCAGAGAATCAATTTTTAAGTAGGAACTCCCTTTTGAAATTGAATTATTTTGAATGGAGATCGTTCATTTTTTGGGACATTGGGGCAAACCAGTTGACTTTCCCAACATGTGAACCTCAAATCTTAACATAGAAGCAAATAGAAAATTCACGGGGTATATGTTTTCCATGTTAAGATAAAACCCCTGACCGCAGGTGCCATGTTAACAGAGGGTTTTCTCGTCTTTCGATGTGTATGTTATTTGCAAGGGTGTAACAGGATTAAGAAGATGCAACATGATGCAACATGCGACGCAGCGAAATTGAATAAGAGACGCAGAAACATAACATTATGTTGTTTAAAAACAATAAGATATTTACACCTGCTTCATGAGGCTGCAAAGCAGTAGCATCTTCTCATATCTTCTCATATCTTCCGTACACCAAAAGGTGCTCCGAAGGCGACCTGCTGGAATGGAACACCCAGAGCAGCAGCACGGCGTAGAGCTGGCGTAAACGGCCACAGCTCCTGGCCGAGCTCTGCCGAAGTTCACAGATCTTCACAGCATGTCACGGCCGCGCCTCATCGTCTTGCTCCTTTTCGATGAGTTTTCCCAATCCTTGGTACAAGTTTTTGATGTTTTTGTTAGCCCAAACTTCCATTCTCCCACTCAGGTGCAGGCTAAGAATTGTTCAAAAAGCAAAACCTTCACGTAAATTTGAAGGCGAGCAATGGTCAAAAAGCAAAACCCTCACGTGAATTTTGTGTTGTCTAAACTGTACGTTGCAGCAAATGGCCACATAAATTGCCACACCGGCTCTGCCACGGCACCCAGGGCGGCGCCGTCGATCAACACGAAGCCACTGGGAATGGCCCGAGCCCAAGCCTCGTCCTCTGCCAAGCGCAGCCAGCCCACTACATCCGGTGCTGCCTCGGAGGCTGAAAATAAGGCTGCCCAAGAATCAGATTCAAATTGAGTTCTACTATGTTCTACTTGTTTTTTTTTCGTATGTTGTTTGGCCTGACCATTCCTATATAAGGCACACCCAGTTGTGGATTCCCATGAGCTGCAGTCGATGCTTCCCCCTTCAATAAAGGTGTCTTCGTGTGACCCACCACGGTGCTGCAAGTGTTCTTCTGCCCCAACCCCAAAAAACACCAACTGGTAGTTTTTATCTGTGTAAAAATGTCATTTTTAGAAACCGCCAACTTCTTCAGCCAACTTCTCTCCACCGTTGAGTTGCTCGGAAGATTTCGCCCGCGGCCAGGACGTGAACGATTTCTGCTTGGGTCGAAGGCTTCGCTCGAATCGCCACCCGTGGGCGATGCACCGTCCGGTACATTCACCAGGCACCCGTAGTGACAAGTGGCAGCGGGCATCACAAAGAACCGGGTGAAATATGTGACAAATTATGATAAATAGTGTGCTTCTGCGCTCTTGTAGCAAGGCAAAAGTAGATCTGAATCTTTCAGGGTTCTTTCTTTAGTTTAAAAATATTATGGCCAGAAACAGACCAGTGTGGGCTTCGGACGGGCGCTCTGATCTATGACCAAGTTCCCGTGTTTCTACATGTGACCCAGCACTTATTTATAGAACCATGTTCAAATTTGCTGCAAGTAACGTAAGACTTTCAAGCTTGTGAAAGCTGCCGAGGAACAACGGCGGAGGCACAAAACTACATGTGCTACATGAAGCTTCTAGGTCTTCGATGTGAAAGCAACCGATAGGCGAGCTGCAACTGCTACGTCTACGTATGGGCTGCTTCCTGTTTGGTGCACTAAGGCCACGCCCTTCCCGAGACATGGCACAAAAATGTAGTTATGTTATGTTATGTTATGTTACTACACCAACATGGATAACATGGTCGTGCAACGAATTTTTTCTGGTGCCACTAATTGCCACTACCTTCACAGCTCCAAACCAGCTCCAAACCACGCCTGCTGTGGCGCCGATGCTCCAGCATAGGGGTCAACTCGCTGCCTCAGGTGACAAAATGTGACAAACATCCCAGTGCTACACCCCCCACTGTAGCCGAGTGGCGGAGGTGGCGCGGCTGGTGCGGCTGTTGCTGGCACCTGGTCATGTCTCTTAACAAATCACGTGCAAATGGACTGCGGTAGGAAAAATGGCACCAAATTGTGGACAAGTGAAGTTTCCGGTGGTCAGAAGGAGTTTCAATCTACTTGTTGATTCAATATGGATTGCACGTATGCTATACAACAAAGCCAATGCCACGACCACCCCCAACGAATCTTGAGGCAGGCGCAGGTGGTTGTTGAAATGCCGCAGGCTGCTGGTATATCGAGGGCTGCGCTGCTTGCTTTGGAACAGGTTGAGCAGTGCAGGTGGGCGTTCTGGCCCCTCCTGGGGTGATGCCATTTCCAAAAGCGGAGGAATCCCTCCTGCTGAGATTTTTGGTCAACCTATGCCAACCTACAGTGACCTACAGTTTTTCATAGTTTTTTCCACATTTTCTCCCCAAGCTTTTGGGACCCAGCTGCGCTCCTTGGCTGGACATCTGCATCATTCCAGCTGCCAAGACGCCAGCACCAGCTGCGAGCGGAGCTCCCGCACCAACAGCTCCGACGCCTGCCGCGGCTCCTCCCGTTAATGCTGTCAAAAATTGACAGAAACCTGGGCCCAGGGGAAAAAGGTGGGGATGTATGGAGATGGCCACCATCTTGCAGCTAGTGTAGATCTTCATGGATTTTCAAGAGCCCAAACCTTCGATTGATTGATGCAAGTCCTTTCCAAGGCACAAGCGCAGCACACGAAACAGCAAAAGAGCCTGAGCATGGTGGAGTGCTGGCCACAGGGATCCACAAGGGAATACACCTTTTCTGGCCATTGTGGTGGGAGATGGTAGGGGGCACAAATGCCTGACCTTTGCACAATGGTCAGCTCAAAGAGCCGGATTGGTAACCATGGTAACCCCTAAGCTGTTTTTAAGCCTTTAATCGAACTGTCACTGCGGGGAAATGCTGCGCGGTTGACATTACCCAGGCATGTTTGATTTTCGTTTGGTTCCCCCATCAGACCACTACCTGCGTCCCTTGAGAAACAGCGCAAATCTTGAGAAAAAAATGTGAAACAAAAAATTGGTGGGAGCACCTGCAATGAACATGCGTACAAATATTATATATATACGTATATATACACGTTAAAAGGCTTTGGCCCAAAACTCCCCCCATCGTTTTTCGGTGAGAGGCTTATTGGCCATCGCCTAAGTGGGCTTCCGCGCTGATTGCCCACGGGTCCTATATCCTGTATCGTGTGGCAACAGGACTGACCTTGTGTTACTTGCGCCTGGGAACTTCACTGTACATTGGGTATTGGTTTGTCCCCAATTTTGTCTTTCTTTCTGGACCATCTAGTTCTTCGAGTTGCATTGGATCTTTCTGGCTCTGCGGTGGCCGACAATGGTGCATTATTCACTGGCTCTGCGGTAGCCGACAACCGGGGTTTTCTTTTTGATTATCTGGCTCTGCGGTGGCCGACAACCGAGGTTCAATACAACAATTTTCTTTGAGCTGCACCGGGCGGAAGCTCTTATATTTACAATGTTCCTTTTGCTGTGTACTTATATAACTGGTTTTGGCCAGGTACAGTGCAATTGGGTCTCATTTTACTATTTACCTTTTGCTTGGTACTCAACTGGTTAAGCCCTGGTACGTTGCAACTGGTTTTTGATTTATATGCTCATTTTTGCTGCTTTTCCTTCTGATTATCGTCGGCTGGGAATCTCATTCAAAATTACAATCCAAACCGGAACCCAGAAGACGAAGGCATGCCGCTTGAGGCCAGCGGCGCGCCGTGCCTGGTTTTTACACCGCAAGGGGGGTGGTGCTACGTCAATTTCTACAAAGATCACCAAGCAGAAAATGGAGAACTGTGGCCGTGGCAGTGCGCTGCCATCGAATCAACAAGAAAAGTATAGAAAAGTGCTATAAAGTGTACCATTTGCCATGCACACTGGACAAGTGGAACTCGTCACAATACCCAACCGAAGCAGCAGGCGTATGTCTCTGTATTTCTGTATGTCTGTATGCCTGTCTGTATGTATGTATGTACGTACGTATGCATGTATATGCATGTATATGTCTGTGCATGTCTGTGTATGTCTGTGTATGTCTGTGTATGTCTGTGTATGTCTGTGTATGTCTGTGTATGTCTGTGTATGTCTGTGTATGTCTGTGTATGTCTGTGTATGTCTGTGTATGTCTGTGTATG
>Ga0126342_10013944_pt1 | contig 14211 bp, 9 predicted proteins | sample Cyp1metagenome_FD_92528 | JGI IMG/M metagenome (GOLD analysis project Ga0126342, IMG submission 92528) | Coral microbial communities from Lord Howe Island, Old Settlement Bay, Australia - Cyphastrea 1 metagenome | ecosystem: Host-associated > Invertebrates > Cnidaria > Coral ...
GGTGGGGTGGGATGTTAACGTTCATTGGCACTTCCACAAGTACGTGATGCTACGCCTCTGCCCGTTCTTCTGCAACTTCCACACAGACGTGATGCTACGCCACTGCTTGTTCTTCTGCAACGTCCAAACAGACGTGATGCTACGCCACTGCTTGTTCTTCTGCAACTTCCACACATACGGCGTACATCAAGCAACTGTCTTGATTCGACTTCGGGCCTCTTGAAGAAAAAAACGCTGAGAGGCTTGTCGATGGAAAAGTTAAACCCTCAAGTTCGGAGACCCCTTTTTTTGCATCAAAATTGACGTTTCGCTGTGGCGAAACCATGAATTTGTGCTAATTATGCGGACGGTAAAAATTCCGCCGGGTAGTATATGTATATGATTGAACATGTATACTATACTATTATTTGGGTTGTCTGAAAATAAGATACCCCACAATTTCACGATTTATCGTGATTGTTCCCATTGAAATTGCCCTCTTATGGGTATGCCATGGTATACCCCCATGGTACTCACATTTTTCAGACGCCCGCGCTACATAGTTCATCTACAGACTACACTGATGCTACGCGTGGTGATCAATCCTTTGCGTGCGTTGCCGTGGCTATACAGTATGACACTTCACCGGCACCAAAAACACCCCAGGTTTGCCCCTGGTTTATTTGGGTTGGTCCTAAGAAGAGGTACCCCGCAAATTCGATAGATTATCATCATGGTTTCTTAACCTGCAGTGTTCTGGGTATCTACCCATGAACATAGCTGTTGATGATCCTGATCATGGTCACGATCACGATAATCATCAAATGTTATAGTAATCCTCCTCCTCCATCATCATCATCATCACCACCACCATCATCATCATCATCATCATCACCACCGTCATCATCATCATCATCATCATCATCATCGTATGTTCCATTGACATAGCAGTTTTAGTGTTTCGATTGAACTAGCCAGAAACATGGGCTGTTTTACCCCATGGATAAAACCACCATATTCAGACAGAGCCAGTTTCTTCACAGTTTCGGACAGGTTTTGCGCGGCCTCTTTGAAGAAGTATCGGCAGCACCTGTCCTTGAACTTTCAGCCGCCAAATCACGTTGAGGCCGTGGGTCTGGAAGCGTATGATTTGTGAATTTGGGGTCCATCTTCCCAACAAGTGCCCTCTGGTAAACATACGAAAAACTATGGAAAATTATCATTTTTGATGGGTAAATCAACTATTTCTATGGCCATTTTCAATGGCTACGTTAAATCACCAGAGGGTATTATATGGGATTTGGAAGATGGACCCAAAATTCACAAATGGAGGGATAATGAGGGATAAAGCAAAATATCTATACAGCAGTATATACCCTCTGGTAAACTTTTACATGACCATGGAAAATCACAATTTTTCATGGGAAAATTCACCATACATGGTGATTTTCCATAGTTATGTTAGTTTACCAGAGGGTATTCTTCCAGCATGATATACCAATATATCTAATTCCTCCATTGCTATATCATCTTGATATGGTGTTTTTGTTTCTGTTTTAGGATCTGGAAACAAACCAAAATGTGGGGCTCAGTGATGAAATGCCCCCAATTTACACATTGAGATGTGTCTGCTATGTCAACACACACACACACATATATATATATATACAATTAGGATCTGCGTTAGCCTCTGGAGTCTGTTAAATCCAGAAACCAATTGCTAAATTTCAGGAACCATTTGCAAAACCCCCAAAAAAACCTGGAGAAACTATTGGTCGGACCAATTGCCAAAATTCGGAACCATGTGCAAAACCCAGACAAAACTTGTCAATTTGGGATCAAAGGCGACAAAAATCCTGGTTCATTAGATCCACATTTTACCCAGCAGTTACTGTATGGTATCAACATGTACTGGTTGGTTTCAGTCCCAGTTACCCTCTGGTAAACATACAAAAAGCTATTGAACATGGCCATTTATAGTTGATTTTCCCATGAAAAATGGTGATTTTCCATAATTTTGTATGTTTACCAGAGGGTACAAACAATCTGCCCAAATTTTACCATGATCAACTCCCAAAAAAATGGTTCAAGGGAAGATCTTCAGTTGCCCGTTTCGCAACTTGATGGTTTTTCCACAGCTCGGTTCCCCTTGGGGATTTTCCGACCAGCCCATGAGCCGTCCAGGTCAAATAGAGAAAAAACCTAGAGCTGTCCAGGCTGTCATGAAATCTGTAACTAGTGATGGTTTTTCTAGTGGTTAGTCATGGTTGGTAAGGGTTGATGGAAAATGTGGAAAATTAATTTTAATGATCTATAGCTGGTTGGTGGTGACTGGAACCATGGACTTTTATGACTTTCCATATATTGGGAATGTCATATTTTTCAGAGGGGTAGGTATACCACCAACAAGATTATGTTTTCATTTTTTTTTCAGATCCTGAATTGACCTATTACATACACCTTTTTGTATCCCCACTATGTTAACGTTCTAAATCATCATTATCATCATTCTTCTTTCTTTGCCACTATATCTTCATTTATATCCATTATATATCCCACATTTTCATATCCCAATTTACCCCTCATGATTTTCTCCATGGGTAATTTCCCAATGAAAACTCGATCCATGAAACCTCAGCATTGTCGTACATAAGTCCCCAGGTAATCCCATTTTTGATCCCCATAAGAAATCTCATTCTATCTCTACTCGGTGGGATCTTCGTAATCCCATATAATTTATATATATATGATATATATATGATATATATATATATGATATATATATATGATATATATGTATATGATATATATATGATATATATATGATATATATATGATATATATATGATATATATATTTATGATATATATATGATATATATATGATATATATATGATATATATATGATATATATATATATATATATTTATGATATATATATATATGATATATATATATATATAAATGATATATACATATATATATATATATGTTAATTCCCTTCTATTCTTGAAGATACACTGCAGTGGTTATTTGGGGTGCAGTTGAAGTAACAAATGATTAAAGCATGGTTATAAGCCCCCGAAACCCCCATTAGTTGGGATAAAACCCCTATAATCCCCATATAATCCCATATAACCCCCATAAATAGGCTATAATCCCATACAATTTCCATGATTCCATCATCTTCCATTATATCTGGTTATACAATGTGGGGCCCCCACACGATAGCGTTCAGTTGGTGCAAATAACTTCAAGAACTTCACTGCCTAACTAGGACTTGAGACCCAGGGCTGAGGGATTCTTCCGAGAAATAACGTTTAGGGGCCCCACATGGTAGGAATACCACGGGGATTTATTGGGATTTATAGGGGATACAATGGGGATTTACCAGGGATTTATAGGGATTTATAGGGAATATACCCTCTGGTTATTTAACATAGCCATGGTATAGATGGCCCATAGAAATAGATGGTTTACCTATTAAAAATTGGGATTTACAAGGGATTTACCCTCTGGTAAACTAACATAGCTATAGAAAATTACAATTTTTCATGGGAAAATCAACTATCAATGGATCAATTTCCATAGCAAACTGTTAGTTTACCAGAGGGTATTCAACTCCCATGACCACTGAAATAGTAGATGGCCCATAGAAATAGATGGTTTACCTATTAAAAATTGGGATTTACCAGGGATTTACCCCCATGACCAGATCTTCTCTTTCCAGGTTGGTCTCAGCAGCGAGGCTCTCGAAGCCAGCCAGGCGCCGACGCTGATGCGACGAGGCACGCGGCACGCCATGGCGCATGGCATCGCATGGCCTGGTTGAAAGCGGCGGTTAAAATCGGTTGAGCCTTGGAAAACCCCTGGAAAACTATGGAAAACCCTGGAAAACTATGGAAAACCCCGGAAAAAGCTATGGAAACCATCTGGAAAACTATGGAAACCACCCGGAAAACTATGGAAAACACCTGGAAAAGTATGAAAAACACCTGGAAAATGCTGGACAACTATGGAACAACCACCGGAAACTATAGAAAAACCCTTGAAAACTATGGGGAAAACGATGGAACCATGGAACATTCATATTTTGAAAAACAAAAGTACTTGACGATTACACATCAAAGGGATGTTAGCAAATCCCCGTACCTTCTCAATGATATGTGCCGATCTCAACTGTTCTTTGAGACATGGCTATTCATCGTTTGTCGTTCGTTGCACGTCGCCAATTCGTTGGCGAATTTTGACTTTGGAAGTCCTAGTGGGAGCATGAACTGTCCCAGCAGGATTCCCACATATTGATGTGCCTTTCTCAACTGCAAGTGATTTTGAAAAGTTCGAGTCACATCTAAGTTTTTATTTTTTGGCCGACCTCGGAGATGGATACGTACCCCGCAGATCCCCGCAGAAGAGCACTTGACGCCACGAAAACAGCCTATGTGCCCGTCTCAATAGCATGTACCCATCTCAAGGGTTCATGTGTTTTTTCAGTTTTTTTTTTCAAAAGAAAAATGGTTGAGAGCGTTTTGAAAGTCCGCAGAATTGAGCTAGTCCGCACAGCTGAGCCAACCTGTTAGGACACGACTTCTTCGGATTTTCCATTCGTCGCGCGTCGCGTTTCCGCGATTTTTCATCTGGGAATTAAACATTTTCAGGCGAGCCCCTGAGATGGACACTTGTAACGAGATAGTCCAACGAGCACGAACCCTCATCCAGCCCTTTGAACAAAACATGCTTTGTTCGAACAAGAAAGATCGCTTGGGTTATATAGCGGCGAGGAAGCTTGACGGACGATGTATGAAAATGTATGGTTTTCACATTCTAAAAGATGGCGAGACAGCATGGGCCATGGGAAAGTTTAAAGCAGTGGAACAGCAATGGTTAGTTTGGGAAGCACTGGTTGAAGCGTTGAAGATCACGATTTCAGTTTCTTGTTGTTTCATGTGAGCATGGATCAGCACTTATCACATCCTATTCGCATCTTGGAAAACGTGGCTTGCTGGAGAGCATCCTTTATACATGGAGGTTTTTATAGGACTTGTTTTTCCAGTGTTTCTTGCAGCTGAAAATGGCTGGCAATGACCCGATGTTTTTTTAGCTGTTCTTTTTTTGGGGGGGACCCAGGCTTCTGATCTATGCACATTAACAAGCCATCAGAAACCCGAAGTATTCCAATACCCCCTGATACGAAATACGTCCATTGTTGGGTCCCAAATATCTGCCTCTCCCGCTGTAAACCACGGTTCATGGAGGGTGCTGGGTTTTTTAAGGGGATGGAAGATCCATAGAAATCCATCTGGTTTCCATATGATTTCATCTACACTCACTGACATGCATGGAAGTCCCCAATCAATCTGCCATTAAAGGATATTAATATTGTGAATTATTAATATATCTTCCATAACATTTCCATCACAAATCCACGCAATTTCCATATAATTTCCATAAATGGTCCATAAATTTCAATATAATTTCATAGAAATTCCATATACATCACCAGAACATATGGATATTATATAATGAAGCTCATGTTCTCCACTGCCCTCTTCTCAGGATCCTCCCCAAAGAAGCGACCAGCAATGGCGGCGAGTAAAGGAGGACCTCAGCCAGGCCTAACTCTCGTGAAGTTTTTCATGGTGAATGTAGGGGGATACCAAACATATCCAAAGATTGTTTATAGATGTTTACTGGTTGGTGGTTTGGAACATGAATTTTATTTTTCCACATATATTGGGAATGTCATGATCCTAACTAGTTTTTATATTTTTCAGAGGGCTATAGGTATACCACCAAGCAGTTTAGTTTGTAACCCCCAAAAAAGATTCAGAACAATCCTTAAAGTTTTTATCGGATGATTGGGATGATTGGGGATGATTGGGGATGATTGGGACCAATAGAGGACTTTTTTTTATACCCATGACGGATCCATGATCCATGGTGCTGGTATATATGCTAACATGACTGGGGTATATGGATGGGATCCATGTTACCATATATATCCATATATAGCAGCACCATGGATCCGTCATGGGATACTTCGTATTGGTGTTCTTTTTCTGACAATTTGGCTATGATTCCAATCTGGGAACTGCGATGCGGCATCTCCAAGATGAAGCGTTGCGCTGCTGGGAAATCCCCCAGCCATAGCATGCCACAACTTTTGGTCGATCAATTTCCCATGAACACAGCTTCATTTCCACAATGTGAGGCCCCCAAGATAGATAAGCTGGTTTAGATTAGCCCCAGTAACTATAGTTATAAATACCATAAACCATAGTGACATTGGACTTATTTGCACCAGCTTAGCTATCTTGGGGGCCTCACATTTCTAGTAGATTTTCCAGCCATTCTGGGTAAATTTCATCAGGACCTCACTGTTCTCCCGAACCCTGGAATCATGATGGCAATTTTTGGGAAATCATCCCCTTTTATCGCCTTAAGATTCATGTTAGTGAAACATTATAATTTACCCAGAGCCATGTTTGATTACTGGAGGGTACTGTACACGTTCCAATCCCAGACGTCGCACAAAAATGACACCAGGACGGTCTGAACCTGCTAGCAAACGGCGAGTGGTCACAGCACCACGTCCCCAGAGGCAGCGGGTTTTTCCAAACACAGAGGATTTCCCTTGTGGTGATTTAACATAGCTACGGAATATTCGAATTTTTAACAGGTAAAACTATCTGTAGATGTGGGCCATGTTCAATCGATTTATCTCCGAGAACTTGGGAATACAACCAACACTAAGTCGATATGTCATATGTCACATATATGTAGTCATCGAAACTTTGATTTAAGTCAACAATGATTGGATTTGTGCTGGAATGATGGATTTACTCCAACTGTGGGGAGCAGATATTTAGGTCAATCTTACATGGGTACTCTAATCCTTTAGTCTTTTGATATCAATGGGAATATCTACGTTCACCAGCAAAGAATTTGTCATTTTTTGCAGGGTATCTAAGATTGGCAAAGGTTTGAAGAGATATGAATAGATTCGATGCCATGATGTTAGATGCCTGGAGGGAACCTCTCCCATATCCATATGCCTGTCTCAACGGTCGATGACATTGCCACTGTGTATCTGGTGGATATAGATCGTTGATCGCGCCCTCGGCACTGATCATGTCTTGTAGCAAGTCATGCTGTTTCTGGGCACGCGTTCCCCATATAAACAGCTGATAATCATTGAGAACCTACACGGACATTTTTTTCCATTTTTTTTTTCGCATCAGATATGTTTATACAATTTTCTTGTATGTAGTTCTACGCCGATGGGAGCTATGATACGACAAGCGACAAACAGTTTCATCGTGCATGCAGTTCTACGAGTCAAGCCATGAAGACACCCACCGGCAGAAACTCAGATCTGCAGGTCTGAAGCAGAAAATGAGGTAGCTGAAAATCCGCCTCAGGAATTGACAGGTCCAGTGCTCAGATGGGTGCGCTGGAACCAGATGTTGCTGACTCATCCAGCAACATCTGCTTGGTGGTTTGGAACATGAATTTTATTTCCCCGTATATTGGGAATGTCATCATCCCAACTGACGAACTCATATTTTTCAGGTAGGTATACCAGCAACCAGACATGTTTGTGAATGCAATATGTGTCATGTGCCAAAACACATTGGGTAAACCTCACAATTCGGTCTGAGATTCGCTGAAATGGTCTACCCTCGATGGGTCATGGGCGCCAATATCCCATGATTGGATGGTGAAATTACATGAACTTATCCCGCTGACATGAGGTCTGAAGTTTGTAGTTTCTACAAAGTTGGTAGCACGATAGCACCATCTTTTTTCCATGACCTATACAAACAAGTTGGGTGACCAGATCTAACAGATCGACCTAGGTATGAAAGTCTATTTGAGCACCATGCTCAAAAAGGACCAGGAGATCGGAAACCGTCATGGAAGTGGCAGCATACAGAAACATCACAAGTCATATCGAAAAGAATCCAAGAGATAGAACCCTGGTAGCCGAACCCGTGATTTACAGCTACTAAATAGTAGGATTTTACTGTTCCATCCTTTTTGAGGTTGCGAAAACCAATTCTGAAGGCGAACTTTTCAATTCTTGGCCACTTCTAGGTCTTCAACCCAGATAGTCCAGTACTGTAAATGGAGTCATAAGAACCAACATTTGAAAGGTTTTAAGCTTATCAGAAGAATGGTAGAGTTGCGTTTTGTTCAGCGATTTTTGCAGTCTCGTTTGCCAGTTATTGGGTTTCCCACATCACACCTTTAACAGGATTTTCCTTCAAACCTGCCTCGGCTTCATTTTCAACCTTGTATCGACTTGCATGCCCAATAGGTTTTTTGTTGCCCTATTTTGTATTGGGAATAACATCCACTATCCAGGCCAATCTATTGTGATGATATATCATCAAAGTATTGAGAAATTGTCAATACATATATATCATATATAGTCATATATATATATACACTGTACACATGCACAACTACCAATATACCTATACGAAAAAAAACTACATAATGCATCATAATACTATATATACCCTTTCTCTCAGCACATATATGCATATCATTTCCAATATATCACAAATGTACAAACCATGTTGATCATGGTATATATCACCAATGTACATTAATCACGAATATATGTCCAATATTATCCCCGATGCATTAAAGGCAATGGATAAATTTTCATAATTACTAATCACTGTGAAATTGTCACCAGTTCATCATACAGTTACATACTCGATTATAGTGAACTCACCCCGTCCGATCCAAAATCTTGCGTTTAGTTGCGTTTAGTTAGTATGTCATTCAGATTTCACTAACAATATCAATCTGGCGTATGTATATATCCGTATCTACATACTATATCCAGTATAATGGAACTAGGTACAATATCACCAATATAGTATATATGATTAATCCCATGATTAAAGCTAGTTCCATACCATGTATATATATATGATTGGTCTGTAAGAGTTGCAACCTACTACAATTTGATTTTTCACCAATTATTTCCAATACGTGAGTATCATATCACCAAATTGTATATATATATATACACATACATATTACTCGTGGTATCCATACAATATTTAGTATCCTGGACATGTATATTTAATTGGTGATATGTTACATATATTTAATATTATATATATCCAATGTTTCACCAATATCACCAAAATAATCATTATATATATATATCAATGATATTAACCAGATATTGAATATTTAATTACCCCATATTCTTCCCGATAATCTAATATATATATATATATATATACATACCCCATAGGATCCATGGTGCTGGTATATATGCTAACATGACTGGGGTATATGGATGGGATCCATGTTACCATATATAGCAGCACCATGGATCCTATGGGTACATGGTTTCTGACATATTTCTCCTCCAAGACGTGAGGATTTTCCCGATCTTTTTCGAAGGAAGACATGGCCCGAGACTTCATCCCTGCGCTGGGCGGAAGCATCGTGGAACGGCCCGAAGAAGCCACCCATGCCGCGGCTCGGTGATATTTTTTTCATGTCGTGGCTCGGTTTTTTTCTGGCACAAAAACATCAAAGAATATAAAAAAATCGTGAATGTAGGGGGATGCCAAAAATATCCAAAGATTGTTTATATATATATATGTTTACTGCTTGGTGGTTTAGAACATGAATTTTATATTTTCCATTCAGTTGAGAATGTCATCATCCCAACTGACGAACTCATATTTTTCAGAGGGGTAGGTATACCACAAACCAGAAAAAATCTGAACATCTGATGTGTGTTATATGAAGATTTTGTGCTTATTTGATGCACCGCATTTTATGTCAGCCCATTGGTTTGTCTGAAATGGTCTTGAACAAGAATGAAATCCGGTGGTAAACGGCGGGATTCTCCAAAATCTTCAGAGGATTGTTGCGTTACTAACATTGCCGACCCTAATTTTTGTCGGCTTTTTGTCTGACATATCGGTAGATACCTGGTAGCTTTAGGTAAATGTTTACACAACTATTGAAATCACCATGCTATTAATGGTAAATCAATGTAAATCAACTATTTCGACTGGGCCATTTTCAAGTTCGCAAACTGTAAACGTTTACCAGAGGGTATTATCCATTATATCCCCAAACAAAATCCCTATAAATCCCCAAAATAATCCCCATTATTAGGTTGGGTAGATACCTGGTACCTCTCTAATTTTCATAGAACTTCAAGATATCCATCCCAGGTTTTCGACGCTAAAAAGGATGGGGTAAGTTTTCAGTCGAGCGATAGCTTACTCAGCCCGTTGCACAGAGATTTGTGGCTGAAAAAAACCCATGGGTTTATGGATAATTTTTGACGAACTAGTTTTTCATGGGGCTTTTCTCATGCTTTATAATCCAACATCAACACATAACTGGGGGGGCCCATCCTGTAATGTTCGAGTCGTGTTTGTTGAAAGAAAGGGATGTGAATTTCAGTTGGTTCGTGGTTAAAATATCTACTGGTATGGTTAGTTATTTGTTCAGGATAGTTCAGGAATGTATTTTTGTACAAATGGGATACACCCTAGTTGTGTAAGATACCGCAATGTCGAAAATACATCCTTCATCTATAAAAGTAGTTCTAATCGTACATAGATATACCACCGACATTAATATAGATTATGTAATTCAGTCACAAGCGATCTGTTGTGGTCTGTCACTGACTTTTGGCTCGGAGGTTGTTTTCGGACCATTCCATCCTCAAGAATCAATAAAGATTTGGATGATTTATACAGAATGGTGCCCCCGTTCCAGCTCGCATTCAGTTGGTGCGTTTATAACTCCAATTTCACTCTGTTTTTTGTTGGTGATATATCTATAGTTTGCAAGGGCTTAGCAATTTATAACTGAGGAAACCGCCTTGTAGTGACCTCATTTCGCGACGTTACTGATGGTTATAGGTTGCGATTCAGGGAATTATCCCCATGGTCCAATATCATAACTACAATGTGGGGCCCCCATTTACGATAGCGTTCAGTTGGCCTTCAGTTGGTGCGTTTATAACTTCCATAACTACCCTCCGGTAAACTAACATAACCATGGAAAATCACCATAATTTTATGGGTAAATCCACTAAAATTTGCCATTTTCAATAGCTATGCTAAATTACCAGAGGGTAGGCTTTATGATACGCTTAAATAACTATCATTATAATATTCATGGGGTTTATAAACCAATGTTCAAATAACAAAATAGGGGCCCCACATTGTACTTTCAGGTGAACGAAACGTTAGAATCCAGTTTTTTGCCATGTTTTTCGTGTCACTGCGAGATGTTGGAATGATGAGTTCCACCACTGTAAAAAAAATTGCCTCATGGGCCTTCAAATTCTATCCATATCGAAACACACCCATTTACAGGGTCTGATGGGCTGGCCCGAAGAAAAGCAGCTACTTGTAGGGTCTGGTCCCATAAAGTACCATGCTTTCTTCGTGCTTGTCTCAAACTGGCGAAAAATGGATGCTTGATCAGCTTGATCATAATTTGTCATTCTTTGATGACAATAAAAAAAGTCATTCCAGTCAATGCCTCATCGACTGTGTTATTTTTTCATTTTGACCTTTGTCAGGGCTTGGTAAATGTCCTATTTTGGGGATTTCTTTCAGATCACTTTCAAATATTTGAAGATTATATCATATAATATCCCCAATATTTGGGTGATATGAAAAATCCACAACTGGTTGGCGCTTTGGAACATGACTTTTATTTTGCCCAATAGTTGGGATGATGATCCAATTTGACTTTCATATTTTTCAGAGGGGTAGGTATACCACCATCCAGATAATATTATGTGTATATATATATAATACTGGTTGGTGGTTTCAAACATGAATTTTATTTTCCATAATATATGGGATAATCCATGTATATATATATATGAAAAATACCCGAAAATTTACCGAGCCCCGTTGGTCAAAGACATCACCTCCGGCGCAGTGTTGTTGGGCCAGTCTTTTCCGGCCAGCGTCTGAGGTCTTCCCAGAAGATGGCCAGCTGAAGTTGCAAGCAGAGTCTGGACTTCAACAGCGTAGGACATGTCTACCCGGCCCGGTAAACATACAAACAACCACGGAAAATCCCTTATAAATGGAGGTTTATAGCTGGGAAAATCATCTATAAATGGAAAATCACCATGCTATTAATGGGTAATTCCACTATTTCTATGGCCATTTTCAATAGCTATGTTAGTTTACCAGAGGGTATCTGAAAAGATTTAAAGGCTTACGCCTGACAGCCGGGCGCCGGCCAAGCAATCTTAGCAGCATGTTGGCAGCGTCCATCCCACCCGTGAACAAGTCATAGCCTAATAATATTAGATAGTCTATAAATCACCATTTATAGTATGTAAATCATCAATTGTAAATGATCATTTTCAAGTTCGCAAACTGTTAGTCATTACCAGAGGGTACCCCAATTTCATCAGTTCTATTACTTTCTGGTGCTAAACGTAGGGAATAGATGGGGTTGCTGAGATGATTATTGATAGTTAGCCAGTGGATCATTCCCGAAAATTCCCTGCTAAGCACCAGTAAGATTAGATAGTCTATCTATGGTTTTCTTATATACATACGTTCTGGTTCTAACCTATCTGTATATATATATATATAATATTATATAATTAAATATATATATATATATGTATAAAGCAGAAAAAAAAGTATGGTTAAGATTGGTTCTATAATGTTATATATATATAAATTTCATGTGTTTTTTTCTATCCAGACGAAGCTTTTGTCACCTGCTTTTTACCATGGTTTCATTTTGGATATTTTTAATATGAGCGGCGGAAGATATTGCATTCTAACTTGTTAAGATTGATTAAAGTTGAGCAGTGGTTAGCTCACCCACTTGTCAATCAGATAAATCATGATAAATCAGTAGGCACGGCGTTATTAATCAAGGTAGCCACTAAGTCAGAAGATCCTCCATTTTTCACAGAAACAAACCCATGATCCCTGGCGGTTTCAGAGATGTGAAATGGTCAAACTCCAAAAACAGGATGGTTCTACGATGTTTTAATGTTTTCTCCTCAGATTCTTGAGGATCTAGAGGTGACTCAATCACCAAGATACACCAAGTATACCCTCCGGTAAACTAACATAACTATGGAAAATCTCCATTTTTAATGGGTAAATCAACTATAAATGGCAATTTTCAATAGCTATGTTAGTCATTACCAGAGGGTAGTTTTTGTTGATATACACATGACGAGGGGTCTCCCACATAACTTGGAAGGCAATGGACCACGACTTGGACCAAAATAAAATTCGCTCGCCAAGCGGCCACCCGAAATGATAGAAACGGGGGGAATCATCCCCCAACAATAGACTGTTTCGGAATGATTTTACTCAAAATGGTTTTTCCAAATGTTTCCAGTAGACTCTATAGTAGAACAATGCGCGATTTGGCATGTTTATCCCTGTGACGTCGGATTTTTTTTTGGGAATTGAAACGCCAAACCGTTAAGCGCACGCTCGGACCGAGGATTGGGAGGAGTGCTGGCCCTTTGCAGAGCGGGCTTACAAAGCGAAGGGCCATGTGGTCTCCAACCAGTGGCTCAAGGTCGGGATCCACCGGTACCCGGCCTGGTAAACTAGGATTTATAGGGAATACCATGGGGGTTTCTAGGGATTTATAGGGGATATAATGGATAATACCCTCTGGCAAACGTTTACAGTTTGCGAACTTGAACATGGCCATAGTTAAATAGTGGATTTACCCATTGAAAATGGTGATTTTCCCTAGTTATGTAAACGTTTACCAGAGGGTATTCAGGATGTTTTTTTTGAAAGTGATGAGGAAAAGTCAAGTTTATAACCATCCAAAATAGAGGTTTGTTATTTGGTATACTCTATGCTTGGGTTTACCACAAATTACATCTTTTTAAAGAAAACACATGTTTTGTATCGTATGTATTTTGAAATACCGGTTCCATTGGCGATTTGGAAAGGAACCCCAAAAATTTCGTGCCAGCAATGGTCTATTTTGATACATACGGGGGAAGGACAGCAGTAGTTTTCGAGGCCCAACATGTTCAGCTTGGAGATTGTGTGATTCACATTGCACATTTGTTCCCCACATTGACGTGTAGGGTTTTTGTTTTTAGTTCTGTATCCGCTCCTCCTCCTCCTCGTCCTCCTTCCTTCCTTCCCGTCCTCCCTCCCTCCCTCCATCACTCACTCTCACTCACTCACTCACACTCACTCACTCACA